>Ga0315298_1000506_pt1 | contig 75193 bp, 73 predicted proteins | sample WHS_1_MG_FD_203077 | JGI IMG/M metagenome (GOLD analysis project Ga0315298, IMG submission 203077) | Extremophilic microbial mat communities from Washburn Hot Springs, YNP, Wyoming, USA - WHS_1_MG | ecosystem: Environmental > Aquatic > Thermal springs > Hot (42-90C) | place: USA: Wyoming... | reverse complement strand
TTGGCCCATGCCAAGGCGATAATCGAGGTGTGGAGACGGGAATACAACGAGGAACGACCGAAAAAAGCATTGGGCGGCTTAACGCCATCGGCCTACGCAAAGCAATTGGCAAGAAAATCGGTTACAGTATCATCGGACTCTAAATCCCCGTGCTACTGAAAACAGGGGGGACGTCGACTCCCCCATGAACTACTTCAGGGATTCAGGCGCATCGCTAGCCAATGTAGCGCTACTTGCTTCTCGGCCTCTACGCCGCGCCGCTTCATCGCTTCCTACAGTATCGCTTGTATCAGTAGCGCGTTGCTTTTTGAGCGTCCCCAGTTTCTGTAGTCAGTTTTCAGCGTCTGCTTCTTGACCTAAATCAGACCAAGAGCAATAGGGGGTTGGATGACAGCTTTGGCCGATTTGTACGCCTAGGCGGTATGGCTGGTTTCAAAGTCGAGCAGTCATTCGATTGACCGCTCTGTAATCGCAACGAGGGGCCGCTCGTGGCACCAAGCAGAGACATGGTCCCTGGCGGGGGCAGGGGGCTGGAAGAGGCCGGAACCGCTGAAAATTTCCTCAGCCCACGCGCTTGCGGGCGTTCCTGAACATCCTCATCCACGGGCCGTCGCTTCCCCAGCCTGCAGGGTGCCAGGAATGCTGCACCGTCCTGAAAATCCGCTCGGGATGCGGCATCATGATGGTGAACCGCCCGTCCGGGGTGGTGAGCCCTGCGATGCCTTCGGGAGAACCGTTGGGGTTGAAGGGATAGCGTTCGGTCGCAATGCCATGGTTGTCGACATAGCGCAATGCCACATGCTCTTTCGCCTTCCCGGGGCGGAATTCCGCATAGCCTTCGCCGTGGGATACGACGATGGGCATCCTGCTTCCCGCCATGCCGTCCAGAAAAATGGAGGGATTTTTCTCGACTTCCACCATGACGAAGCGCGCTTCGAACTGTTCCGACTGGTTCCTGACGAAATGCGGCCAGTTTTTGGCGCCCGGGATGATGTCGTGAAGATTGCTCATCATCTGGCAGCCGTTGCAGACGCCGAGCGCGAAAACGTCCTCTCTCTGGAAGAAGGCTTCGAATTGGGTCCTCGCCCTTGAATTGAACAGGATGGATTTCGCCCATCCTTCCCCGGCACCCAGCACGTCTCCGTAGGAAAACCCGCCGCACGCGGCGAATCCCTGGAATGCAGCCAGGCTCACCCTCCCGGAAATGATGTCGCTCATGTGCACGTCGATCGCTAGAAATCCGGCCCTGTCGAATGCCGCAGCCATTTCGACCTGGCCGTTGACGCCCTGCTCGCGCAGAATCGCAACCTTCGGTTTCGCGAGATGGACGAAGGGGGCCGAGGTGTCCTCAATAGGATCGAAAGTGAGCTTCGCATGAAGCCCCGGGTCCTGCGCATCCAGTATCCTGTCGTATTCCTGCTTCGCGCAATCGGGATTGTCGCGAAGTTTCTGCATGTGGTAGGTCGTCTCAGACCATGCCCTGTTGAGATCGATCCTGGCCTCGTCGAGAAGCAGGGCGTCGCCCATTTTGACGACGAGCCTGTCTTCGGAATTGGGCGAGCCGATCACATGCACCATTTTTGCAAGCCCCGCATCGGCGAAAGTTTCAAGGACTGCGGCCAGATCATCGTCCCTGACCTGCAAAACAGCGCCCAGTTCCTCGTTGAAGAGTGCCTCGAAAATGCAGCTGCTTTTGTCCTCGCAATGCATGTCGATCGCTTCGACCACTTTGGTTTCGAAGCAGATCTGCTCCAGATCGACGCTGATCCCGAGATGCCCCGCGAAGCTCATTTCGCAAAGCGTGACGAACAGGCCGCCGTCGGATCTGTCGTGGTAGGCGAGGATCTTCCCTTCGCGGTTCAATTTCTGGATCGCTGCGAAAAAGGCTTTCAATCTCAGGGCGTCGTCCAGATCGGGGCAAAGGTGCCCGGTTCTATTGTAGACCTGGGCGAGGATGGAGCCGCCGAGGCGGCCTTTGCCCGCGCCCAGATCGATCAGAATGAGCGAGGTTTTTCCGCAGTCTGACCGCAATTGCGGTGTCAGGGTGAGTCCGGCATCCCTAACCTGCGCAAAGGCCGAAACGATGAGGGAGAGCGGGGCGGCAACCGATTTCCTGTTATTGGAGCCGTCCGTCCAGGCCATCTTCATCGACATCGAATCCTTGCCCACCGGAATGCTGATCCCGAGATGCGGGCAGAGCTCCATGGCGACAGCCTGAACGGTGTCATAGAGCGCGGCATCTTCCCCGGGATGCCCGCTAGCTGCCATCCAGTTGGCCGAAAGCTTGATCATGCCGATGTCGTCTATGCATGCCGCTGCGATGTTCGTGACCGCCTCCCCGATCGCCATGCGGCCGGAAGCCGCGGGATGAATCAGCGCAATCGGCGTGCGCTCACCGATGGCGAAAGCTTCTCCCCTGACGGATTCGAAATCGGATAGCGTCACGGCGACATCGGCAACGGGAACCTGCCACGGTCCGACCATTTGGTCTCTCGCGGTCAAGCCCCCGACGGATCGGTCGCCGATGGTGATCAAAAAGGTCTTGTCGGCAACCGCAGGGGCTCGCAGCACGCGATAGGCTGCTTCCTTCAAATCCAGCAGGTCGGGCTTGAAGGCGGGCAGGTCTTTGGCGATGCGGGTCACGTTCCGGGTCATCCTGGGCGGCTTACCCAGCAGGACGGAGAGCGGCATGTCGACCGGACGGTTGTCGAATACGGGGTCCAGGATTTCTAGCTGCTCGTCGAGAGTCGCGGTGCCGATCTTCGAGAAGGGACAGCGTTCCCGCTCGCAGAGGGCGGAAAACAGATCCAGGTCTTCCGGTTTTATCGCCAGGACATAGCGCTCCTGGGCTTCGTTGCACCAGATCTGCATTGGACTCATCCCCGGCTCTTCGCTCATGATGTCGCGCAAATTGATCCTGCCGCCCCGGCCTGACCCGTGAACGAGCTCCGGGACCGCGTTGGAGAGTCCTCCGGCGCCCACGTCGTGGATGGAAAGGATGGGGTTTTGTTCGCCCATTTGCCAGCAGCGGTCTATGACTTCCTGCGCCCTGCGCTGCATTTCCGCGTTGCCGCGCTGCACCGAGTCGAAATCCAGGTGCTCGGCATTGCTCCCGGTATTCATGCTCGATGCGGCGCCTCCTCCGAGCCCGATCAGCATGCCCGGGCCGCCGATCTGGATCAGGACGGCGTCAGCCGGGATTTCCCGCTTGAACGACTGGCTGTCCAAAATGCTGCCGAGGCCCCCCGCCAGCATGATCGGCTTGTGGTAGCCGCGCATTTCGCCGCCCACTTCTTCCTCGTAAGTGCGGAAATAGCCGCAAAGATTGGGGCGCCCGAATTCGTTGTTGAATGCGGCCCCGCCTATGGGGCCTTCCAGCATGATCTGCAGGGGGGAGGCGATATGCCCCGGCCTGCCGTAGTCCGAGCTTTCCCAGGGCTGGGCGAATTCCGGGATGTTGAGATTGGACACCGAAAATCCGGTGAGCCCGGCCTTGGGTTTCGATCCGCATCCGGTCGCACCCTCGTCGCGGATTTCGCCGCCTGCTCCCGTTGCGGCGCCCGCATAGGGGGAAATGGCAGTGGGATGATTGTGCGTTTCCACCTTCATCAGGATGTGGGTCAGCTGATTCTCGCGCCGGTAGGCGCCATCCTCTCCCGGGAAGAAGCGGGATATCCGGCTTCCTTCCATGATGGCTGAATTGTCGCTGTAGGCGAGCACCGTGCCCTGCGGGTTCATGGCGTGGGTGTGGCGTATCATCGAAAACAGCGAGCGCGATTGCGTCTGCCCGTCGATCACCCAGTCGGCATTGAATATCTTGTGGCGGCAATGCTCCGAATTGGCCTGGGCGAACATCATGAGTTCCACGTCCGTGGGGTTGCGCCCCAGAATATTGAAACTCTCGACGAGATAGCTGGTTTCGTCCGGAGAGAGGGCGAGGCCCATTTGCCTGTTCGCGGCTTCGAGCGCCTCGATGCCGCCCGAGAGAATGTCGATCGTGGACAGGGGGGCGGGGTCGAATTTCCTGAAAAGCGCTGCGGCATCCGCAAGGGAGGAGACGACGCATTCCGTCATCCTGTCGTGGATCAGGGGGAGCAGTATTTCCCTTTTCGAAAGAGGCGCGTCGATCCGGTAGAGGACGCCGCGCTCTATCCTTTCGATGAAATCGAGGCCGCAATGTTTGGCGATATCGGTGGCTTTCGAAGACCAGGGAGAGATGGTGCCGATGCGGGGCAGGACCAGCAATATCTCTCCGTCTTCTGCAGAATTTTCGCTATCAGGGCCGTATTCGAGGAGTTTTTCCAGGATGTGCGATTCGCTCTGCTCCAGCTTTCTCGAAGAAGAGACGAAATGCCAGAATTCTGCATGGATGGCCGAGACTTCCGGCATGAAAGAGCGGACCGATTCGAGAAGCTTCTTCTGGCGGAAATCGGAAAGGGCGCTGCGTCCGCGCAGCATGATGAATTCAGACATGGATGACCCGGATCAAGAGTGTTTCTGGCTGTACAATTACCTGTATTATATCCCAAATGACTGCGCTGTTTTGCCCATGAGAGATCTTTCGGAAATTTTCGAGCCCGTCTGTTCGAGGCGTGAAATCGAGACCATCGAGAAGCTTCTCGATGCGCCGCTCATGGAAAGGGCCGGGCTTGCCGCGGCGCAATTCGTACGGGACAGGATTGCTGCGGGAAAAGTGCTCGTCCTTGCCGGGCCCGGAAACAACGGCGGGGATGCTTTGGTTGCCGCCCGCCATCTGAAATCCTGGTGGATCGATGTCACCCTGGTTTTTACCGGAGACTCGCAAAAGCTTCCCATCGACGCCGCCCTGGCTTATCGGGCCTGGCTTGGCTGCGGCGGGATTTGCCATCCGGCAATTCCCCGGCAGGGCAAATGGGATCTGGTGATCGACGGGCTGTTCGGCACCGGCCTGAAGCGGCCGCTTGCGAATGGCTACAAAGTCATGGTCGATGCTGTCAATGCGCTCGGCATCCCCATCCTTTCCCTGGATATGCCGAGCGGGGTGGATTCGGACACCGGGGCGGTTCCGGGGGTTGCAGTGAAGGCGGCGCATACGCTGACATTCATCGCATTGAAGCCAGGCCTCTTGACGTCCGATGGACTCGATCATTGCGGGAGCGTCCATCTCGATGCGCTGGGGCTCGATACGCCTGCCTTGAGACAAGCGCAGGGCTGGGTGTCGAATTCGAAAATCGTTGCTGCCAGCTTCAGGAAAAGGCCCAGAAACAGCCACAAGGGGACTTTCGGCAGCACTGCCATCATCGGCGGCTCGAAAGGCATGCTGGGGGCTGCCCTGCTTGCTGCGAGAGCTGCGCTGAAGCTGGGTTCCGGAAAGGTATTTCTGTGCGCGCTCGAGAATTTTGAAGTCGATCCCGGCCAGCCCGAGATCATGGTGCGGGATGCCGCAGCCTCGACGGAAGCTTCGACCCTCGTGATCGGGCCGGGGCTGGGGAAATCGGAAGCAGCCCGATATCTCGTCGGGCGCGCGCTTTTATCCAAAAGCGCGCTGGTGATCGACGCGGATGCGCTCAACCTGATCGCGGAAGACGCGAAATTGCAGCAGGCTTTGGCTGGCAGGAACGGCACTGCCGTTCTGACGCCGCATCCGGCGGAAGCGGCCAGATTGATGGGCTGTTCGACATTGGATGTGCAGAAGGACAGGGTCGCTGCCGCGACGGGTCTGGTTCGAAAGTTCGGCTGTCCTGTCGTTTTGAAGGGAGCCGGCAGCATTTGCGCATTTCCGGACGGAAAATGGGTGATCAACGCTTCCGGCAATCCCGGCCTCGCCCAGGCAGGAATGGGCGATGTGTTGTCCGGAATGATCGGCGCATTCCTGTCGCAGGGATTGTCTCTCGATGATGCGCTGCTGTGCGCCGTTTACCTGCACGGTGCCGCGGCAGAAAATCTTTCCCTGGCAGGGGTGGGTCCCATAGGGATGACGGCATCCGAACTCATCGATGCGTCAAGGGCGCTTTTGAATAGGATTGTGGAAATGGCTTGAAATTATTTGTCGCGCCGGGCAATGAAAGTATAATTGACGCCAATTCACGAGTGTTGCAAAGACAAATGAGAATAGTTGCCCTGATAACGCTGGTTTTTGTGCTTTCCGGTTGCGCCAGCCCGTACAACCGCAAGGATCCTCTGGAACCCTTGAACCGCAAAATCTACAAGTTCAACGATACGGTCGACAAGGCGGTGGTGAAGCCCGTTGCCAAGGGCTACGAGACGGTGGTGCCGCAAGGCATCAGGATCATGATCGGCAATTTCTTCTCGAATCTCAATGATGTAGTGATCACCATCAACGACCTGCTGCAGCTGAAGGGGAGGCAGGCATTTTCGGATGCGGGACGGGTTTTCATCAATTCGACGATCGGTTTTGCCGGCCTTGTCGATGTTGCAGGCCCTTCCGGGTACCCCAAGCATAACGAAGACTTCGGCCAGACACTGGGCTATTGGGGAGTCAAGCCCGGGCCTTATCTGGTTTTGCCTTTCCTGGGCCCAAGCGACTTCAGGGACGGGGTGGGCACTGTCGTCGATTGGCAGTATTATCCGCTCTACAGGACGACTGACGTGGCGATGAGAAACAGCCTGATCGCCCTTCAGGGGGTCGATACACGGGCTGGTTTGCTGCAATCCGAGAACATCCTGATGCAGGCTGCGCTGGACCCCTACACATTCATCAGGGATGCCTATCTGCAACACCGCAACAGCGAAGTCTACGACGGCAACCCGCCGATGGAAGACGAGGAGGACGATTCCTCGTCCGACAAATAAAACCGGTTCAGAGCCTTTCCGTGGCGTAATCCGCGAGCCTGGAACGCTCGCCGCGCTGCAGCGTGACATGGCCGCCGTGCGCCCAGCCCTTGAACCGGTCCACCACATAGGTCAGGCCCGAACTGCCTTCCGTCAGATAGGGCGTATCGATCTGGGAAATGTTGCCCAGGCAGACGACTTTCGTACCAGGCCCTGCGCGGGTGATCAAAGTCTTCATTTGCTTGGGCGTGAGGTTCTGCACTTCGTCGATGATCAGGAACTTGCTGAGGAAAGTCCTTCCCCTCATGAAGTTGAGCGACTTCACCTTGATTCTGGAGCGGATGAGGTCGTGCGTTGCGATTCGCCCCCAGTCCCCGCCTTCTTCGTCGGTCTTGTTGAGCACATCCAGATTGTCTTCCAGCGCGCCCATCCAGGGGCTCATTTTTTCTTCCTCGGTGCCGGGCAAAAAGCCGATGTCCTCCCCGACGGGAATCGTGACGCGCGTCATGATGATTTCGGAATAGATCTTGAGTTCGATCGTTTGCATCAGGGCCGAGGCGAGAGTCAGGAGCGTTTTCCCGGTTCCGGCCTGTCCCAGCAGGGTGACGAAATCGATTTCCGGATCCATCAGCAGGTTCAGCGCGAAATTCTGTTCCTTGTTGCGCGCGGAAATGCCCCATACGTTGTTTTTCTGATGGGTGTAATCCTTGACCGTTTCCAGAATCGCCGATTGTCCGTCCTGCTCCCTGACCCTGGCGTAGAAGGGCTGGGAGGATTCCTGGTACACGAATTCGTTCGCGTAAAGGCTGGCGCACAAAGGACCCTTGATGCGGTAGAGCGTGCGCCCGGCATCTTTCCAGGATTCGATTTCGCCGCCGTGCGACTCCCAGAAATCCTGCGGCAGTTCGCGCAGCCCGGTATAGAGCAGGTCGGTATCTTCCAGAACCTTGTCGTTGAAATAATCCTCAGCCTCGACGCCGATCGCGCGCGCCTTGATCCTCATGTTGATGTCTTTGCTGACGAGGATGACCGAGCGGGACTTGAATTTTTTCTTCAAATGAAGGGCGACGCCCAGGATCTGGTTGTCCGCTTTCAGTCCGGGCAGGGAGGCGGGGAGGGATTCCTCGATCGCGGAAGTTTGCAGGAATAGTCTCCCCGTCGCAGTTTTGGATCCATGCGACTCGAGACTGGCTCCCTCCTCGATATCCGTCATGACCCGGCTCACGATTTCGTCCAAGAAGCGGCTTGCCTGGCGGGCGTTGCGCGCGACTTCGGACATGCCCTTCTTGTTGTTGTCGAGTTCCTCAAGCGTGGCCATGGGCAGGTAGATGTCATGTTCCTCGAAGCGGAACAGACTGGTCGGGTCGTGCATCAGCACGTTGGTATCGAGCACGAACAGCTTGGTTTGGTTCTTGGTCATGGTTCAGGCGATGGATTTCAGGTAGTTGAGGACAATCTCGGCATGGCCTTCGGCCTTGACGCCGCGCCACTCCCTGAGAATTTTTCTTTCGGAGTCGAGCAGGAAAGTGCTGCGTTCGATCCCGAGCACGGACTTGCCGTACATCATTTTCTGCTTGATCACCCCGAACAGGTTGCAGGCCACTTCTTCCCCGTCGCTCAGCAGGTCGAAAGGAAGATTGTATTTCGACTTGAAATTCTCGTGGGACTTGATGCTGTCGCGGGAGATGCCCAGCACAAGACAGCCGAGCCCGGCGAATGCTTCGTGGTGGTCGCGGAATTGCTGGCTTTCCGTGGTGCAGCCCGGGGTGTTGTCCTTGGGGTAGAAGTAAAGGAGAAGGAATTTTTCGCTGCAGGCGGATAGTTGAAAATTCTTTCCGCCGGTGGAGGGCAATACAAAATCAGGGACGGTTTGCATGATGCCGGAATGGATTCCTGTGAAAGTTGTTCAGGCAACCTTAACTTAACTGCATCAGGCTTGTCAAAGCAGTTTTGGTTGTCATGTGTGAGTCGGGCGTTGCGAGCGAAATTCACCCCCTGTCCGGACGAAATTTTGTTATAATCTGCGTAATTTGCGTACCCTGGCTCGCCAGTTCGGATTGTGTCGCGATTTGGATGCATTGGGGTGACGGGCGCTCTGGAAAAGGATGATCTACGTAATGGTGGCATTGAATGAAATTACCAAGGATATCAATCTGGTCAAGGGGGAACATGCCGTATTGCTGATTCATGGCTTGTCCGGAACGCCGCTGGAAATGCAATATGTGGCGAGAAGGCTCCACAAGGCAGGCTATACAGTAAAAGCTCCCCATTTTTCCGGTTACGGTTACGGCGAACGCCCTGCCACCAAAAAATGGCAGGAATGGCACAGGGAAGTCGTTGCGCATTTCGATGAAATGAAGTTGAAGTACAAGACTGTTTCCGTCTGCGGCCTGTGCATCGGCGCAGTGCTGGCCCTGAATCTCGCGGCCGAGAAAAAAGATGAGGTGGCTGGGCTTTCTCTTCTTGCCACCACGCTTTATTTCGACGGCTGGAGCATTCCCTGGTACCGATTTCTTCTGCCTCTTGGCTACTACACCCCTTTCCGGTATTTCTACTCCTATCGTGAACGGGAGCCTTACGGACTCAAGAACGAGCAGTTGCGCGCCTGGATTGCCCGTGAGATGACCGAGAAGTCGACTTCGGCGGCAGGCTCGGCAAAGATCCCGATGAGCGGCATTTTCGAAACGGACAAACTGATCGGTGAAGTGAAGCGGAACATTTCGAAAGCCACGGCCCCAACGCTGATCATCCATTCCATCGAGGACGATACCGCTACTGTCAGGAGCGCGGATTACGTCGAAAAACACATCGGCAGCAAGAAAGTGCGCAAAATTTTCCTCGACGACTGCTATCATATTGTGACGCTGGACAATCAGAAGGACGTCGTCGCAGAAGAAACCATCCGCTTCTTCAACGAAGTAATCGCGGGTGAAGCCCAATCCTCCTCAAGTGTTGAATTCGACACGGTACGTGTAGCCTGAAACAAAACATATGACAACCTTACAAACGATACAAAAGCTCATGGCGGAAAATTTCGAGATGAATGAAGCCGAACTTCAGCCTGAAAGATCGCTTGAAACCCTGGGGCTCGATTCCCTTTCCGTGATCGAATTCATGTTCGTCCTGGAGGACGAATTCAAAATCAAGCTGTCCGACGAGCGTGTAGAGATCAAGACGGTCCAGGACATCGTGACGCTTGTGGACCGGCTCGTAGCCGATCAGCATGCAGCAGAGTCCAAGCATTGAGAAGAGTAGTCATCAGCGGTCTCGGTGTGGTTTCGCCGGTGGGCGGCAACAAGACCGAATTTTTTGACAATCTCATGGCCGGGAAGTCGGGGGTGAGAGCCCTTTCTGCAGACTTCTCCGACAAGCTGTCCATCCGGGTGGCTGCCGAGGTGGACTTCGACCCTTCCAGTCATTTTTCCCGGATGAAGATCGGATCCCTGGACAGGTTCAGCCAGTTTGCCCTCGTGGCAGCGAAGGAAGCTTTCAATGACTCAGGGTTGGCCTTGGCCGAATCAGAAAAGCCTCGTGCAGGAATCTATTTTGGCACCGGGATCGGCGGGGTCGGGACGATAGAAGAGGGCTACGTCGAGATCTATACCAAGGAAGTGCCCAGAATCAAGCCGCTCACCGTGCTGATGGCGATGAACAATGCCGCAGCATCCCAAATATCCATGGAATATGGCCTGAAAGGGCCGAATGTAACCTATTCGACTGCCTGTTCTTCTTCATCGATCGCCATCGGCGAGGCTTACCGAATGATCCGGCACGGCTATACGGATGTCATGGCGGCAGGTGGGAGTGAAGCCCTGCTGACTTACGGCACGATCAATGCCTGGATTTCGCTCAGGACACTTGCCTTGCCTGACGAAAAGGACATTTCGGCTTCCTGTAAGCCCTTTTCTAAAAACAGGACCGGACTCGTGCTGGGTGAAGGGGCGGCTGTCCTGATTCTCGAAGAGGCCGGACGCGCCATGGCAAGAGGGGCGCCGATTTACGGCGAGCTGATCGGCTACGGTTCGGCGAGCGACGCCTGTCATATCACCAAACCTTCCCAGGATGGGCAGGTCCGCTCCATGCGGCTCGCCATCGAAGAGGCGGGAATCGAGCCGCGGGAAATCGATCATATCAATGCGCATGGCACTGCGACGGCCATCGGGGATGCGGTCGAGACGGCCGCGATCAAGGAAGTATTCGGGCAGCATGCCCACAGTATTCCGGTGACATCGACCAAATCCATGCATGGTCACATGATGGGGGCGACAGGGGCCGTAGAATTTGCAGCAGCGCTCCTTGCGATGAGGCACAAGAGCATTCCGCCCACGGCCCATCTGGATACGCCGGACCCGGAATGCGATCTCGATTATGTACCCAACGTCGGCAGAACCGGACTCGACATCAGGACAGTCATGTCGAATTCCTTCGCATTCGGCGGCAGCAATGCCGTGCTGATCGCGCGGGAATTCAAGGCTTAGCCCAGGAATTCATTTCCCTGCAGCGCAAGCATTCCCGCTCTTCCCGGAATTTCTCCGTAAACCACCTCATGCCTTGGCAGTGATTCGTCTGCCAGGGATTCGAAATACTGTTGCATCGAAACGAGTTCGTACCCCATATTTTTCCATCCGAGCAGCAATGTTTCGAATGTCCCGATCAATTTCATCCCTTCCAGTTCGGCGTGCAAGGTGTAGACATGGCCGGTTTTACGGGGATTTTCGCTCAATTTGAGCAAATGGGAGGCGGCATCTTCGTCCAGTCCCATCACTTCATCCAGAGTGGGAAGGGTGGTCGGCAACTGCGGGCAAGCGATGATTTCGGCATTCTGGACAGGGATGAAAGGCGAAATTCCCCGGGTGTCCGAGGCATAGCGAAAGCCCAGTTTCTGGGTGAGGCGGAATGCGTGGGGATTCATCTGCCAGCCTGCGGCACCGTGGATGTGGGCGGGTTCGTCGAAAATCTCCTCGAATCTTTTGCAGGCTGCCAGCATCTCCCTTGCCGTCCAGGCGGCATCCCGGTCGAAAACGTTGTTCTGCCATTTGACATGGTCGTAGGTATGGATGCCGACCTCGAACCCTTCGCTCTTCACTTGCCGCATGAGTTCGCTGCAGCGCCTGCCGATATCGGGTCCGGGAAGCAGGGTGCCGTAAAGCAGGGTCTTGAGGCCGTAATGCTCCAGCACGGAAGTACGCGACACCTTCTTCATGAATCCGGGCTTGAATACGCGCTTCATGGCCCATCCGGTATGATCCTTTCCCAGGCTGAACAGGAAGGTGGCTTGCGCCCCCATTTTCTGCAGCAGGGAGACGAGCGGCAGAATGCCTTCACGGGTTCCCCTGAAAGTGTCGACATCGATTTTCAGGGCGAGCTTCATGCGTCGACGAGTTTGCGCGCCTCGTTGACATGGCCCCGGTAGGCTTCGTAGATGTTGACGAGCGCATCCTGCATCGTCACGCCCGGTTGCCAGCCCAGATCGCGGCAGGTGTTGTCGATTTTCGGGACGCGGTTCTGCACGTCCTGGTAGCCCTTTCCGTAATATTCGGCCGAAGTCGTCTCGATCACCTGAACCTTTCTCGCGGTGGGCTCGTATTCGGGATAGGTGTAGGCGAGATCCAGCATCATTTTCGCCAGCTCCTTGACCGAATAATTGTTTTTGGGGTTGCCGATATTGTAGATCTGGCCGGAGGCGACGCCGTCCTTGTTGTCGATGATTTTCATCAGGGCGTCTATGCCGTCGTCGATATAGGTGAAGGCGCGTTTCTGCGAGCCCCCGTCGACCAGCTTGATGTTTTCTCCGCGAACGATATGGCCGAGAAACTGGGTGATGACGCGGGAGCTGCCCTCCTTTTGCGTGTAGATGCTGTCCAGTCCCTCGCCGATCCAGTTGAAAGGCCTGAACAGGGTGAAATCGAGCCCATCCTGCATGGCATAGGCCCAGATCACCCGATCCATGAGCTGCTTGCTGCAGGAATAGATCCACCTCGGCTTGTTGATGGGGCCCAGGATCAGTTCGGAATGGTCGGGGTCGAATTCACTGTCCCTGCACATGCCGTAGACTTCCGAAGTCGAAGGGAATACCACGCGCTTTTTGTACTTGACGCAGGCCCGGACGATTGGCAGGTTCGCCTCGAAATCGAGTTCGAAAACCTTGAGGGGCTCCTTCACATAGGTTGCAGGGGTCGCGATGGCGACAAGAGGCAGAACGGTGTCGCATTTCTTGACATGGTATTCGATCCATTCGCGGTTGATGGTGATGTCCCCCTCGAAAAAATGGAAACGCGGATGGTCGAGCAGGTCGGCAATGCGGTCGGTTTGCATGTCCATGCCGTAGACTTCCCAGTCCGTGGTTTCGATGATGCGGTTGGAAAGGTGATGGCCGATGAATCCGTTCACGCCGAGTATCAGAATCTTTTTCATGGGTATCCTTGGAGGTTTTTAAATTAGGGAAATGGGGGAGGTTCCGAATTTTTCCGTCAGCGTGTCCGCATCCGCTGCTTCATCGTCGAGTTCGAAAGACACCAGCCTCAATACGCCGCCACCGCCGCAGTCGGCATAGCAGCGTCCGTCCTCGCAATAGAGGGAAGGCTGGGCAGAACGAGGGAGGCGGTTTTCGACGAGTGTCCTGAAAAGTTTCAGCTTCATGCCGCCGATATGGGAAAACGCGCCGGGATAGGGCGGGGCGACCGCACGCACCAGATTGTGGATGGTCCGTGCGGATTCAAGCCAGTTTATTTTTCCGTCCTCGGCGCATCGCCCCCCGAAATAGCCTCCCAGTCCGAGATCCTGTCTGCGTAATATCGCATTGCCCGATACGAGTTTCGGCAAGGCCCGGTGCAGGGTGATTTCAGCTGCGCAACTGACCTTGTGGAAAACGTCCAGAGCCGTGTCGTCAGGCAAAATGGGAACAGCGGTTTGGTCGACAATGTCCCCGTTGTCGGGTTTTTCGGTCATCCTGTGCAGCGTCGCGCCTGTTTCGTTTTCGCCCTTGATGATGGCCCAGTTGACCGGAACCCTGCCCCGGTATTTGGGAAGAAGCGAGCCGTGCATATTGTAGGCGCCGTGTTTGGGCAGGGCGAGCAGTTCCGCTTTCAGCATCAGCCGGTAATAGAAGGAGAAAATGAAATCGGGGCGCAGGGCGGCAACGGCAGCGACCACCTCGGGCGCGTTCGGGTCGATGGGCTTGATGACCGGGATGTCGTGGACTCCGGCGAGTTCCGCAATGCTTTCGAACCAGATGGCTTCATCGGGATTGTCCTCGTGCGTGACGACGAGGGCTACTTCGATATTTTGGGCGAGCAGCACCTGAAGGCAGCGCACCCCCACGTCGTGATAGCCGAAAACGACTGCGCGCATTACTCTTTTCCTTCCAGGATGGCTTCGATCAGGTATCGCGGCCTGTGCCGCACTTCCTGATAGATCCTGCCGACATATTCGCCCAGAATGCCGATCCCGAACAGGATGATGCCGATGAAGAAGAAAACGATGCCGAAAAGGGTGAACACCCCTTCCGCTTCAGGCCCCACGATAAGGCGCCGGACCGCGAGATAGACGACGAACAGCGTCGAAATACAGGAAACCACAATGCCGAACAGGGAAAAAACCTGGAGCGGAACGACCGAAAATCCTGTCATGAGATCGAAATTGAGCCGGATCAGGCTGTAGAGCGAATATTTGGACTCCCCCGCAGTCCTTTCCTCGTGTTCGACCTCGATCTCGGTCGGGTTGCTCGCGAAAGTATAGGCGAGCGCAGGAATGAAGGTGTTGATTTCGCGCGCGGAATTGATCGCATCGATGATGCTGCGGCTGTAGGCGCGCAGCATGCATCCCTGGTCGGTCATTTTGATTCTCGTGATGCGCTCGCGCAGGCGGTTCATCATGCGCGACGCGACGCTGCGCCACAGATCGTCCTGGCGGTTCTTCCTGATCGATCCGACATAGTCGTACCCTTCGTCCATCCTGCCCAGAAGCTTGCCTATTTCCTCGGGGGGGTTTTGCAGATCCGCATCCAGGGTGACGATATATTTGCCGCGCACCTGCTCGAATCCGGCCATGATGGCCATATGCTGCCCGAAGTTGCCCTTGAGCAGGATGACGCGGGTCACGTCCCTGCGCGCTTCGAACTGGTTCTTCAGAAGCATCGCCGAGCGGTCCCGGCTGCCGTCGTTGATGAAGATGATTTCATAGGGTCTGCCCAGTTTGTCGAGTGCGGGGTAGAGCCTGTCGAACAGCGCCTGGAGCCCCTGTTCCTCGTTGTAGACGGGGATGATGACGGAGACTTCGATCATGATTTGACTATTTCTCTTGCTGTGTGGCACACCCTTTCGATGTCATCGAGAGACATCAGGGGAAACAGGGGAAGGGTCACGGTTTCGCGTCCGATGCGCTCGGCATTGGGAAAGTCGCCTTCCCGGTATCCCAGTTCCCGATAAAGGCTGAAAAGGTGCAGGGCGGGGTAATGGATTCCGACGCCAATGGCTTGCTTGTGCATTTTCCCGATGAACGTTTTTCTGTCCAGATGCAGGCGTTCGAAAGGAATCAACGGTGCGAACATGTGCCAGCTGTGGCCTTCGCCTTTTGTCGGCAGCAGGCAGTTTTCGATATCCCAGCAATCGAAATAATGCCCGGCGAGAAGCCTGCGTTTTTCGTTGAATGCATCCAGCTGCGCGAGCTGCCCGATGCCAACTCTGGCGGCGACATCGGAAAGATTGTATTTCCCTCCGGGAACCACGACATCCTGGTTTCCTGCATCGTCCTTCACGATGCCGTGAAAGCGCAGCTGATCGAGTTTCCTGGCATCACCCGGATCAGCAAGGCTCAGCGCGCCGCCTTCTATGGTGGTCATGTTCTTGTTGGGATGGAAGCTGAACGACACGATATCGCCGAAGCTGCCGATTTTTCGGCCTTGCCAGGACGTCCCGATCGCATGCGCGGCATCCTCGATCACCCTGAGGCCATGTCGTCCGGCAATGTCGTAGAGCCTGTCGCAGTCGACGGCGAGGCCCGCGAAATGCACCGGCATGATGGCGCGGGTTTTGGAAGTGATGGCGTTCTCGACCTGATCCAGGTCGATATTGCGCGTAGCGATGTCGACATCGACGAAAACCGGCTTCGCTCCCACCCGCATGATCACATTGGGGGTGGCGGTGAAACTCATGGCAGGCGTGATGACTTCGTCTCCCGGTCCGATTCCGCAAATTTCGAGCGCAACCTCGAGTGCGCCGGTTGCTGAAGTGAAGCTTTTGGTGATGCGTCCGCCCAGATATCCGGAAAGTCTCGATTCGAATTCGGCGACGTTGGGTCCGCTTGCGAGCCATCCCGAGCGCAACACCTCCGCAACGCCCTGTATCGTCGCCTCGTCCAGAAAAGGTTTTGTGAATGGCAAATAGTCCATTATTTCAATTTGTTGTTAAATAATCCTGTCAAGTAACATTAGCTTCGCGAGACGACATAAACGCCGAGGATGATGATCCCTATACCGAAAAGCCGCGTGATCGAAAGATTCTCGCCGAAAAGGTACCAGGCGGCGAATGCATTGACCACATAGCCGATGGAGAGCATCGGGTAGGCGATGCTGACTTCCACCCTGGATAATGCCATGATCCACACGATCACGGATATGCCGTAGCAGGCGAGTCCCCCGATGATCGGGGGCTGAGTGGCGATCTGCCAGCCTATGGGCAGGATGTTTCCCTTGTTGAAAGCGAAAGTGCCCACGGCATTGGTTCCTGCCTTGAGCAGCAATTGCGCTGCAGCATTGAGCAGAACGCCGGTGAGTATCAATAGAAAACTGGTCGGATTCATGGGGTTTTCACCACGACGCGCCTCGTGTCCTGTGCGATGAGCTGCATCGGCAGCTGATTTTCAAGCTGAGCGTACAGTTGAGGCGTCATGATTGCAAGCGCATAGGGCTGTTTTTTCCAGAGGGTTTCGAAGGATTTTATGTCGGGAATCCATTTTGCCGGTTCCTGCGCTATGCCGAAGGCCATTTCATCCTGGTAGGCGACCAGGGTGACGGTGCGCTTGATGTAGAAGGGAAGGGTTTGCTCGTACATGGCTACGCTGTAAAAAGGCGCATCGTCTTTCAGATAAGGCCTGATTTTCTGGGCGAGATAATAGGCCGAATTCGAAGGGGCAAGGCTGTTGTGCCCGGCCAGGATCAGTTGACTGCAAATCAGCATCGACAGGGACATTGCAATGATCGCATTTGGCTTTTCGCCAAGGCGGCTCTGATATGCGGCATAAATCGCGCCGATCAGGGCAATCGCAGAGGCCGCTTCAAGCCAGGGCACATAATTGCGATAGAGCTCAACCGGCACGATGGGATCGGCAAAGCGGACGGCTTCCGGAGAAAGAACGAGTCCTGCTGCGCCAATCATCGCGATGGGAATGAAATGCCAGAGCAGCCTGCGCCCGTCCATTTCGGAAAGCTTGTTGCCGATGAGCAGCGCCAGGGCCGGAAAAATCGGCAGGATGTAGGAGGGAAGTTTCGAATCGGATATGGAAAAAAAGAAATAAATGAAGGCAATCCAGACGAACAGGAAGCGCCCGGGCTGGAATTCCCGGCCATTTCCCTTTACTTTAATTGACCCGAGAAAGGCCGGGAAAAGTGCGGCGATCCAGGGCAGCATGCCCGCCAGGAGAATGGGGACGAAATAATACCAGGGGTGGTAGCGCCCGTGGTCCTTGGTCAGGAAACGCTCGAAATGCTCGTGGATGAAAAAGAAGTGGAAAAATTCGGGATTCGCCCTGCAGACTGCGATGAACCAGGGTGCACTTATCATCAGCATCAGGAGGATTCCAGTGAGCAGATGGATCCGTTTCCAAATCCCCCAATCGCGCTGCCATAGCGTGTAGAGCACGAGCACCGCACCCGGCAGGACAATGCCGATCAATCCCTTGCTCAGTATGGAAAATCCCATTGCAGCCCAGGCGACGTGCATCCAGAATTTTCTCTGTAGAGGGCTAGCCTGGGCGAGCAGAAATCCGGATAGGCTCAAGCTCATGAAGAATGTGACGCCCATGTCGAGCGTATTGATGTGGCCTATCACGGCATAAAGCACGCTGCTCGCCAGGACGAGCGCGGAATAGAATCCGGCTTCAGCCCCGAACAGACGCCTGCCGGTGAGATAGGTCAGCAATATGCCGAGAAAGCCGGTCAGGCCGCTCCACAGCCTTGCCGTCCACTGGTGCTCGCCGAAGAGTTCATACGCTGCCGCAGTCATCCAGTACTGCAATGCGGGTTTCTCGAAGTATTTGATGCCGTTGAGGCGGGGGGTCACCCAATCGCCTGTGGCCACCATTTCTCTCGATATTTCCGCATAGCGCCCCTCGTCGGGTCTGACAAGCTTGCGGTAGTCCAGATTGCCGAACCAAACCAGTGCGACCAGTGCGAAAATCCAGAGGACGTGATTGCGTTTGATGGCGTTGGGCATGGGCAGGCTGGATTTCGCTTTCCGGGGCGAATCGTTCACGGCAAATTCTGCAATTATACCATTCGGGGTGACATTAATCAGCCCGAATCTTCCCTGCAAGGGCCGTGAATGCCGATTCTTCGGGGGAGGGCACTTCGAAAACGGATAATGCCGAATATGTTGTGTAGTGCTTCTCGATCGATTTTCGGTAGGCCGGATCGTAATGCCTTTCGAGAAGTGATGCGACGAGATTGTCCCATTCGCAGCGATCGATCATTGCTTTCCATGAATCGATCGTTTCTCCCCCATGCAGTGGGGCAAGGCATTCCAGCTTTGCGACCAGGGCATCGGGCTGGCTGAAGAAATGCCGATAATCTTCCGCGAGGATCGCATTTCTGACTGTGATCCTTGCATCCAGACGGATGCAGCGGCTTTTCCACATGGCTTCCATGAGCGCTTGAGGCACGCGCAGGTTCCCGATCTTCTTGCTTTCAGATTCGATGTAAACGGGTTTTCCCGGGGCGAATCCTGAAAGAATCGAGCAGATGCAGCTCTCGAAATATTTTTGGCTCGGCTGTTCCTGTCCCGGCATTCTACCCAGCACGGAGCCTCTGTGGCGCGCGATTTCTTCGAGGTTCAGCACCTGCTCGCCCTGTTTGGAGAGTGCGTCCAGAAGCCTGCTTTTGCCGCAGCCGGTCGGTCCGCAGATCACCCTGAATTCGAAGCGCCCGGGCAGAATTTCGAGCGCGTCTAGCACCATTTTGCGGTAAGCCTTGTATCCGCCTTCGAGTCGCGTGGTTTGCCAGCCGATTTCGGAAAGGATATGCGCCATGGCGCCGCTGCGTTTGCCGCCGCGCCAGCAATACACCAGGGGGCGCCATGTTTTGGGTTTGTTGAGGAAGCTGTTCTCGAGATGGAGGGCGATGTTGCGGGATACGATCGCGGCGCCGATTTTCTTCGCCAGGAAAGGGGATTCCTGGACATAGAGCGTGCCGACCCTGGCCCTTTCCTCGTCGTTCAGCACGGGATGGCTGGTTGCTCCGGGAATGTGGTCGGCCTCGAATTCGGCGGGCGAGCGCACGTCGATGATCTCGTCAAATTCGGATAATTGTGCTAGGGTTGGGCTGCTCAGAATTTTCAAAGAACCATCCGGAAATGCAAATTAAACTCACCAAATTCTCTCACGGAGGGGGATGCGGATGCAAAATCGCCCCTTCCCTGTTGCGCGAACTCCTTTCGAAATCCTCCGCATTTTACCCCGATCTGCTGGTCGGGAAAGATTCGAGCGACGATGCTGCAGTGTATCGCATCAATGACGATCAGGCGATTGTCGCCACGACCGATTTCTTCATGCCCATCGTGGACGATGCGAGGGATTTCGGGAGAATCGCGGCAACCAACGCGATATCCGACATTTATGCGATGGGCGCAAGGCCCGTCATGGCGCTTGCCATTGTCGGCATGCCCATAGACAAGCTGCCTGCGGAGACCATGAGGCAAATCCTGGATGGCGGAGAGTCGGTGTGCGCGCTTGCCGGCATTCCCGTAGCTGGTGGGCATTCGATCGATTCTCCGGAGCCCATCTATGGACTGGCCGTGATGGGCATCGTGCACCCGCAGAAAATCAAGAGAAACGATCGCGCCAGGGCAGGGGACGTCCTGATTCTCGGCAAGGCTCTGGGCATCGGCATACTGAGTGCCGCCCTAAAGAAGGGCGAATTGACCGAGGAAGGATATCGAAACATGCTGGCAAGCACAACGCAGCTCAATACGCCCGGCATGCAGCTTGCAGAGATGGAGAAAGTGCATGCCCTGACCGATGTAACAGGCTTCGGTTTGCTCGGCCATCTTCTGGAAATTTGCCGCGGCTCAAGCCTTGGCGCTTCGATCGATTTCGATCAGGTTCCGGTCTTTCCCGAAGCGAAGCAGCTCTGCATGCGAGGCATTGCGCCTGGCGCAGTCGGGCGCAACTGGGCAAGCTTCGGAGAAGAAGTCGTCATCGAAGGGACGATTCTGGAATGGCAAAGGCAAATGCTCTGCGATCCTCAAACGAGCGGCGGATTGCTGGTGGCTTGCGCACCTGAGGCAGAAAACGAGGTGCTCGAACTTTTCAGGGCAAGCGGATTCGATCATGCTCGAAGGATAGGGTGCCTGAATGAGGGCGAAGCGGTGGTAAAAGTCGCTTAAATGAAATCCCTGATTTTCTTCGCCGTGCTGTTTGTCGCAGGATGCGGAGAGGTTCCGGTTCGGAAACAGGAGGCTGCTCCGCTTCAGGCGGAAAAGCGGGACGAGGTCGTGCTTTATGCGCTAGGACTGATGGGGGTGGACTACCGTTTCGGGGGAAAGAATCCTTCGAGCGGGCTCGACTGCAGCGGCATGGTCAGTTATATCTACAAGAACGCGGTGGGCATGGATTTGCCGCACAATGCTTCCAGAATCGAAAAGATGGCGAAAAGAATCGAGCCCGGTGCGCTCAAGCCGGGGGATCTGGTTTTTTTCGATACCCAGCACCGGCACTATTCCCATGTGGGGATCTATATCGGGAATGGCAGATTCGTCCATGCACCGGGAACCGATGGGAAGATCAAGATCAGCAATCTCTCTTCCGGCTATTTCGCCAGAAGATTCGATGGCGCAGGCACATTTTTCTAGGAAATGACCGTGTTTAAAACGATACGTGACCGCGCCAACTGGCTTGCCCAGGTCAGCTACGTCACATTGAATCTGTTTCTCAAATCGAAGGTGCCGAATCATGCTGCAGCGGTGGCTTATTACGCCCTGCTTTCCCTCGCCCCGCTGATGGTGTTGCTGGTCTATCTGCTCAATACCTACCTTCTTGAATATCCGGAACTCAGGGAGGCATTCGGCACGCTTGTCGAGCGGGCGCACCTCGAGGTTTTCAGTCAGAATCCGGACCAGATAATCGGCGCTGTTTCCAGCCTGGTGGGCATCACCAACGGGCTGGGGATCCTGCTGCTGCTATGGAGTTCCAAGGGATTGATGAAATCGGTGCATAATGCGTTTGCAGTCATTTTCACGGATTCGAGCAGACGCAATCTGATCCTTTCCAGCCTGATTTCCCTGATGTCCATACCGTTCATTTTCCTGCTGCTGGGGATCACCGTTCTCGGCGACTATCTGCTCAATCATTTCGATTATGCTTCGCTGAACCTGCCCATTCTCGGAGAGTTGCTGAAGCTGTTCTTCGTGTCGATAGGCTTGTTCACTCCTTTCATGGGGATCTGGACGGTTGTTTTTCTACTCTATTACCAGATGCCCCTGGTCAGGCCCGGAATTCTTCCGACCCTGCTCTACAGCCTGTTATGCACATTGTCCCTGTATGCGCTGGAAGCGGTGCTCACTCATGTCGTGAAAATCGACAAATACATCAGCCTGTACGGCTCTCTCGGCGACATCATTTTCGTGCTGATATGGGTCTATTTGGCCTGCATCCTCTTTTTCATGTGGGCGGAATTTCTTTATGTGGCCGGGAAAATCGATGTGGTCGCCCTGGAGAAGATTTTTCTGGACAGCGAAGACCGCAGCAAGCTGGAATTCCGGATAGAGCATTTCCTCTTCAATCGATCCGGCAGGATCTTCGAGAAGTACGGCAAGCATTGCCTCAAGGGGGAAACGATCATCAGGCAGAACGACGATACCGGATCGATCTATTTTCTGTATTCGGGACAGGTCGGGTTGTATCGGGAAAATCATGGCAAGGAAATCAGGATGGGGGGATTGAGAGCGGGGGAGATATTCGGTGAAATGGCCTATCTTCTCGGCGAGCGCAGGACTGCGACAGTCATCGCTGAAGCGGATTGCTTCCTCTTCATCATTTCCCCGGAGACCCTGGAATCATTGATGGGCTACAGTTCGAAACTTTCCAGACGGATCGTCGAATCGCTTTGCCAGAGGATTGCCAAGATGAACAAGGGGATACTCGCTTCGGGATTTGAATCTTCAACCTACAAGCATCCGGCTTTCAAGCCGGATGCCGGCACAGTCTGATCTGCAAAAAAAATTCTGCCATGAGGCCCCCGGATCGTAGCGATGGGGTAACCGTAAAGCCGGCTCAGGTTGGCTTCGTTCAGGATGTCCTCTTTCGTCCCCTGCATCGTCTGGCCCTCTTCAATGAGCAGCAGAATTCTGTCGCAATACCGCTCTGCCAGATTCGGATCGTGCAGGATCATGACCAGCGCCTTTTCGGCCGCGCGGCTTGCGAGCAGATCCAGCATTTCGATCTGATGGCGCAGATCGAGGTGATTCGTCGGTTCGTCCAGAAGATAAAGCTCGGGATCCTGGACGAGCAATGTGGCGAGCGCAAGCCGCCTGCGCTCGCCGCCGGAAAGGGTATTGGCAAGGCGCCGTTCCATGCCGGAGAGTCCGACGGCACGCAGGGCTTCCAGCGCTATTCTTTCGTCTTCCAGGCTTTCCCGTTGCCAGGGCGGAATATGGGGGTGGCGCCCGATCAATGCCGTTTCCAGGACGGTTGAAGGGAAATGATCCTCGCTGTCCTGAAACAACAGGCCGACAATGCGCGCCGCCTCGCGCTTCTTCATTTCGCTGATCGGCCTGCCCTTCAGGCGTATTTGCCCGGACTGTATTTCGCGGATGCCGCACAATGCGTGCATCAGGGAAGTTTTGCCGATGCCATTGACTCCCAGGATTCCCCATCTTTCTCCCCTGGATACGGAAAGATCGAGCCCCTTGCAGGCCCATTTGCCTCCTGCCAGAACGGAAAGCTGATGCGCTTCCAGCAGGGGGGTCATGGTTTCCTCCTGAGCAGATACAGGAACAGGGGCACGCCGATCAATGCCATGATCGCACCGGCGGGCAGCTGCTGGGGAGCGACGACGGTCCTCGCCAGCGTATCGGCAAGCAGCAGCAGCGAGCCGCCCAAGAATGCCGCGCCCGGCAGCAGGATGCGGTGATCATGCCCCCCCATCCGGCGCAGGCCATGGGGCACGATCAGGCCGACAAAGCCGATGCTTCCCGCAGTCATCACCGCAACCGAGGTGAGGAGGGCGCATATGAGGTAAATCGAGAACTGCAGGCGTTTCACCGAAACGCCCAGGCTGCTTGCCAGGATGTCTCCCCTCGCGAGAATATTGAGATCGCGGGAGAGGGGCAGGCTGAGCATGAGTCCAAGGATGAGCGCGATCAATCCCGGATAGGGGGAGGATGAGTTGTCGAGGTTTCCCATCAGCCAGAAGAGCATGCCGCGCAATTCCCCATCCGGAGCTACGGCGAGAATGAGCGTGATGAGCGCGCCCCATCCCGAGGCGACGACAATTCCGGTGAGCAGGAGTCGGGAATGCCGGTCGAATCCGGAAAGACCGAATACCAGAAGCATGGAGAGCATGGCGCCCAGGAATGCGCCTATCGAAGTGCCCGTCGATTCCAGCCCCACAAGCATGGCGGACAAGGCTGCCACGGCTGCGCCTCCGGATATGCCGAGCACATAGGGGTCTGCCAGCGGATTTCGCAGCAGAACCTGCATCAGCGCCCCGGCGAGAGCGAGCAGGGCTCCCGTGGTGAAGGCGTTGACAGCCCTCGGCAGGCGGAGGTGCAGCAGCAGCTCATGATCCAGGCCGGACCCCGGGATCGCCTGCCATCCGATCTTGACGCTGCCGCTCATGAGTGCGAGCACCATGCTCGCTGCTGCGACAAGCATGAGGGCGAGTAAAAGCTTTTTCCCGGATTTCATCGTGTTGCCTGGCCATCAGGTGCGATTTCTGCTAGATTTCAAGCATCGACTGCTGAGCGAAACATGAGCGAATTCAATTTTATTGTCTGTCCCAACTGCGAAGCCATCAACCGCGTGCCGCTTCCCAAAATGTCGGAAGCGCCCAAGTGCGGAAAATGCAAATCACCGCTATTCACCGGGCATCCCGTCCCGCTCGATTCCGCGAGCTTTGTGAAGCATGTCGGGCATAATACCATACCGGTGGTGGTGGACTTCTGGGCGGCATGGTGCGGTCCGTGCAAAATGATGGCCCCCCTGTTCGAGAAAGCCGCATCGGAACTGGAGCCTTCCGTCAGGCTCGTAAAACTCGATACCGAAGCCGAGTCTGCAGTTGCTGCACGGTACGGCATACGCAGCATTCCGACATTCGCCATTTTCAGGGAAGGGCATGAAGTTGCGAGGCAGGCCGGGGCGATGGATTACGCCAATCTCTTGAGGTGGATCAGAACCTACGTTTGAGTCCGGCTACCGGTAAACCAGCACCGGTATCTTGCTGTGCGTCAGCACCTTGGCGGTTTCGCTTCCCACCAGGAGACCCGCGATGCCCCTTCTGCCGTGGGAGGCCATCCAGATCAGATCGCAGCCTTTTTTCTCGGCCGCCTGGACGATGGCTTCATAGACATGGAAATTTGTCTCGATGCTGCAATCGCAGGGCACTTCTGCTGCGCCTGCCGTTTTTTCGACGAACGCGAGGCAGTTCCTGGCATAGTGCTCGGCACTTTTTTCGAACTGCTCTACCGTCAGGGGATCGATGTATCCCATGCCTTCGGTGGCGAGAGCCGGAGAATATTCCTGACGTACATACAATCCGGACACCTGTGCGTCGACCGATTTTGCGAATTCAATGGCTTTTTTTACTGAATTTTCGGACAACTCAGAGCCGTCAGTGGGCAACAGGATATGTTTGAACATGATTTCGCCTTTCCGTTAAATCGAGTAAAGCAGAGAAGTCGATTCATGTAAAGCTAGGGAAGCCCTGAACAAGTCCCGCGTGACCTAGGCCCCTGGAAGCTGCTCCCGTTTCAGGAGGAAAACATGGCCCGATCCGCCTTGCGTGTCCAGCCAGGTAAACTCGATATCCGGAAAGGCTGCCTCGAGCGCTTCGCGGTTATGCCCGATTTCGACCACGAGAAGCCCGTTTCGATCGAGATGGGGGGCGCTCCCCAAAATGATTTTTCTCGCAGCATCCAGCCCGTCATCGCCTGAAGCGAGCGCGATGTCCGGCTCGTGAAGATATTCGAGCGGCAATGCAGCCATCGAGGCTGCATTGACATAAGGGGGGTTGCTGATGATGAGATCGAAGGATTTTCCGGAAAGGGAATCGAACAGGTCGGATCGGACAAGATTGATTCTGTCTTCCAGATGGTAGCTGGCGACATTGCGCTCTGCAACCGCGAGCGCATCCCCCGAGATGTCCGCGGCATCGATGATCGCTTCAGGAAAGGCATGCGCCATCAGGATCGCGAGGCATCCCGAGCCTGTGCACAGGTCGAGCGCCCTGATGACGCCTTCAGGTTCATCGACCCAGGGATAAAGCTGCTCCAGAACGAGTTCTGCGATGAAGGAGCGCGGGATGATCACGCGTTCGTCTACATAGAAGCTGAAATCGCCGAGCCAGGCTTCATGGGTGAGATAGGCGACCGGGATTTTCTCGCTGACGCGCCGTTCGATCAGATTCAGGATCAGATCCTTCTCCTGCGGAAGGAGTTTCGCATCCAGAAAGGGATCGAGTTTGTCGTGCGGCAGATGGAGCGCCGAAAGGAGAAGATAGGCAGCTTCATCGAATGCATTCGTGCAGCCATGTCCATAGGTGAGCTCGCTGCGGTTGAAACTGCTGACCGCATAGCGCAGGAAATCCCTGAGCGTGAGGAGGCTGGTTTTTACTTCTTCGCGCATGTTATTGACCGGTCAGCAGATTTTTCAGGGTTTTTTCGTAAATGGCGCGCAACGGTTCGATGTCTTCGATTGCAACGCATTCGTCGATCTTGTGTATGGTTGCATTCAACGGACCGAATTCGACGACCTGCGGGCAGATATCGGCGATGAAGCGGCCGTCTGACGTTCCGCCGGATGTGGAAAGTTCTGGGTCGATACCCTGTACCGATTTGATCGCATCGGAAATGGCCTCGACCAGCGAGCCTCTGGGAGTGAGATAGGGCTTGCCCGAGAAGGACCATTCCAGATTGTAGTCGAGCCCGTGCGCATCGAGCACTTCGTGAACCCTCGATTTCAGGAATTCCATGCTGCTTGCCGTGGAGAATCTGAAGTTGAACTGGATTTCCACTGTGCCGGGAATGACGTTTGTCGCGCCCGTTCCGCCATGGATGTTGGAGATTTGCCAGGTGGTGGGCGGGAAGTATTCGTTGCCTTTGTCCCATTCAATCCCGGCAAGCTCGGCGATCGCAGGAGATGCGAGATGGATGGGGTTTTTCGCCAGATGCGGGTAGGCGATATGGCCCTGTATTCCCTTGACGGTCAATGTTCCGGAAAGGGATCCCCGCCTGCCGTTTTTGAGGGTGTCCCCGAATTTCGATGCGCAGGTGGGTTCGCCGACGATGCAATAGTCCAGCAATTCGTTGCGCGCCTTGAGCGCATCGACGACCCTGACCGTGCCGTCCACGGCGATGCCTTCCTCGTCGGAAGTGACGAGCAGGGCGATCGAGCCGTCGTGATCGGGGTGGTGCTCGAGAAAGGATTCGATTGCAGTAACAAAGGCTGCGAGGGAGGTTTTCATGTCCGCTGCGCCTCGCCCGTACAGCATGCCGTCGCGGATTTCCGGAACGAAGGGGTCGCTCTTCCAGCTTGTGACGGGGCCGCTCGGCACCACATCGGTATGGCCGGCAAAGCAGATCACCGGGGAAGTTGCCCCCTTTCTTGCCCAAAAATTGTCGACATTGCCGAAACGCATGCGCTCCACACGGAAGCCGAGTTTTTCCAGGCGATCGGTCAGGATTTCCTGGCATCCGGCGTCGTCCGGCGTCATGGAGCGGCGTGCGATGAGGGTTTTTGCAAGTTCCAGTGTATTCATTTTCTGAAAGTTTCCGAATAGGTTTGTTCGTCGAAGCCGACAAGGAGGCGGTGCTCCGCTTCGAGGATGGGGCGCTTGATCACGCTGGGCATTTCCAGCATCAGGTCGATGGCGGAAGCTTCGCTGGCAATTGATGCCTGCTCAATATCGCTCAGCCTGCGCCATGTCGTTCCGCGTCGATTGATGAGATCCTGCCAGCCGACCTGCTTGAGCCAGCGTGCAATCAAGGCCCTGTCGATGCCTTCCTTTTTGAAGTCGTGAAAGGGAATATCCTGACCGTGTTCCGCAAGCCATTTCCGGGCTTTTTTGACAGTGTCGCAATTACTGATGCCGTACAGCTTCACGATTTGCTTTCCGAGTCGTCGATTTTGAAATTCCTGAACGAACCCGTCCTGATCGCCTCGGGGGTTTCGCTGCCTTCTGCATGTTCGGCATATTCGATGAGCGAAGAGAGATTGCTGGGGGAATCCGAGTGAACCATGGCTTCTTCATAGCTGATCTGGCCGGATTTGTAGAGCTTGTAGAGCGACTGCTCGAAAGTCTGGCAGCCTGAAGCGAGGCTGTGGTCCATCGCTTCCTTGATCTGGTCGAGTTCGCCATGCTTGATGAGCTCGGCGATATGCTTGGTGTTGGGCAGGATTTCGACTGCGGGCACGAGCTTTCCACTGGTTCCGGGAACGAGCCTTTGGGAGATGATGCACTTCAGGCTGGAGGAGAGATCGGAAAGCAGGCTCGCTCTCGCTTCGTAAGGAAAGAAGGTGACGATCCGGTTCAGCGCATGATAGCTGTTGTTGGCATGCAAGGTGGACAGGCACAAGTGCCCTGCCTGGGAGAAAAGCAGCATGTGTCTGAGCGATTCCTGATCGACGATTTCGCCCAGCATCACGACATCCGGCGCTTCGCGCATCGCATTGACGAGGGCTGCAGAATAGGATCGGGTGTCGGTACCGATTTCGCGCTGATTGATGATGGATTTTTTGTGGGTGAAGCGGTATTCGATCGGGTCCTCGATCGTCAGGATATGCCCGGTCGCGATCTGGTTGCGGTAATCGATCATTGAGGCGAGCGTCGTCGATTTGCCCTGTCCTGCCGCACCCACCACAAGAACCAGGCCGCGCTTGGCCATGATCAGCTCCTTGAGGACGGGAGGGAGCATGAGCGAATCGAGGTCCTGAATATGTTCCCTGATATAGCGGATCACCATGGCCGGACTGCCCTGCTGGAAAAACACATTGACCCTGTAGGTTCCGGTTTCGGGCTGGTTGAACGCGAAATTGATTTCCCACTCCGATTCGAAATCGCGAATCTGTTGTTCGTTCATCAGGCCATAGGCGAGTTCCCTGATTTTGGCCGAATCCAGCATCTGATTGTTGACGGGGCGAGTGATTCCGTTGATTTTGATATGGATCGGCGCCCCTGGCGAAAAATACAGATCGGATGCCTGTTTTTCCGCCATCAATTTGAAAAGGGGGGGCAATGCCATGATGTTTCCCACGGGATGGATCAAATACCCCTCAGAAGCTCGTTGATGCTCGTCTTGGCCCGTGTTTTCGCATCGACCTGCTTGACGATCACCGCGCAGTAGAGGCTGTATTTGCCGTCCTTGGAGGGAAGATTTCCCGATACGACCACGGCGCCTGCCGGGATGCGTCCGTAGCTGACTTCCCCGGTTTCCCTGTTGTATATCTTGGTGCTTTGTCCGATGTAGACGCCCATCGAGATGACTGCGCCTTCGCCCACGATCACGCCTTCCACGATTTCGGATCTGGCACCGATGAAGCAGTTGTCCTCGATGATGGTCGGGTTGGCCTGGACGGGCTCCAGCACCCCGCCTATGCCCACCCCACCTGAAAGATGCACGTTCTTTCCGATCTGCGCGCAGGAGCCTACGGTCGCCCAGGTATCGACCATGGTGCCTTCGTCGACATAGGCGCCGATATTCACATAGGAAGGCATCAGCACTGCGTTTTTCGCGATGTGGGAACCCTTGCGTACGGCTGCCGGCGGAACCACGCGGAAACCGCCGTCGCGGAAATCCCTGGAATTGTAATCGGCGAATTTGGAAGGAACCTTGTCGTAGTAATTGGTATAGCCGCCCTTGATGAAGCTGTTGTCCTCGATCCGGAAAGACAGCAGCACCGCCTTCTTGAGCCATTGATGGGTCACCCAGTCGCCTTCAATCTTTTCGGCCACCCTGAGCTTGCCCGTGTCGAGCAGATTCAGGGTTTCCTGAATCGCCTCTTTCAGCTTCGGGTCGACATTGCGCGGCGTAATATCGGCGCGGATTTCGAAAGCTTCGTCAATGAGGGGCTGGAGTTCATGCATTATTGTTGATCCTTAAGGTTGGTCGCCCAATGTGGCGCACAGTTTGCTGATTCGATCTGCCGCTGCCACGCACTCTGCGAGCGGCGCGACCAGGGCGATGCGGACGAACCCGCTGCCCGGGTTGAGTCCACCGGATTCCCTGGCGAGGTAGCTTCCGGGCAGAACCAGAACATTATAATCTCGATAGAGCAGACGCGCGAATTCGGTGTCGTCGATCGGAGTTCTCGCCCAGAGATAGAAGCCTGCGTCCGGCATTTCGGTCTGCAGGGCATTTTTCAAGAGGGGAATGACGGCTTCGAATTTCTCCCGGTATAACCTCCGGTTCTGCAGCACATGCGCCTCGTCCTGCCATGCGGCAAGGCTTGCCGACTGCACGGCAGGACTCATGGCGCAGCCGTGATAGGTGCGATAGAGCAGGAATTTTTTCAGGATGGCAGCGTCTCCCGCAACGAACCCGGAGCGCATTCCGGGAACGTTGGAGCGCTTGGAAAGGCTGCTGAAGACGACGAGATTTCTGAAGTCGCTTCTTCCCAGTTTCCTTGCCGCATCCAGGGCGCCAAGCGGGGGATGTGTTTCATCGAAGTAGATTTCGGAATAGCATTCGTCGGATGCGATGATGAAGTCGTATCGGTCCGAGAGTGCGAAAGCCGCATCCCATTCATCGAGGCTCATGACGCGGCCGGTCGGATTGCCGGGCGAGCAAAGATAAAGCAGTTGGGTATTGCCCCAGATTGATTCGGGAAGCTGCGAAAAATCCAGCGCGAAGCGGTTTTCGGGCAGGGTGTTGAGAAAATACGGGGTTGCGCCTGCCAGCAGGGCTGCGCCTTCGTAAATCTGGTAGAAGGGGTTCGGGCAGACTACCGCTGCGGGCTTGTGCGGGTCGACGACGGCCTGGGCAAAGGCGAACAGGGCTTCCCGGCTGCCGTTGACAGGCAGAATCTGGGTTTTTGCATCCAACGTCGCGTCGTAGCGTCTGTGCAGCCATTTTGCGATACATTCCCTCAGCGCATCGCTGCCCTGGGTTGTGGGATAATGGGAAAGACCGTCGAGATTCCGGGCGAGGGCATCGCAGATGAAGGGAGGCGTTTCATGCTTCGGCTCACCGATGGAAAGCTTGATCGGGGAATATTCCGGATTGGGTTCTGCCCCCTGGCAAAGCAAAGCCAGGCGCTGAAAAGGATAGGGTTGCAATCGCTCTAGGTCGGGATTCATGCAGGCCTGCACTCGAAATTCTTAATTATAATGTTTCAGGGCATGTTATCCAAACAAATTCCTGCAATTTCCCTGCTCGCTGGGGCCACGGTATGGGGCCTTTTCTGGTATCCCTACCGCGTTCTCGCATTGTTCGGGATGTCCGGCTGGATTTCGCTCACTCTGAGCTATGGCGCGGCGCTCGTTTTCGGGTTGATCTTTTTCCGAAACGGCATCCTGTCGTCCGGATTTTCCTGGATGCTGGTGTGGATAGGTCTGTCTGCCGGGCTGTGCAATATCGGCTATGTGCTGGCGATGCTCGATGGCGAGGTGATGCGGGTTCTGCTCCTGTTTTATCTCGCCCCGTTCTGGACCGTTCTGCTTGCCAGGCTCCTGCTCGGGGAGCGCCTCACCGCAAGAGGATACCTCGTGATTCTCTGCTCCCTGGCCGGCGCAGTGGTGATGCTCTGGAATCCCGGGCATGGCAGCATTTTCCCGAAAAACGATGCCGAATGGCTGGGACTCGGCGCAGGATTCATGTTCGCTCTGTCCAACGTTCTGGCAAAGCTCGGCCAGGGCTGCAGCATCGAGGCGAGATCGGCCAGCGTATCGGCGGGTGTGGTGGTTGCAGGATTGGTATTCGAGCTGTTCCAGCCGTCCGGCTGGTCGGGATTTTCCCCTGATGCGCTGATGCTCCTTGCGATCATGGGCATGGTCATCCTTGCAGTCAACATGGTGATGCAATACGGCCTGACCCATACGCCAGCGAACCGCGCCATCGTCATCCTGCTTTTCGAGTTGGTCGTCGCAGCGATTTCTTCCTATTTCCTGGCTGGGGAGACAATGCGCCTCCAGGAGTGGATAGGGGGAGGGATGATCGTTGCGGCCAGCCTTCTTTCGGGAAAAATGGAAGATTAAGGAAGCCCTGAACAAGTCGCACATGAGCCGTGTTGCCGGGAAATCGAGATGATCGCCAGACGCACGACGCAGGTTGTAGCCGGGTCTACAATGCCCAGGAGGGCGACAAAGCGAGCGCACGATCTTCACGCAACCCTTTCGGGACGGGGCTTTGCGGGCGATCCTCCTTGTCTCGGGCAAGCGAAGGGAATGACCATTCGCTGCGTCTCGCTTCGCGAGTCTCATCCGGCAAAGCCGACCGTCACGGCCACGCGGGACTTGTTCAGGGCTTCCTTAGCGTGTATTCGATTGTGCTTCGAACTGGCTGAGCGCGATCAGGGGTCTGGGTTGCCAGCCCTGCTTGCTGTGTTCTGCCACGACGTTTGTGAAAATGCCGCCGCGGACGTAGAATTTCGCAGTCAGACGCATGAACCTTGGGCGGGTTGCCGCCAGCAGGTCGTTCAGAATCTGGTTGGTGACCGCTTCATGGAAAGCGCCCTTGTTGCGGTATGAGACGATATATAATTTGAGACTTTTGAGTTCGACACAGAGTTCGTCGGGGATATAATCCAGATGGAGTGTCGCGAAATCGGGTTGCGAGGTTTTCGGGCAGAGGCAGGTAAATTCGGGAATCTCCATGTGAATGTGGTAATCGCGCTCCGGATTCGGATTGGGGAAAGTTTCGAGAATCATGCTGATGCCTTTCGATAAGCTGAATAACCGCATTATAACGTTTTACCTTACGGATTAAATTGCGACTTTCTCAGATCAAGCTGGCAGGCTTCAAGTCCTTCGTCGATCCGACCCATATCCATGCGCCCGGGCAGATCGTCGGCATTGTCGGCCCCAACGGCTGCGGTAAATCCAACATCATCGATGCATTGCGCTGGGTCCTGGGCGAATCCAGGGCTTCCGCGCTGCGCGGAAAATCCATGCAGGACGTAATTTTCAATGGCTCCGGGAACAGGAAGCCGGTTGCGCGCGCAAGCGTGGAACTGGTCTTCGACAACAGCCAGGGCAGGGTTGCCGGGCAATGGTCGAACTATGCGGAAATCGCCGTGAAGCGCGTCCTGCAGCGCGATGCTGAATCGAGCTATTTCATCAACAATCTTCGCGTCAGGCGCAAGGACGTCTCGGATATTTTCCTGGGAACGGGGCTTGGGGGGCAGGCCTATGCCATCATCGAACAGGGCATGATATCCAGAATCATCGAAGCCGATCCGGAAGACTTGAAGGTTTTTCTCGAAGAAGCGGCGGGAATTTCCAAATACCGGGAGAGAAGGCGAGAGACCGAGCTTCGCCTCTCCGCAACCCGGGGGAATCTGCAGCGAGTCGAGGATATCACCAGGGAACTTCGCGAGCGCATCGAACACCTGGAAGATCAGGCGCGCGTTGCAAAAATTTACCATGAATTGCAGGCGTCCCTGAAAAGGACCCAGAACCTGCTGTGGTTGAGGCGGAAAATGAAGGCACGGGAGCTTCGCCGCAAGCTCGTCGAGGAAGCATCCGGGCTGGAGACTGCCATGGAAGCCGAAACTGCGAATCTCAGGCATCTCGAAAACCAGTTGGTCCGAGCTCGCGACGAGCATGATTCGACGTCGCAGAAGCTTCAGGATGCGCAGGGCGCAATGTATCAGGCCAATGCCGAAGTTTCCAGGCTGCAGCAGCAGATCGATCATCTCAAGAGCAATCGCTTGAGGGCTGAAGCGCGTATCGAGTCGGGAAAAAAGGAACTCGATATGCTCGAGTTGCAGTATGCCGAAGCTCTGGATAACAGGCGGCAATGGCAGCAGGATGCCGCCGAGGCAAGACGGCAATGCGAGACCTGTCAGCTGGAAGTGGAAAAGCTGAAGACGGCGTGCTCGGATACCCACGAGCGGATGAAGGAGGCAGAAAGGCTTTTCGAGGAAGCAAGACTTGCACTTTCGGCAGGCGAGCATCAGGAAAAAATCGAGCAGGCGCATTGGGGGCATTGTGAGAACACCCTGAATCAGCTTGCCAAAAAGCGCGAAAAGTTCGCCGAAGCGAAGCGTCTTCTTCCCCAGATGGATGAGGCAAGGCTTGCCATGCTCGAAGCGGATCTGGCAGGTATGGAAGCCAGAATGGCGCTTGAGGCGGGCGCATCCAGCGAGATCGCGCAGCGCCTCGATACCGCCCGGGCCGCGAGGCAGGATGCTTTTCTGCAATTGCAGGAAAATGAAAGCAATATCGCCGAAATTCGCGCCCGCCTTGCCGCACTTCGCGAAATCCAGGAGGGACTTGAAAAAAGGTCCGATCTGGGGGCATGGCTTGCCGAAAACAGGCTCGATCGCCTGCCCCGTCTCTGGTCGAAGATCGGAATTTCGGCGGGATGGGAAAACGCGCTGGAATCGGTGCTGCGCGAACGCGTCCATGCCATTTTGACAGAACCTTGCCAAGGTGAAAATCCACCGGGAGAAATGGTATTCGTGCAAAACGGTGCATTTTCTCCCGAGTCTTCCGGAAACCCATCGCTGGTTCCCCTGCTGAGCTTGATCACCCTGAGTGACCAGGCAGTCGGCGGCGCGCTTTGCGACTGGCTTTCCTCCGCTTTCATCGCGCCGGATATGGAACAGGCAATGACATTGCGTCCGATGCTCGGAGCTTCCGAATTGCTGGTGACGCCGGAAGGGCATATCGTCACAAGACACAGCGTTCACTATTATGGCGCCGATTCCAGAGTTCACGGAGTGCTGATTAGACAGCAGGAAATCGAGCGCCTGCTTGCGTCGGAAAACGATGCGGCCCTACTACTCGAAGCATCGAGGAAGCTTCACGAGGATCGCGAGGAGGAAGCAGCCGGGCTGGAATCGGCTTTAAAGGAGAAATCGGCTTTGTTCTCCCGGCTGGAGCAAGAGAAGCATGAACTGCAGCTGCAGCGCATCAGGGTCTCTGAGGCGAACGGGCGGATTCGTGAACAGTCGGTGCGCATCATTGCGGAAATGGACGAAATCGAGAGTCAGTTCAGGGCCGAATTGGAGAAAAAGCTCGAAATCGGTAAAAAAATCGAGGTGCTGCGAGAAGAAATCACCCTGTTTCGCGAGCGCCAGAATATAGCCAGGCAGGAGCTGGATCAAATGAGAAGGCTGTTCGATGAAAAAAACCGGCTGATGCAGCATGCAGTCGGAAAAAACCGTGAAGCGGAATTCCATGAAAAATCCTGCAGCGTCAAACTCGATGAACTGGAGCGCAGGATTGAATTGCTGTCGCGGAACATGGCGCAGGGGAAGGCTGCGCTGAATGCGCTTGGAGAGGAAGTTTCGGCTCAGGATCCGGCATCTCTCGATGTCCTGTTGCAGCAGGCACTCGTCACTCGGCAGGAGAATGAAGAGGCGCTCCTTGCCGTGCGCAAGGCGAGCGAGGAACTCTCTTCCAGGCTGAGAGAGCTCGACGGACTGCGGCAGGGGTCTGAATTGAAGCTGGGCCCGTTGCGAGAGAAGATCGGCGATATACGCCTTAAGGAGCAGGAAGCCAGAATCAGCGAAGAGCAGTTTGATGCGTCCTTGAAAGCTGCCGGGGCGGTGGAGGAAGAACTTGCCGGGATGCTCGAAAAGGCGCCGGACAGCGCACGGCTTCAGGCCGAAATTTCGAAATTGAACGGAAGAATTGAAAGCCTGGGGGCGGTCAATCTGGCTGCTTTCGAGGAATTGCAGGCTGCGCAGGAAAGAAAGGGTTATATAGACTCTCAGGTTCAGGACTTGAGCGAAGCGGCCGAGACGCTGGAAAGCGCCATCCGCAGGATAGACCGCGAAACCAGGGAGCGCCTGATGGCGACTTTCGATGAGGTCAACAGGAATTTCGGCGAGCTTTTTCAGCAGTTGTTCGGGGGGGGGCGGGCAAGGCTGGTTTTGACCGGAGATCAGATCATAGACAGCGGGATGGAGATCGAGGCGCAGCCACCAGGCAAGAAAAACGCTTCGATACGCCTCCTCTCCGGAGGGGAAAAGGCGCTGACTGCGATTTCTCTGGTATTCTCCCTGTTCAAACTGAATCCGGCGCCTTTTTGCCTGCTGGATGAAGTGGATGCCCCCCTGGACGACAGCAACACCGGTCGATTTTGTGATATGGTCAGAAAAATGGCCGAACACACCCAGTTTTTGTTCATCAGCCACAACAAAACCACCATGGAAATGGCGCATCAGCTCATCGGCGTGACTATGCAGGAACAGGGTGTTTCACGCATCGTGGCTGTGGATGTCGAGGCTGCTTCGAGAAAGGTGGCGGTATAATGACAAAAAATTGCTGGCAGGGCCGGCGTTCATGAGGTGGATATGGGCAACTTGCAAATCGCTTTGATCCTGATCGGCGCGCTGTTCGTGGTCGGGATGGTGCTGTTCAACTGGTGGCAGCAGAGAAGCCATCGGCGGAGAACCGAATCCCTGTTCGAATCCAAACATGATGACGTGCTGCTGGACGATTTCAAGCCGGTCCCCATTCAAGACGGACGGGTCGAGCACAGGCTTGTCGATATCGGCGACGAAGTCCTTTTGGACGAGCCCGCCCTGAACGATGACATCGCTGAAGAGGTCGAATTCGAACCGGCTGCATCTCCGGTACATTTCGCCGATGCGGAAATCGACTATATTGCCGAAATTCAGGCAAACAGTCCGATCGGCGCCGAAGAGATGGCCGAGGTGTTCCGCAGGAAATTCGACTTCGGGAAACGCGTAGGTGTATACGGCCTGAATATCGACAGCGGCTGCTGGGAGGAACCCCACGCCAGGCCGAAATACAGGAATTTCAAGATCAGCCTGCAGTTGGTGGATCGCTCCGGCGTGATCAGCCTGGCGAAGCTGTCCGAATTCCGGGACATGATCGTCGGGGTGGCGGCGCATCTTGGCGCATCGGAGCATTGCCCGGAAATCAACGAAGCGCATTCCAGGGCGATACTGCTCGACAAATTCTGCGCCGAGGTCGACATGCTGATCGGCATCAATGTGATGAGCCGGGGGGAGGAGACTTTCGCGGGGACGAAAATCCGCGGGCTTGCGGAAGCTGCCGGTTTCAGGCTCGAGTCGGATGGCACGTTCAAATATTTCGACGACCACGGATCTCATCTTTTTTCTCTTTGTAATCATGAGCCTGCCGTGTTTCTTCCGGATGGCATCAGGCATCTCAGCACGCATGGCGTCACTTTCCTGCTGGATGTGCCGCGCGTAGCTCAGGGCAGGCAGGCCTTCGACCAGATGATCACGCTTGCCAAAAACTTTTCCGCCACGTTGGGCGGGGTGCTGGTGGACGACAAGCGGCTGATGTTGAACGATGCGGGATTCGACAAGATCAGAAAGCTGCTTCAGGAAATCAAACTGAAGATGGAAAGCAGGCAGATCGCTCCGGGTGGCGAACGCGCCTTGAGACTTTTTTCCTGATGATGCAGGACAGGACGGTCCGCGACAGGCTGAATGCCCTTCGCGATGAAATCGATTTGCACAATTACCGCTATTATGTGCTCGATGCGCCGAGCATTCCGGATGCGGAATACGACCGCCTTTTCCGTGAACTCCAGCAGCTTGAAGCGCAATACCCTGAATACGTCACTCCAGACTCCCCCACGCAACGCGTCGGCGGCAGGGTGCTCGATGCTTTCGATCCGGTGCGCCATGCCGTGCCCATGCTTTCCATCCGCACCGAGACCGATATCGGCGATTCCGGCGCGATCGCTTTCGATGCGCGAATACGTCGCGAACTGGGCCAGCCCGATGCCTTGATCGAGTATGCCTGCGAGTTGAAATTCGACGGTCTGGCGATCAATCTTCGCTACGAGCGCGGCATGCTGGTGCAGGCTGCCACCCGCGGTGACGGCGAGACCGGAGAGGATGTGACGCAGAACGTGCGTACCATCCATGCCATCCCGCTGCACCTCAAGGACTGTTCTGCAGAAGTGCTGGAGGTGCGCGGAGAGGTATACATGGCGCGCAGGGACTTCGAACGCTACAACGAAAGACAGCGCGCGCAGGGTTTGCCCACACTGGTGAATCCGCGCAACGGTGCGGCGGGCAGTATCCGCCAGTTGGACCCCGGCATTGCCGCAAAACGTCCGCTTTCGTTTTTTGCCTATGGATTGGGCGAGGTGAGGGGGTGGGAGTTGCCCGCGACGCACAGCGCGGTACTGGATGCGCTGGCAAAGCTGGGATTGCCGGTCAATGAAGCGCGCGCGGTGGTGCAGGGCGCGCAGGGACTGGTGGAATTTTATCGCCATATCGCGGCAAGGCGCGACAGCCTGTCTTTCGACATCGACGGCGTGGTGTACAAGGTCAACAGCCTCGCCCTGCAGGCGCAGTTGGGCTTCGTGACGCGCGAACCACGCTGGGCAGTGGCGCACAAGTACCCGGCGGAAGAGCAGATGACAAGGCTCAACGGCATAGAGGTGCAGGTTGGGCGCACCGGCAAGCTTACCCCGGTCGCGAAACTGGAGCCGGTATTCGTCGGTGGCACCACAGTCAGCAACGCCACGCTGCACAACCTGTTCGAACTGCGCCGCAAGAAGGTACGCATCGGCGATACGGTCATCGTGCGACGTGCAGGCGACGTGATTCCCGAGGTGGTGGGGCGTGTGCCAGATACTTTTGTGGGTTACAGGCATAATTTCCTCATGCCCAGGCGATGTCCCGTCTGCGGCAGCAAGGTGGTGCGCGAAAAGGGCAGCATCGAACACCGCTGCACCGGCGGACTGTTTTGCGCAGCGCAGCGCAAGCAGGCCTTGCTGCATTTTGCCGGACGCCGCGCCATGGACATAGACGGGCTTGGGGACAAGCTGGTCGAGCAGCTTGTCGAGAAGAATATGGTGAAGACGGCAGCCGACCTCTATAGGTTGGATCTGAAGGGCCTCTCGGGATTGGATCGCATGGGGGAGAAGTCTGCCAGCAATTTGATGGGCTCTATCGCCTCCAGCAAGAAAACGACGCTTGCCCGTTTGATCTATTCGCTCGGCATTCGCCATGTCGGGGAAAGCACGGCGAAGGAATTGGCCCGCCATTTCGGTTCGCTGGAGGCTTTGATGGCGGCGGGTTTCGACGAATTGAACTGCGTGCCGGATATCGGTCCGGTTGTGGCGCATAGTATAATCGACTTTTTCAATGAGTATCACAATGTCGAGGTGATAAATGAATTGCTCAAGGAGGGTGTCGCTGTAGACGTCGTGGCGATCGCAAAGAAACCCGCAAGCGAAGTATCGAGCAAAACGTTCGTTCTGACAGGAACGCTGCTTGCATACACCCGGGACGAGGCAAAGGAAAAGATAGAATCTTTGGGTGGAAAAGTGGTGGGTAGCGTATCTGCAAAAACGGATTATGTCGTGGCCGGGGAAAATCCTGGCAGCAAATACGAGAAGGCATTGGTATTGGGGATCAAAATACTGGGCGAGACCGATTTTGTCGAACTCATTTCGCAAGTCAATTTGGAGTCAAAATGAGAAAAATCACCAAGGCGGTTTTTCCGGTGGCCGGGATGGGGACCCGGTTTCTGCCGGCGACGAAGGCGAGCCCCAAGGAAATGCTGCCGATCGTGGACAAGCCGCTCATCCAGTATGCGGTGGAAGAAGCCATTGCGGCCGGGATCACCGACATGGTTTTCATCACCGGGCGCAACAAGCGTGCGATCGAGGATCACTTCGACAAGAATTACGAACTGGAAGCTGTTCTCGAAGAAAAGGGCAAATACCAGCTTCTGGAAGAAGTCAGGAATCTGATCCCGGAGAACGTCCATTGCATTTTCGTCAGGCAGCCCGATGCGCTGGGTCTAGGGCATGCGGTGTTGTGCGCATTGCCGGTGATCGGAAATGAGCCCTTTGCCGTGCTGCTTGCGGACGATCTGATCGATTCGGAAAAGCCCACCATTTTGCAGATGCTGGAAGTGTACGAGAAAAATCACTGCTCGGTGCTGGGCGTACAGGACATTCCGCGCGAAGATACCGGGCATTACGGCGTGGTGAAGACGGATTCGGAGGCCGTGGACAGATGCCAGCCTATTACGGGGATCGTCGAAAAGCCGAAGCCTGCCGATGCGCCGTCTACGCTCGCCGTGGTGGGACGCTACATTTTGACGCCGAGGATTTTCCATCACCTGAAGCAAGTTCAATCGGGTTCAGGCGGGGAAATTCAATTGACGGATGGGATCGCTGCCCTGCTGGCAGAGGAGAAGATACTCGCCTATCAATTTCACGGCACCAGGTACGATTGCGGCAGCAAGCTGGGATACCTTCAGGCGACTCTGGCTTATGCGCTCAGGCACCCGCAGGTGGGAGACGATTATGCGGATCTCCTCCGCTCCAGAATCGCCTCCGATCGGGAGGAATGAAATGTTGAGCGCAAGGGAAGCCCAGGACATTTATGATCATGCTGAGCTGATCTATTCAGGGGAAGAGGTGACTGCTGCCGTGAAGCGGCTTGCCCGGGAAATCACCGATGCTCTCTCGGGAACGCACCCCCTCGTGCTGAGCGTGATGGGGGGGGCCGTCGTGTTCACGGGCCAGCTGTTGCCCATGCTGAATTTTCCGCTGGACTTCGATTATATCCATGTCAGCCGCTACGGGAACAAAACAAGCGGGGGCGACCTGAACTGGCGGGTGGCGCCTCGCGAAAATGCGCGCGACAGAGTCGTTCTGGTCCTCGACGACATTCTGGACGAAGGTGAAACCATGTTGGGCGTGAAGGAGAGAGTCATGGCTGAAGGCGCGGCAGGTTTTTACAGCGCAGTGTTTTGCGACAAGCAAATCAAAAAGGCAAAGCCGATCAAGGCTGACTTCGTGGGATTGCCGCTGCCCGACAGATATGTCTTCGGATTCGGCATGGATGTGCACGGTGCCTGGCGAAACCTGCCGGCGATTTATGCCAAAAGGGAAGGATAAACATGCTGGCGATAATCGGTGGTTCGGGTCTGACCGGGCTTGTGAACATGAAGGTGACCCGGCGTCTGGTTATGCGTACGCCTTATGGAGAGCCCTCTGGCGCACTGACATTCGGAAAAATCAGGGGGCATGAAGTCATTTTTCTGGCGCGCCATGGCTATGCGCATACGATACCGCCGCATGATGTGAATTATCGCGCCAACATCTGGGCACTCAGTTCCCAGAATGCGAGCCATGTGGTTTCGATCGCATCCGTGGGCGGCATCCGCGGTGACCTCGCTCCCGGTTCACTGGTCATTCCCGATCAGATCATCGATTATACGCATGGACGCAAATCGACTTTTTTCGATACCCGTGAAAAGCCGGTGACCCATACCGATTTCACTGAACCCTATTGCGAGGATCTGAGGCAAAGATGCATCAAGGCAGCTGCGCTTTGCGGCAAACAAATGTTCATTGGCGGAGTTTATGCAGCGACGCAGGGACCGAGGCTGGAATCTGCTGCAGAAATCAACAGGCTGGAGCGCGATGGTGCGGACATGGTCGGCATGACAGGCATGCCCGAGGCGATTCTCGCAAGGGAGATGGGCCTGTGCTATGCAGCGATAGCGGTGGTCGCCAATTATGCTGCGGGAAGGGGCAACAGCCTGCATGCGGTGAAACTGGAAGACGTCAATGCCGTGCTCAAGGCGGCCATGGAGCAGGTGCGGGACATACTGGAAAGCCTGGCAGAAATTCATGGCGATTGACGTGCTGAAAATGGGGGATGCGCGCCTCTTGAAGCAGGCGGATCCCGTGACCGAGTTCGATACTCCGGAACTGCATCAACTCGTATCCGACATGATCGATACCATGCGCGCCTTAAATGGAGCCGGGCTGGCTGCTCCCCAGATCGGAGTCGGATTGCAGCTCGTTCTGTTCGAAGTTGTCGAGAATCCGCGCTACCCGGATGCGGAAGGCATCCCGCTCACCATACTGATCAACCCCGTCCTTGAGCCGATAGGGGATGAAATGGAAGAAGGCTGGGAGGGATGCTTGAGCATCCCGGGAATGCGGGGGCTTGTGCCGAGATATGCCAGGCTCAGATACAGCGGATTCGATGCGCACGGGAACGCGATCAACAGGGAGGTCGATGGATTTCATGCGAGAGTGGTGCAGCACGAGTGCGACCATCTTCAGGGGATCCTCTATCCGATGAGAATCCGGGATTTGCGCAATTTCGGATTCAGCAGCGTACTGTTTCCCGGGAAGCCCTGTCCGGAAGAGTAGTTATTTCTTGGCGGATGGTGTTGCTGTGGTTTTTGAGGTCAGCGTATCCGTGGTGACCTTGGTCTGGCTGTCCACGTTGTTCACGCTTTCGTTGGAAGTGATGGCATCTTCGGTTTTCTTGTTCATGACGATGATGCTGATGCGACGGTTGATAGGATTGTACGGATTCTTATTGTCGATTGGCACGGCCGAAGAAAGTCCCACAATACGCAGCACCTTGCTTTCGTCCATTCCCCCCCGAACCAGTTCCCTGCGCGAAGCATTCGCCCTGTCCGCAGAGAGTTCCCAGTTGCTGTAACTTTTGTCGCCGCCGCTGTAGGGCGTTGCGTCGGTATGGCCGGACAGGCTGATCCTGTTCGGCACGCCATTCAGGGTCTTGCCGATTTCATCCAGGATGGCTTTCGTATAGGGCTGAAGTACCGTACTGCCGAGGTCGAACATGGGCCTGTTCTTGGCATCGACGATCTGGATTCTGAGCCCTTCGCTGGTGATGTCGATGAGGAGCTGGTCCTTGAATTTCTTCAGTTCGGGGTTGGAGTCGATCGCCTTCTCAAGGGTACTCTTGAGGGCTTTCAGCTTTTCCTCTTCCTGCTGTTCGAGCGCCGCCTTGGCATTTTTCAGACTGATTTTTTTCTTCTGGGTCTCGGTATCTCCGTATTTGACCTGTCCGGCGGCGCGCGTCAGATCCTGCCCTCCGCCCTTGATGATGCTGGAGCTGTCGCCGGTGCCCTGGCCGCCCAAAAGCGCAATCTTGAGCGGCGTTTTGAAGTATTCAGCTATGCCTTTCAAGTTGCCCGCCGTGGTCGAGCCCAGCAGCCACATCAGCAGAAAGAACGCCATCATTGCCGTGACGAAGTCGGCATAGGCGATTTTCCAGGCACCGCCGTGATGACCCCCACCGCCCTTCTTGATGCGCTTTATGATAATAGGGCGCTGGGAATCATCACTCATTCACTATGCCTTGGAAGGGAGTTTATTTCGATTTGCTTTTCTTGACATGTTCTTCAAGTTCGCTGAAGGTCGGGCGCTCGGTCGAATTGAGCACTTTTCTGCCGAATTCGACGGCCAGTGCAGGTGCATAGCCGTTCAGGCTGGCAAGCAGCGTAACGCGCATGCATTGCAGCAGCTTACTCGATTCGTTCACTTTTTGCTCAAGCAGCCCGGAAAGCGGGCCAACGAACCCGTAAGACAGCAGAATGCCAAGGAAAGTACCGACCAGTGCATGGGCGATCAGGAGACCGAGTTCCCTCGGAGGAATGCCGACAGATTCCATGGTGTGAACCACCCCCATGACAGCGGCGACGATACCGAAAGCGGGCAGGCCTTCGCCGATTTTCCCCAGGATGTGGGCCGGCGCAAGTTCCTCATGGTGGTGCGTTTCGATTTCAACGTCCATCAGATTCTCGATTTCGAATGAATTCAGATTTCCGCCGACCATGATGCGCAGATAGTCGGTCAGGAATTCGATGGCATGGTGATCGCTGAGAATCTTGGGATATTTGGAAAAAAGTGGGCTGCTCTTCGGATTGTCGACATCACCCTCGATCGACATCAATCCTTCCTTCCTGATTTTGGAGAGGATCTCGTAAAGGAGCGCCATCAACTCCATGTACAGGGCCTTGTTGTATTTCGATCCCTTGAAAACGGTGGGGAGCGCTTTCAAGGTGGCTTTGATGGCTTTTCCCGAGTTGCCCACCACGAAGGCGCCGCCGGCGGCTCCGGCGATCATGAGCAGTTCGATCGGCTGGAGTAGTGCTCCAAGGTGCCCGCCAGCAATCGCAAATCCCCCGAAAACGCATGCCAGGATGATGACGTAACCGACTATGACCAGCATGGCTCAATCTCTCCTGAAGGCGTGATGGTGGCGATGAGATTCTTCAAGTTAGTACAACAGTCATGGCAATATATTGGGAGTTATGATAACCAAAACTTGTTGCTTGCGCCATCCTTTGAGCTATATTCAGAGTTTGAGTTTTCCGGTCAGGTGGGGCGAGATCGTTTGCAGAAGCTGCCCGAAAATTTTCGGCGAGCCCGCCACGATATGACCATTTTTCAAATAATTGGCTTCTCCATGCAGATCGCCGACGAGTCCGCCGGCTTCCGTTATCAGGAGAGTGCCCGCTGCAATATCCCAGGGGCTCAGACTGAATTCCCAGAAACCGTCGAACCTTCCTGCCGCGACCGAAGCGAGATCGAGCGCTGCAGAACCCGGACGGCGGATACCGGAAGTCTTTTGCACCAGTTCCCGGAATATGGCGAGATAGGCGTCCAGATGTTCGAAATTCCTGAAGGGAAACCCTGTGCCAATCAGGGCGTCTTCCAGACGGGTTCTCTTGGAAACCCTGATCCTTCTGTCGTTGAGGAACGCTCCGCCCCCCCTGGTTGCCGTGAAAAGATCGTTGTGCACGGGATCGAATACCACGGCTTGCGTGACCACCCCCTTGTGAGACAGTGCAATGGAAACGGAATATTGCGGAAATCCATGAAGGAAGTTGGTTGTGCCATCGAGCGGATCGATGATCCACTGGAATTCCGAATCGCCTTGAGTGCCGCTTTCTTCTGCTAGAATGGCGTGGTTCGGATAGGAATCCGTGATGATTTCCAGAATGGCTGCTTCGGCGGCCTTGTCCACTTCGCTCACGAAATCGTTATAGGACTTGTGCTCGACTTTGAGCAGATCAAGATTCTGGGATGCGCGGTTGATGATCGATCCGGCACGACGTGCAGCCTTGACTGCGGTATTGAGCATGGGGTGCATGGTGCGTGTCTCTAGGGTTCTGTAAACTGCGACATTCTATCAGGTTACGCATTAAAATTTGCTTTCGAGTTGTAGGAAGACGGGGACTGTGGGACACAGATTTGAAAATATACGCATCGTGCTGTGCAGGCCGACGCATCCAGGGAATATAGGGGCGTCGGCCCGCGCCATGAAGACGATGGGGCTTTCACGTCTCTATCTGGTTTCGCCGAAACACTTTCCCCATCCTGAAGCCACGGCGCGCGCATCCGGTGCAGAGGATGTTCTGGAACAATGCGTGGTTTGCGAAACGCTCGACGATGCGCTCATCGGTGCTCAACTGATGGTTGCGGTGACGGCAAGGCCGCGAGACCTCTCTCACGAAGTGCATGACCCGCGCGGTGCTGCACGCATCCTTTTCGATGAGGCTGGCCGGAGCGAAGTGGCGCTGGTTTTCGGAACGGAAATGTCGGGCCTTACGACCGAAGAAATCGGAAAATGTCAGATCATTTCGACCATCCCTGCGAATCCGGCCTATTCTTCGCTGAATCTGGCTTCTGCTGTTCAGGTCATGGCCTACGAACTGAAAATGGCTCTTCCAGAGGAAACAAAGCCGTCCGGAAAGGCGCTTGATCTTGCAACTTCCGAAGAAATCGAACATTTTTATCAGCATTTGGAAAAGACTTTGGTTAAGATTGGCTTTCTTGATCCCGAAGAGCCGAAAAGATTGATGCAAAGAATGCGCAGGCTGTTTGCAAGGAGCCGCCTTGAAAAGACGGAAGTGAACATCCTCAGGGGAATTTTGAGAGATCTGTCGGAATATTCTCCGCACAAGGAATGAAATTGTTCGAATCCATAAGAGAAGACATTCAGGTTGTATTCGAACGCGACCCTGCGGCACGCACCCGATGGGAGGTGATCACCTGCTATCCGGGTTTTCACGCCATTCTGATTCACAAGTTGTCACGTCGCCTGTGGCATGCCGGGCTGAAATGGCTGGCGAGATTCGCTGCGCATCTTGGACGCTGGCTTACCGGAATCGAAATCCATCCCGGCGCAAAAATTGGCAGGCGGGTATTCATCGATCACGGCATGGGGGTTGTGATCGGCGAAACAGCTGAAATCGGAGACGACTCCACGCTTTACCATGGCGTCACCCTGGGGGGGACATCGTGGCATGAAGGTAAGCGCCATCCGACCCTGGGCAGGGGGGTCATCGTCGGAGCAGGCGCCAAGATACTCGGCCCCATCCGAATCGGGGACGGAGCCAAGATCGGATCCAATGCCGTTGTTGTCAAGGATGTTCCGGATGGTGCGACCGCGGTGGGCATCCCGGCAAGAATCCTTGATGAATCCAAGCAGCAGGTGCGGGAGAAGAAGGCTGAGAAAATGGGCTTCAGCGCCTATGCCATCGGGGACGACATGAACGATCCGATTACCAAGGCGATACATGGCTTGATCGACCATAGCGTCGCCAGCGACCACAAGATCGAGCTGATACTCCAGTATCTCGAAAAAATGGGTATCCATACCGAGGAAGCCAAGGCCACAGCCGACAGTTTCGATCCGAAATACCTCAACAAAATAGTTGACTGATTTTTTAAACTTGCTATATAGTTGACCAAAGACATCGGATATGATCCGGCTGTCAACCATATGGAGCAAACATGAGATTAACCACGAAAGGCCGCTTTGCCGTGACGGCCATGGTCGATTTGGCCATCCATTCCGACGGTGCACCGGTAACATTGGCAGGAGTAAGCGAACGTCAGTTGATATCCCTGTCCTACCTCGAGCAGTTGTTCGGCAGGCTGAGGCGTCATGGTCTCGTCGAAAGCGTGAGAGGACCTGGGGGGGGATATTGTATTGCCAAGCCGCTGGACCAGATTTCTGTTGCGAAAATCATCCTGGCTGTCGATGAACCGCTCGATGCGACCAAGTGCGGCGGGAAGGCGAACTGCAAGGCCAACGGACCTTGCCTTACCCATAATCTCTGGACCGACCTGACTGACCAGATATACAGCTACCTCGAGTCGATCACGCTGGATCAGCTGATTTACGGCAGGGATGCGCCGGTGCGAGATGAAGTGCGGATGATGCTCGCGCCCGCCTGATGCCGGTTTATCTGGATTACAATGCCACGACCCCGGTGGGGGAGGAAGTCCTGGATGCGATGCTCCCCCATTTCCGGACAGGCTTTGGAAATCCTTCGAGCAGTCACATTTTCGGCAGGGCTGCGAAAGAAGCTGTCCACAATGCCAGAAGCCAGGTTGCAGAGGCTGTCGGCTGTCAGAGTTCACAGGTCATTTTCACGAGCGGCGGGAGCGAGGCCAACAACCTGTTCGTCAAGGGTGCGGCAGGATACCTGCAGCCCGCCACGATTGCGATCAGTTCGATAGAACATCCCAGCATCATGAAGCCCGCCGCCTCACTGACCCGATCCGGCTGGCTGCTGCGCAAAATTTCGGTTGAAACTGACGGCTTGCTCGACATGAGGGATGTCGAAAGTGCGCTCTCAAACCCAGTCGGTCTGGTTTCGGTGATGCTGGCCAACAACGAGACCGGCATCATCCAGGATGTGGCGAAAGTGGCTGAAATGGCCCGCTCCCGCGGGGCATGGATGCATACCGATGCGGTTCAGGCTTTCGGCAAGATCCCTTTGAGCTTTTCCTCCCTTGGCGTACATGCCATGACGATTTCGGCCCACAAGATTTACGGCCCGAAAGGCGCGGGAGCCCTGATCGTGGACAAGCGCCTTGCCCTGATGCCTCTCATCGAAGGGGGGGGGCAGGAATCGGGCTTGCGCTCGGGAACCGAGAACGTTGCTGCCATCGTCGGTTTCGGTGTTGCCGCCACGCTTGCCAAAACCCGCCTCCTGGACTACGCGCGGCATGTCGAGTGCCTGAAGGAAAAACTGGAAAGCGCACTCCTGGATATGGGGGCGGTTCTTTTTTCCGGAGGCGTGCCATGCCTGCCGAACACGACCTACTTCTCCTTTGCCGGTATCGATGGTGGCACCCTTGTCCTTGAAATGGATCGCGCGGGCTTTGCCATTGCAAGCGGTTCGGCCTGTTCCAGCGGCGCGACGGAACCGAGCGAGACGCTTCTCGCTATGGGGGTGTCGCCCGATCTGGCGCGAGGGGCGGTGAGGGTGAGCCTGGGAGCGGAGAGCCGTGATTCCCATGTAGCCGATTTTGTCGCTGCGCTGAAAGCTGCGCTCCGGCGCCTCTCCAGTATGGCTGCCATATAGCTTTCAGGCTTGCAGTTCTTCCAGAAGCGCAGTTTCGATGCGAATCAGTGTCCTGGGGTTTTCCAGCATGGAACCCGATACCAGAAAAGTGTCTTCGGCGCGCTCGCCGAGCGTGTTGATTCTTGCGCTATGGACGCTGATATGGTTGTCCTTCAGCGTTTTTGCAATCCGGGACAGCAACCCGGGACGATCGCCGGCGATAATGGAAAGCACGCGATAGATGCCTTTTTCGTCGGGGACGATATTGACCTGCGGGGGTATCGGGAAATGCTTCAGGTGTCGGCTCAGACGGCTTTGAACCGGTGCTTCCAGGGGTTTTTTTTGAACCAGTCTCTGCTCCAGTTCGAATTCAATGAAGCTGATCAGGTCGCGGTATTGTTCGACTTTCCGCTCGGGGTCGAGCACCAGAAAACTGTTTAAACAATAGCCGTGTCGGGTGGTGTGTATCCTGGCTTCGGCGATGTTGTAGCCGATCCGCTCGAAAAACCCGCTAATCTGCGCAAAGAGATCGGGCTGGTTCTCCGCATAGATCATGACTTGCAGGCCCTCGCCTACAGGGCTCAACCTTGCCCTGACGATGGGCGTGCCCGTGTCGACCCGGTTGTAGAGAATGCGCGCATGCCAGGCGATTTCATTGGCGTCGTGCTGCAAAAAATAGCTCATTTCGAGCTTCGACCAGAGATTCTGCTGACTGTCCCTGGGCATGGCATAAAGCTGTAACAGCCTGACGGCCTCGATCTGGCGCTTCTGGAAATTGCCGGTCGAGGAGGGCTTGTCTCCTCTCAGGCAGCGCTGCGCCGCTCTGAAGAGATCTTCCAGCAGTTTTTCCTTCCAGGCATTCCACACCTTCGGGCTGGTCCCCCTGATGTCGGCCACCGTAAGCAGATAGAGCGCCGAAAGCTGCCTTTCCGTACGCACCCTGGCAGCGAAATTTGCAATGACGTCCGGATCGGATAAATCCATCTTCTGGGCAGTGGATGACATGATCAGATGATTTTCGACAAGATCTCCCACCAATGCCGCATCGGCTTCGCTCAAGCCATGCTGCCTGCAAAAGATCAGGGCGTCGCGTTTTCCGAGTCTTGAATGGTCGCCACCGCGGCCTTTTGCGATGTCATGGAAGAGCCCGGCGAGATAAAGCACTTCGGGATGTTCGAATTCGTTGATCAGTCTGCTGCAAAGGGGATACTCGTGGGCATACTCCGTCATTTTGAAGCGTCTCAGGTTGCGCACCACTTTGAGGATATGCTCGTCCACCGTGTAGACGTGGAAGAGGTCATGCTGCATGCGTCCCACGATGCGGCCGAAAGCCGGAATGTATTTTCCCAGCACACCGTACTGATTCATGCGTTGCAGGGCATGCGAAACCCCTTTGGATTCACGCAGGATCTGCATGAAAAGTTCGCGGTTCTTTTCATCCCTGCGGAATTTGGCGTCGATTTTCGAGGTGGCTCTCCAGAGGGCGCGCAATGTCTCTGAACTGATGCCCTTGAGTTCGGGATGACGCTCGATCAGCAGAAAACATTCGAGAATGGCACTGGGTTCGTCCGTGAAAAGCGATTCGCTGCGAACTGCGAGCAAATCGCCGCTGGCCTCGAAGCGCTCATTGATGACAACCCGTTGAACCGGCGAAGCAGTGAATATGCTGGCGCGCATGTTTTGCAGCAAAATGGTGTTGAGCTGGGAAACCGATTTAGCCACCCGGTAATACTGCTGCATCAACTGCTCGCTTGCACGGCGAGAGTGGTTTTCCTGATATCCGAGCTCGTTTGCGAGCACTGTCTGGTAATCGAACAGGAGTCTGTCTTCCCTGCGCGCGGCAAGGTAATGCAGACGGATGCGCAGATTTTCCAGAAAGGCCTGGTGACGCGCTATACGCCTGGCTTCGTTCTTCGTGATGATGCCGTTTCTTGCCAGATCGGTCCATGAGGAGCCCAGGTTGCAGGCCTTGCCGATCCAGATCAGGGTCTGGAGATCCCTGAGCCCGCCGGGGCTTTCCTTCAGATTGGGTTCCAGGTTGTGCGAAGTGTCGTGGAGGCGCATGTGGCGCTGCTGTTGCTCGAGTTCTTTCGCGTTGAAAAATGCCTTGCAATCGATCGATACGCGCAATGCCACGGTAAAAGACTGGTACAGTTTCCGGCTGCCCGCAAGGAGTCTTGCTTCGAGCATGTTGGTTTGCACCGTGACATCCTTATCAGCTTCGATCGCACATTCTTCCAAGGTGCGAACGCTGTGCCCGACGTCGAGCCCGGAATCCCACAGGAGGCCCACCAGGTGTTCCAGTTTTTCGGTCGTGTCGGGGTCGGCCGGTTTTTCGAGCAGGATCAAAATGTCGATGTCGGAATGAGGAAAAAGCACCTTGCGCCCATATCCGCCGACTGCCAGCAAGGCGGCGTCAGCCGGAAGGGAAATGCCATTCCAGGCGGTTTTCAGGATGCTGTCGACAAGATGGCTGAGGTTTCCTGGGAGAGTTGAAGAACGTTCGTCCTGCCGAAATTTTTCCTGAAGGGATTTTTTTCCTTCGGCCAGTTCCAGCTTGATTTCATTCGATGCCAGGTTCAAGGCTATATTCCGGGAGGGGAGCCGGACGACAAGGTCAATACTTCATGTGCGGTTTCGGTAACCAGTATGGTGTGCTCCCATTGAGCGGAAAGGCTGTGATCCTTCGTGACCACGGTCCAGCCATCGCCCAGATGCCGAATGGCAGCTTTTCCCGCATTGATCATGGGTTCGATGGTAAAAATCATTCCGGGCAGCAAGGTCAGTCCGGTTCCCGCGTTGCCATAGTGCAGGACTTGGGGCTCCTCGTGGAATTTGACGCCTATGCCATGGCCGCAGTATTCCCTTACGACGCTATATCCATGTTTCTCTGCATGTTTCTGGATGGCCGAGCCGATATCCCCGAGCCTGTTTCCCGGTTTGACCTGATGGATGCCGTGCCACATGCATTCATGACTGATTTCGCATAAACGCCTGGCATGAGGGGCCACTTCCCCGACACAGAACATGCGGCTGGTATCTCCATGGTAACCGTCCTTGATGACGGTGATGTCGATGTTCAGGATGTCGCCATTTTTGAGAACCTTATCCCCGGGAACGCCGTGGCAAATCTGATGATTGATGGATGTGCAGATCGATTTCGGGTAGGGTCTGTGCCCGGGCGGGGCGTAATTGAGCGGTGCGGGAATCGTTTTCTGGACGTTCACCATGTAATCGTGACAGAGCCGATCCAGTTCCCCTGTGGTGATCCCGGATTTTACAAAAGGTTCGATATAATCCAGGACCTCGGCAGCAAGCCGCCCCGAGATACGCATTTTTTCGATTTCCTGCTGGTTTTTAATGCTTACTGTCATGTGTGTATTCCTGCCCGACGAGGTTCGGCAGTGGAGCCTTTAAATTTTCGAGCATATCGAATAGTTGTCTTCAAGGCAATCCGCCAGCGCATGGTTTTTGTTGAGGAATCGGCAGGCGGGATGTTACAATTGCGAAATCGGTTCGGAAGGGGATGGTCCCCCGACGGCTGAAATTCGCACACTCGTCCTGCAGGGTGCCCGATATCGGGTCGTTGAGACGGGTGGAAGTCATAACCCTTGTGGAGAATTCAATGTCGGTTACAATGCGTCAAATGCTGGAGGCGGGTGTCCATTTCGGGCATCAAACCCGTTACTGGAATCCGAAAATGGCTCCTTACATTTTTGGACATCGCAACAAGATCCATATCGTCAATCTCGAGAAAACACTGGCGATGTATCAGGAGGCGATGAAATATGTGCGCCAGCTCGCGTCCAACAAGGGAACGATACTGTTCGTCGGCACCAAGCGGCAGGCTCGCGAGATTGTCAAGGAAGAAGCCGCACGCTGCGGCAGCCCGTATGTCGATCATCGCTGGCTTGGCGGAATGCTGACCAACTTCAAAACGGTCAAGCAATCGATCAAGCGCCTGCATGACATGGAAGCCATGATGCAGGACGGATCCATAGACAAGCTTTCCAAAAAGGAAGCGCTGGAACTGCATCGTGAATACGAGAAGCTTGAAAGGAGCCTCGGCGGAATCAAGGATATGCCGGGTCTTCCGGATGCGATTTTCGTGATCGACGTCGGATACCAGAAGGGGACGATCGTGGAAGCCGCCAAGCTGGGCATTCCCGTGGTCGGGGTTGTCGATACCAACCATTCTCCCGACGGCGTCGCTTATGTCATTCCGGGCAACGACGATTCCAGCAGGGCGATACGCCTCTATGCAAGAGGAGTGGCCGATGCGATTCTGGAGGGCAGGAGCCAGGTCATCAAGGAACTGGTCAGCGACGAATTTGTCGAAGTGAGCGACCCGGTGGAAGCGGGCGAATAATTCTGAAAAAAGGGGCGTCAGCCCCTTTTTTAAACTTTTAATTTTCTGGGAGTTTTGGAAATGGCGGAAATTACCGCAGGTATGGTCAAGGAGCTGCGCGAGTTGACCGGTCTTGGCATGATGGAATGCAAAAAAGCGTTGAGTGAAACGGACGGCGACATGAAGGCTGCCGAAGATTTGCTTCGTATCAAGAGCGGGGCGAAAGCGAGCAAGGCTGCGGGCAGGGTTGCCGCAGAAGGCATGATAGGCGCCTTCGTCTCTGCTGACAGGAAATCCGGAGCCCTGGTCGAACTCAACTGCGAAACCGATTTCGTGGCGAAGAACCAGGATTTTGTCGATTTCGCAAAAGCGCTTGCAGAGCTGGTGAGCAAAACCGGCCTGACCGATGTCGCTGTCCTGTCCGGGAGCGAAATGGAGGGCGGCAAGACTGTCGAAGCATTGCGTCAGGCGCTCGTCATGAAGCTTGGCGAGAACATCAGTGTCCGCAGGATGGTGCGCTTCCAGACTCAGGGCCAGCTGGCCTGTTATCTGCACGGATCGAAAATCGGCGTACTGGTCGATTATGCCGGAGCGGACGAAGCATTGGGCAAGGATATCGCCATGCACATTGCTGCGAGCAAGCCGGTGTGTGTTTCGAAGGACGAGGTTCCTGCCGAGCTTTTGGCGAAAGAGCGTGAAATCTATACTGCGCAGGCTGCCGAGAGCGGCAAGCCAGCCAATATCGTTGAAAAAATGGTCGATGGCAGGGTGGCCAAATACCTTGCTGAAATCACCTTGCTGGGCCAGCCTTTCGTGAAGGATCCGGATCAGACGGTGGAGAAGCTGCTTGCAGCCAGGAAAGCGAAAGTCAATGCCTTCCAGATGTTCGTGGTTGGGGAGGGCATCGAAAAGGCATCTACTGATTTCGTCGCCGAGGTTATGGCTCAAGTGGGGCAATCTTGAAAAAAATGCCCGCTTACCAGCGCATCCTGCTCAAGCTGAGCGGGGAGGCGCTGATGGGCGACGACAGCTACGGCATCAACCGTCCGACGATCGCGCGCATCGTTTCCGAAATCAAGGAAGTCGTCGAACTCGGCGTGCAGGTCGCTATCGTGATCGGCGGCGGCAACATTTTTCGTGGCGTAGCGCTTGGCGCAGCCGGCATGGATCGCGCGACAGCGGATTACATGGGAATGATGGCCACCGTCATGAACGCGCTTGCGTTGCAGGATACGATGCGCGGTGTCGGACTCGACTGTCGTGTGCAATCCGCACTCAATATCGAGCAGGTTGCCGAGCCGTATATTCGCGGCAAAGCGATGCGCTACCTTGAAGAGGGTAAGGTTGTAGTGTTTGCCGCCGGGACGGGTAACCCCTTTTTCACGACAGATACGGCCGCCGCATTGCGCGGAATGGAAATGAACGTCGATATCGTTCTCAAGGCGACCAAGGTTGACGGAGTTTATACCGCCGATCCGGTGACTCATCCCGAGGCGACGCGATACCATCGCCTGAGCTTCGATGAGGCGATCCTGAAAAACCTGAAGGTCATGGACGCCACTGCATTGGCATTGTGCAGGGATCAGAACATGAATGTGAACGTGTTCAGCATATTCAAACCTTCCGCCTTGAAGCGGGTCGTGTTCGGGGAGGATGAGGGTACTCTGGTATACTGCTGATTTCAGCATATTGGGAAAGCACGAAGATGTTGGGTGAAGTCAAGAAATCTGCCGAGCAAAGAATGATCAAGGCGCTCGAATCCCTGAAAGTCGATTTCTCCAAAGTCAGGACGGGACGGGCGCATACCGGCATACTCGACCATGTCGTAGTGGACTATTACGGTAATCCCACGCCGATCAGTCAGGTTGCGGGCGTGAGCTTGCTGGATGCGCGTACCATCAGTGTTTCTCCATGGGAGAAGAAGATGCTGGCGCAGATCGAAAAGGCGATCAGGGATTCCGATTTGGGCCTTAATCCTTCCACGGTGGGAGATATTGTGCGTGTTCCCATGCCCATGCTCACAGAGGAGCGCAGGCGCGACCTGATCAAGGTGGTCAGGGGGGAAGCAGAGAACGCGCGAATAGCTGTCCGGAATATTCGCAGGGATGCCAATTCCTCGCTCAAGGAACTCGTTAAGGAAAAGGCCATTTCCGAGGATGACGAGCGGCGTGCTCAGGATGAAATCCAGAAGCTGACGGATCGCCATATCGCTGAAGTGGACAAGGCATTGCAGGCCAAAGAAGCCGATCTTCTTGCAGTCTGATGGCTCAGTTCCAAAGCTCGACTTGCGAGATTCCCGCTGCGAAAGTCATTCCATCGCATATCGCAATTATTATGGACGGCAACGGCCGATGGGCCAAACGGCGCATGTTGCCGAGAATTGCCGGGCATCAGCGAGGTGTCAAGAGCGTGCGCAACACAGTCCGGCATTGTGTCGAAATCGGCGTCGATTATCTGACCTTGTTCGCTTTCAGCAGCGAGAATTGGCGCAGGCCGAAGGATGAGGTGTCTTTCCTGATGACGCTTTTTTACAGCGCCCTGGAGCGGGAAATCGACCAGATTCACAAGGATAATTTGCGTTTCAAGGTGATCGGAGATCTTTCGCCGTTCAACGCCAAACTCATCAAGCTGATCGAAGATGCTGAGCTGCACACCGCAGGCAATACAGGGTTAACTTTTACCATAGCTGCCAATTATGGGGGAAGGTGGGATATCCTGCAGGCGGCAAGGCGCATGTTGAAGGATCATCCGGAACTTGCAGGCGGATTCGAAGAGGGTGACTTGTCCCCCTACCTTTCGATGGATTATGCGCCGGAGCCCGATCTTTTCATAAGAACGGGGGGGGAGCAGCGAATCAGCAACTTCCTTTTGTGGCAACTTGCCTATACCGAACTCTATTTCACGGATACCCTGTGGCCGGATTTCGATTCGACAGCGCTGGATCTCGCCATCACTTCCTACCAGGCGAGAGAGCGTCGTTTCGGACGAACCAGCGAACAGTTGCTTGCAACACCCTGACAATGCTTAAAGCCAGGATACTGACTGCAGTAGTATTGATCCCGCTTTTTCTGGGCGCCCTGTTTTTCCTCTCTGACGAGCTATGGATAGGCGTGACACTGGCAGTGACAATGCTCGCCTGCCGGGAATGGGGAAGGATGGCCGGCTTTTCGAAAATGCTTATCCAGCTTTATCTTGTCCTGTCCTTCATGTTGTCGTGGTTCGTTCTGTGGCTGATTCATGTCGATTCTGCGCGCATCCTGTTTTTCTATGGCTCCTCGGCTATTTTCTGGTTGGTTGTTGCTCCATCCTGGCTTGCATTGGGCTGGCATGTCCGGCATCCGCTCGCCATGGCATTGGTCGGGTGGGTTGTGCTGATCCCGACATGGCTTGCCCTGATCGATCTGAGACTATATGGGCCATGGCTTTTGCTCGGAGTCATGGCAATAGTCTGGATTGCAGATACGGCTGCCTATTTTACCGGGAGAAGATTTGGGGAACACAAACTTGCCCCATTGATCAGCCCGGGCAAAACCTGGGAAGGCGTCGCCGGGGCTGCTGCTGCCGTGGGAATTTATGCATGGTTTCTGGTTTTCTCGGGCAATACCGATGCCCTGGCTATTGATCCGCCCTGGTTGATTCTTTCGATATGGGTGCTGATGGGGTTCAGCATCATCGGGGATCTTTTCGAGTCGTCTGTCAAGCGCAATGCGGGTCTCAAGGACAGCGGAAACATTCTTCCCGGACATGGCGGGATACTGGACCGCATTGACAGCCTGACGGCGGCACTCCCGCTGGCCGCACTGGGCCTGATGCTGACACAGTTGCTGCCATGACCACGCAAAACATCACCATACTGGGATCCACAGGAAGCATCGGCAAAAGCACGCTCGATGTGGTGGCGCGGCATCCCGAGAAATTCACGGTGTTCGCGCTGAGCGCGAACACCCAGCATAAAGTCCTGCTTGAGCAGTGCTTGAGGTTCAGGCCGAAATATGCGGTGATGCGGGACGAGTCAGGGGCGCAGCGTTTAAGAGAAAAAGTTGTTGAGGCGGGGCTGAATACCGAAGTCGAAAGCGGGGTTGCTGCGCTCGAGAAAATAGCGTCCCTCCCCGAGGTGGATACCGTGATGGCGGCCATTGTCGGCGCTGCCGGAATGCAGCCGGCGCTTGCCGCAGCTAAAAGCGGGAAAAGAATTCTGCTCGCCAACAAGGAGACCCTTGTCATGGCAGGGCAGCTTTTTATGGATGCAGTCAGGGAGAACGGCGCCGTTCTGTTGCCCATAGACAGCGAGCACAACGCCATTTTCCAGGTGCTGCCACGCGATTATTCCCGTGACGGGGGAGGCGTGAAGCGCATTCTGCTTACGGCCTCCGGCGGACCTTTCAGGAATTTCCCGAGGGAAGCGCTCGAACATGTTACGCCGGATGAGGCGTGCAGGCACCCGAACTGGGTAATGGGCAGAAAGATTTCCATCGATTCCGCGACGATGATGAACAAAGGGCTGGAGGTGATCGAGGCGCACTGGCTGTTCAATGCGGGAGCGGATCAGATCAGGGTGGTCGTGCATCCCGAGAGCATCATCCATTCCATGGTCGAATACATTGATGGCTCGATACTGGCCCAACTGGGCAATCCCGATATGCGCACACCGATCGCCCATGCGCTCGGTTTTCCTCAAAGAATCGACTCCGGCGTCGAGTCGCTCGATTTGTGCCGGATCGCGACGCTTCATTTCGAAGAGCCCGACTTTTCCCGCTTTCCCTGTCTTGCTCTGGCATTTCAGGCATTGAAAGCCAGCGGGGCGGCTGCGACCATACTGAATGCTGCGAATGAAGTGGCTGTCCAGTATTTTCTCGAAAAGAGGATACGCTTTACGGCCATTTCCGAAATGATAGAAGAAACGCTGAGCGAATTGGGCGCCTTGCCTCTCGATACGCTGGAAGAAGCGATCGAGATCGACAGGATGGCGAGGGTCGTCGCCAAAGCCCTGCTTCCGCAAGTATCATGAGTATCCTGTATACCCTGGCTGCATTTGCCATAGCCCTCGGTATCCTCATCGTGATCCATGAATTGGGGCACTATCTGGTTGCCAGGGCCTGCGGTGTCAAAGTGCTGCGTTTTTCCGTCGGCTTTGGCAAGCCGTTTTTTTCCAGATGCATCGGGCCGGATCGGACCGAATGGTCGATTGCCGCCTTCCCGATCGGGGGCTATGTCAAGATGCTCGACGAGCGGGAAGGGGAGGTGTCGCCTGAGGAAATTCACCGCGCTTTCAACCGTCAGACGGTCTACCGTCGCAGCGCGATCGTTCTTGCGGGTCCTGCCGCCAATCTGTTGCTGGCCGTGCTTTTGTACTGGGTGCTCTTCGTGCACGGCATTCCCGGGATGAAACCTGTCCTTGGGCCGATCAAGCCGGATTCGGCCGTCGCCCAGGCAGGGTTCAGGGAAGGAGATGAAATTCTCGATATCGATCATCGGAAAGTCAAAACCTGGGACGATGTGCGCTGGATTTTGATTCAGCAAGCCGTGAAAAAGGCCGCAATTGACGTTTCCGCCCGCGACACCGGGGGGCATATCGTTCCGTACAAACTCGATTTGAGTCATGCGGATATCGACAGCAAGGATTTTCTTTCCGATATCGGTTTCGAGAGAGTGCAGTTTTTCCTCCCTCCAGTGGTCGATGAGGTGACGAAGGATGGGCCAGCCGGCCGCGCAGGTGTTGCGGCCGGTGACAGAATTGTTGCGCTCAATGGCCATTCCATCAAGACATGGTCCGAGGTGGCTGAATTCATCCGAAAGAATGGATCCGTCCCGATCAGAATGGAGATTGAGCGCAACGGCTCTCCGCTAACGATGAATATCATTCCGGAACTTGCTACAGAAAATGGCCAGCGTATCGGAAAGGTCGGTATTGCAGCGAAAATCGACCAGGGCGAGATGGACAAGCTGTTCACCGAGGTACGGTATTCGCCTCTTGAAGCATTTGTTCGGGCATTCGACAAGACTTGGGAAACATCCGGTTTTACATTGAAAATGCTGGGCGAGATGTTTCTCGGGAAAATTTCCATGAGGAATATAGGCGGGCCGATCACGATCGCCGACTATGCCGGACAGTCAGCCAGGATGGGCCCTGTTGCCTATTTGAATTTTCTGGCGCTCATCAGCATCAGCCTCGGCGTGCTCAATTTGTTGCCCGTTCCTGTGTTAGATGGGGGGCATTTGATGTATTATATTGCCGAAATTGTAAGAGGCAGACCCCTATCTGACAGGGCTATGGAAATCGGCCAGCAGGTGGGAATGTTCCTGCTTTTCTCGCTGATGGCCCTGGCTATTTACAATGATCTACACCGTCTGATTACCGGCTGAACATTAATGAAAATAAAACATTTGGTGGCAATTCTTTCCAGTCTTTATGCAACTTCGAGTTTTGCGATGCAGCCTTTCGTCGTGAAGAACATCAAGGTCGAAGGCATACAGCGCACCGAAGCCGGTACGGTATTCAGCTATTTGCCGGTGAAGGTGGGCGACACGATGAACGACGAGAAATCGGTTGCGGCGATCAAGGCACTTTATGCCACCGGTTTTTTCAAGGACGTGCGCATCGAGGCAGACGGAGATGTACTCATCGTGGTCGTTCAGGAACGTCCCGCGATTGCGTCGATTGATATTGTGGGCGCCAAGGAAATCAAGAAGGACACTCTGAAAACCGGCTTGAAGCAGATCGGACTCGCCGAATCGCGCATTCTCGACAGATCGCTGCTCGACAAGGCAGTACAGGAATTGAAGAGGCAATATATCGGACGCGGTTATTACGCCGTAAAGGTTGTCGCTACGCTCACGCCCCTCAAGCGCAATCGCGTCGATGTCACCTTCAATATTACCGAGGGAGATGTCGCGAAGATCCACAATATCGGCATCATCGGAAACAATGTTTTCAAGGAAAAGGACCTGGTCAAGCTTTTCTCGCTCTCCACGCCGAACTGGCTTTCATGGTTTACGGATGACGACCAGTATTCGAAAACCAAGCTCTCTGCCGATGAGGAAACCCTGCGTTCTTATTACCAGAATCGCGGTTATCTGGAGTTTGCCATCAATTCAACGGATGTGTCGATTACACCGGACAAGAGGGATATCTATATCACCATCAATATCACGGAAGGGCCGAAATATACCATCAGCGGCATCAAGTTCGCCGGAGACATGCTGATTCCGGAAACGGAGTTGCGCAAAATGGTTTCCGTCAAGGCTGGCGATATTTTCGATAGGGAGAAAATAACCGATTCCATAAAACTCATCAGCGACAGACTGTCGGACGAGGGTTATGCTTTTGCGAATGTCAATGCCATACCCGACCTGGACAAGAAAAATCACACGGCAACCTTCACTTTCTCGATCGATCCGGGCCACCGTGTCTATGTCAGGCGAATCAATATCACTGGCAATACGCGAACGAAGGACGAGGTGATACGCCGGGAGTTCAGGCAGATGGAAGGTGGATGGTACATGGGCCAGAATATCAAGGATTCGAAGAACCGCATTGACAGGCTGGGCTATTTTTCCGATTCCAATATAGAAACCCCTGCCGTGGTAGGCACGAATGACCAGGTCGATCTCAACCTCAACGTGACCGAGAGGCCGACGGGCAATATATCGGTCGGTGCGGGTTACGCGAGCGCTGAAGGCCTGATATTGAATGGGTCGATTTCTGAAAATAATATTTTCGGGACGGGCAACCAGGCCTCGATATCGGTCAACACGAGCATACTGAACAGAGTCATCGACCTGTCCTATACCAATCCCTATTATACGGATGCGGGCACCAGTCTGGGATACGATCTATACAGAAGGGATGTCAATCCTTCCGCGCTGATGCTCGGTCAATACCAGACCAACACGACGGGTGCGATGGTGCGCTATGGTGTTCCAGTGACGGATATCGACACCATTCATTATGGTCTCGGGTTGGAGGAAACGACCATCAATTTGGTCAACTATGCTGCGCTTTATCCCTATTACGGTGTATATAATCCTTACCTCAACTTCACTTCGCCCGTGTATTCCCAGTTCGTCCAGCAGTTCGGCAACTACAACACCACGGTTAAAGGTACCATAGGCTGGTCGAGGGATACGCGCAACAATGCCTTTTTTCCCACAGAAGGGAACATGATAAGCGCCTATACTGAGATGGGGTTGCCAGGCGGCTCACTCAAGTATTATAAGGTTACGAGCCAGGACATGTGGTTCCATGACATCTACAAAGATATTACCCTGATGCTCGAAGGGCAGCTCGGTGTCGGTGGTGGCTATGGTGGCAAGCCATTGCCGTTTTTCGACAATTTCTTTGCAGGTGGCGTGGGTTCTGTGCGAGGTTACGACATCAGTTCCCTGGGACCCAAGGACAGCTATTACGAGCCGATCGGCGGCAACAAGATGGTAACGGTGAGCAGTGAGGTGTATTTCCCCATGCCGGGCATCAAGGACAAGAAATCGGTTCGCCTGAGTACTTTCGTCGATGGCGGCCAGGTTTACGGGAACAGCCAAATTCCGTTGCAGGGCGGCGGATTGCGCTATGCCGCAGGGGTGGCGCTGACCTGGATTTCTCCCGTCGGCCCGCTCAAGTTCAGCTTTGCCCAGCCGATCAATCCGCAGCCGCTGGATAACATCCAGAGGTTCCAGTTCATGTTAGGCAACATATTCTAATTTGGAATCAGGAGATTAAATTGAAAAGGATATATGCAGGTTTAGTCGCAATGGTTCTGGCTGCAAGCGCATCCATCAGCTGCGCGGACGAGATCAAGATAGGAATCGTGAACACCGAGCGGGTGTTGAGGGAGTCCGCTCCGGCCATCGCCGCACAGAAAAGGATAGAAAAGGAGTTCGCTACAAGAGATCAAAACCTGCAGAAGATGGCGAAGCAAGCCAAGGATCTCCAGGCGCAACTGGACAAGGAAGGGATGACGATGTCCGATTCGGACAGGGCGGCCAAGGAACGGGATCTTGCCAACCTGAGTCGGGATTTTCAGCGCATGCAGCGCGAATTCAGGGAAGATCTCAACCTGAGGAAAAACGAGGAACTGGCCACAGTGATCGAGAAAGCCAACAAGGCGATCACCAGCATCGCCCAGTCCGAAAAATACGACCTGATACTGCAGGAGGCAGTGTACAGGAGTCCCAAGATAGATATCACCGACAAGGTGATCAAGGCATTGGCCAACGAGAAATAAGTTATGGGCCAAAGTTTCCGGCTATCGGATATCGTCGGACGCTTTGGGGGGGAGCTTATCGGCGACGGCGATGTCATGGTTTCCAGGGTCGCGACACTTGCGAGCGCAGAGCCGACGGATGTTTCTTTCCTGTCCAGCGGGAAATACAGGCAGCAACTGGAGCATTCGCGAGCGGGCGCCTTCATTCTGGGGAAAAGTGACCGCGATGCCACCGAAAAACCGAGAATCGTCTGTGACAATCCCTACGTCTATTTTGCGAGGGTATCTTCCTTCCTGAATCCTGCTCCAAGTACGGAGCCCGGTATCCATCCAAGCGCAGTGGTCCATGAAGATGCCTTGATTCATTCTTCGGCATCGATAGGCCCCCATTGCTGCATAGGCAGAAATGCCAGAATAGGAGAAAATTCGGTGGTCGGTGCATCCTGCGTCATAGGCGAGGATGTGGCGATAGGCAGCAATGCAAGGCTCTATGCGGGTGTTTCGGTTTATTCTGGCTGCATTATCGGAAACGACTGCATCATTCATTCGGGTGTCGTGATCGGAGCGGACGGCTTCGGCATCGCGATGGACGAAGGGAAATGGCTCAAAATCCCCCAGATCGGGAAGGTGCTGATTGGCAACGATGTCGAAATCGGTGCGAACACCACCATAGACAGGGGTGCACTCGACGACACGATTATCGAGGACGGGGTTAAAATAGACAATCAGGTGCAGGTTGCCCATAACGTCGTGATCGGCGCGCATACGGCAATCGCAGGATGCACGGGCATCGCGGGAAGCACGAAAATCGGGCGATATTGCAAGATAGGGGGAAGCGGAATGATCCTGGGGCATCTGCGCATCGCAGACCATGTGGATATTTCGGCTGGAACCATGATCACCAAATCGATCGAGGCGCCGGGTGCCTATACCTCCATTTACCCGTTCGCTCCCCATCGCGAATGGCTCAGGAATACCGCGCATTTGCGGCATTTGAATGAATTGGCGGAGAAAGTTCGCCAGCTCGGGAAAGATATCGAAGCTCTGGAAAGGAAAAAATCCTGATGAACATCCACGAAATACTCAAGTACTTGCCCCATCGCTACCCATTTTTGCTGATAGACAGGGTGCTTTCTGTCGAACCCGGCAAGGAAATCACCGCCCTCAAGAACGTCACGGTCAACGAACCCTTTTTCCCGGGGCATTTCCCCCACCATCCCGTCATGCCAGGCGTTCTGATCGTGGAGGCGCTGGCGCAGGCTGCAGCGATCCTCTCTTTCAAAACCATGGACAGCCTGCCGAGTGACGACTCGGTCTATTATTTCGTCGGCATAGACGGCATTCGTTTCAAAAAGCCGGTCATTCCCGGGGATCAACTGATACTCAAGGCTTCGATCATCCGCCATGCCCAGGGGTTGTGGAAATATGCCGTGAGGGCGGAAGTGGATGGCGCCCTGGTGACGGAAGGGCAACTGATGTGTACTTTGCGGTCGGTCAAATGATACACCCGACTGCCATTATCGAGCCCGGTGCGCAGATTGCGAGCGACGTCGAGATCGGGGCCTATTCGATTATCGGCCCCCACGTCGAAATCGGATCAGGCACGAAGATCGGGGCGCATGCCGTGATCAAGGGCCATACGCGCATAGGAAGGAACAACCGCATCTACCAGTTCGTTTCTCTGGGCGAAATTCCGCAGGACAAGAAATATGCGGGCGAGCCGACCCGGCTCGAGATCGGCGACAACAACGAAATCAGGGAGTTTTGCACTTTCAATATCGGGACGGCCCAGGATGTCGGCGTTACCCGAATAGGCAATAACAACTGGATCATGGCTTATGTCCATCTTGCCCACGACTGCCAGATTGGAAACCATACCATTTTCGCCAACAATGCCCAATTGGCAGGGCATGTCACCGTCGAAGATTTCGCCATTCTGGGCGGATTCACCGTTGTTCACCAATTCTGCAGGATAGGCGCCCATTCTATTACCGCGATGGGCACCATCCTGCTGCAGGACATCCCGCCCTATGTCACCGCTTCCGGCAATCCGGCCTCTCCGCATGGCATCAATTCCGAGGGACTGAAGCGGCGCGGGTTTTCTGCTGATGCCATCCTTGAAATCAGGCGGGCCTACAAGACGCTTTACAAATCGGGCTTGAGCCTCCAGGAAGCGAAGGAGGCCCTCTTTTCCAAAGTCGCGGCTCATGCCGAACTCGGCCCGTTTCTGGAATTCATAAGCGGCTCGAAACGCGGGATCGTTCGCTGAACATGGAGCGGAAGAAAATGCGGATCGGTATCGTCGCCGGGGAGGCGTCGGGCGATCTCCTGGGCTCTCACCTCGTCAGGGCGCTGAAGGAGAAACTGCCCGAGGTTGAGTTCGTCGGTATTGGAGGCCCCAAAATGCAGTCCGCAGGGGTAACTTCCCTGTTTCCGATGGAGAAGCTGGCTGTCATGGGCTATGTGGAAGTCTTGAAGCGCTACTTCCAGATTGTTGCTATCAGGCGCAAGCTGATACGCTATTTCAAATCGAACCCGCCCGACATATTCGTCGGAGTGGATGCGCCGGACTTCAACCTTGATCTGGAGAGGTCGCTCAAGAGGGCGGGAATCCCCACCATCCATTATGTGAGCCCTTCGATCTGGGCATGGCGGGGAGAGCGCATACACAAGATCAGGAAATCCTGCACCAAAGTGCTCGCGCTTTTTCCTTTCGAAAAGGAATTGTACGACAAGGCGGGAATAGACGCCGATTATGTCGGCCACCCGCTTGCCGACATGATTCCGGAGTCTGCCGACAGGGCTGCAATGAGAAGGAACATGAAGCTGCCGCCGGATGCGAAAATATTCGCCTTCCTGCCGGGAAGCAGGCAGAGCGAATTGCAATACATGGCCGATACCTTCATCCAGACGGCGATGCTGGTACGGGAAAAATGGCCCGATGCGAAATTCCTGGTTCCGCTTGCCAGCCGTGAAACCCGGACGCTTTTCGAAGAAGCGATCTATCGCAACCATGCCGAGGATATCGCCTTCACGCTTTTTTTCGGGCATGCCGTGGATGCGATGATGGCGTCCGATATCGTGCTGGTTGCATCCGGTACTGCCACTTTGGAGGCTGCGCTGCTCAAAAGGCCCATGGTGATCACCTACAAGATGGCGCCATTGACCTATAGCCTCAAGAAGCGCAAGAAATACCAGCCCTATGTGGGGCTTCCCAATATCCTTTCCGGGAAATTCGTCGTGCCTGAATTGCTCCAGGACGAAGCGACACCGGAAAATCTGGCCCGTGCCTTGATCAATCTGATGCAGGATGAAGCGGTTATCCGCAAGCTTGAAGACGTGTTCGCCGAAATGCAGCACAGCCTGAAGCAGAATACTGCTGAAAAGGCATCATTGGCCATCCTGCCCCTGCTGGCATGACTATCGTCTGCGGCGTGGATGAGGCGGGGCGCGGTCCCCTGGCTGGTCCGGTTTACGCCGCGGCGGTAATTCTGGATCCGGACAGGCCCATCATCGGGCTGAATGACTCGAAGAAGCTGAGCGAGAAAAGACGCGAAGAACTGGCTTGCCTGATCAGGGAGAATGCGCTTTCCTGGGCCGTGGCGAGCGCTTCGGTGGAAGAGATCGATTCGATCAACATTCTGCAGGCGAGCCTGTTGGCGATGAAAAGGGCGATAGAGAAACTTTCCGTCCTGCCCCATGAAATCCTGGTCGATGGCATCTATTGCCCCGATATACGGATGCCATCGAAAGCGATCGTGAACGGGGATGGCCTGATTCCTGAAATATCAGCAGCATCGATCCTCGCCAAAACGTCGCGAGACGCCTTCATGCTAGAATTGCACGGTGATTTCCCGGAATTCGGCTTTGACAGGCACAAGGGTTACCCGACCAGGCTTCATCTCGAAGCACTCGGCAGGTTTGGCCCCTCAGCCGTCCACAGGAAGAGTTTTGCTCCGGTCAGGGCTTTTTTGAGATGAACATTCTCTGGTATTACCGGCACGAGCAGCAGGTCGTCGGACCTGTTCCGCAACAGGCGGTAGAGCGCTACCTCATTCTCGGTCGCCTGAAGATGGATGATGAGGCCAGGACGGGCGATTCACCCTGGCTGAAAATCGGGGATTGCCCGGAGTTTGCATCTACCTGCGAATTGCTCCGGGAAGGAGACGAGGCGAAGCTTTCTGCAGCGAGACGCTTCGCCGACGAGAGGAATCGCTCCAGGCGTGCTGATGGGCAAAGTCCGGCGGAGAATCATCGCAGGGAGGAGCGGCGCAGAGAAGAGCCGGAAGAAATCAGGGAATTGCGTTCCCATCGTGCGGCTGTTTTCGAGCCGCCGAAACAGAGAAGCTGGATGGGCTATCTCCTGATCGCATGTCTCATAGGGCTGGTGCTGCTCGCCATCTTGTTTTACCATCCCGTCAATCCGATCAAGGTCGGCGTTTCCGGACATTGAGGCGATCCATGAAGCACATCGCTTCCAAAGACAATGCGCTTTTCAAAATGCTCTCCAGAATCGAAAGTTCCGCGAGGGAAAGAAGAGAGCAAGGCAAGACCATTCTGGACGGCGTCCACCTCCTGGATGCCTGCATTTCGGCCGAATTCAAACCCGAGCTTGTCCTTGTCAGGGAATCCTCGCTGGATGCCCCGGAAATCCAGCCCTTTCTGCGAGATGGCAATGTCGTCTCGATGAGCGACAGTCTTTTCGACAGGGTTTCGCCGGTCAAGAATCCGACCGGCATCCTTGCGCTGATTTCGATTCCGTTTCATGAGCCGATGGAACAGCCGGAATTCTGCATTTTCCTGGACGAAATCCGGGACCCGGGCAACATGGGGGCCATATTGCGTTCTGCAGCCGCAGCCGGTGCGACGGATGTCTTTCTCTCCAAAGGCTGCGCGGATCCCTGGTCACCCAAGGTATTGCGGGCAGGAATGGGGGCGCATTTTTCGATCAGGATCCATGCCGATTCGGAACTTGCCGGACTCATACGCAATTTCCATGGGAATGCGATTGCCTTGAGCCTGGATGCCGATATCTCGCTTTTCGATCTGGATCTGAAGGGAAGGGTAGGGTTCGTGATCGGCAACGAAGGGGCCGGGATTTCCGGGGAAATTCTCTCCCTTGCAGGAGTCCGGGCGAGGATTCCGATGCCGGGGAGGATCGATTCGCTCAATGCGGCTCAAGCCGCTTCGGTCTGCTTTTTCGAGCGAGTCAGGCAAATGGCATGATCGTTTTGTTCAACAAGCCCTATAGCGTGCTTTCCCAGTTCAGCCCAGAGGGGAAACACAGGACGCTCAAGGATTTCATACCGATCCCCGGAATCTATCCTGCCGGGCGCCTGGATGCTGACAGCGAGGGACTCTTGGTTCTGACCGACGAAGGGGGCTTGCAGCACAGACTGAGCCACCCCAGAGGGAAAACCGAAAAAACCTATCTGGCCCAGGTCGAGGGCGAACCTGACGAAGCGGCGATCTCCGCGCTTTCGCGCGGGCTCGACCTGGGTGACTTCGTCACCAAGCCCGCGAAAGCCAGAGCCATCGGGGCGCCGGAATGGTTATGGGAGCGCGACCCGCCCATACGCTACCGCAAATCCATTCCCACCTCCTGGCTGGAACTCGTGATTTCGGAAGGGAAGAACAGGCAGGTGAGAAGGATGACCGCCAAAGTCGGCCATCCCACCCTGAGACTGATTCGCTATGCAGTCGGGAACTGGACCCTGGAGGGGTTGCTCCCGGGCCAATATTCAGCCCTCTGATTTGCTGCCTCTGGAATGGCGCTTCCTTTCGTTCTCCGTGAGGTAGCGCTTTCTCAGGCGTATCGTTTTCGGCGTGATCTCGACGAGTTCGTCGTCGTCGATGAATTCGATTGCGGATTCCAGCGTCAACTGGATCGGAGGCGTCAGGGTGACGGCCTCGTCCGTTCCGGAAGCCCTGACGTTGGTGAGCTGCTTGCCCTTGATCGGATTCACCACGAGATCGTTGTCCCGGCTGTGAACGCCGATGATCATGCCTTCGTACAGCCTGTCTCCGGGGACCACGAACATCCTGCCCCGATCCTGCAGTTTCCACAACGCATAGGCGACCGCCTCGCCCTGTTCGGCCGATATCAGCACGCCGTTTCTGCGCGATGCGATGTCGCCCTTCGCCGGCGCATAGTCGTCGAAAACATGGCTCATCATTCCGGTGCCTCGGGTCAGGGTCATGAATTCGGACTGGAACCCGATGAGGCCCCGCGCGGGAATGCGATAATCGAGCCGGGTTCTGCCCAGACCGTCGGAGACCATGTCCAGCATTTCGCCGCGCCGCGTGCCGAGGGCTTCCATGACTGCTCCCTGATTCGCTTCCTCGACATCCACCGTGAGCGCTTCATAAGGTTCGCATTTTACGCCGTCGATTTCCTTCATCACCACGCGTGGACGGGAAACGGAAAGCTCGTAACCTTCGCGGCGCATGGTTTCAAGGAGAATGGTCAAGTGGAGTTCGCCGCGTCCCGAAACCAGGAAGCTGTCGGTATCCGATGTGTCTTCGACACGCAGGGCGACATTGGTGAGAAGTTCCTTGTCCAGCCTTTCCCTGACCTGGCGGCTGGTGACAAATTTGCCTTCCTGTCCTGCGAAGGGCGAGGTATTGACCTGGAAAGTCATGGTCAGCGTGGGCTCGTCCACTGCAAGGATGGGCAGGGCCTCGGGCTTGGCCACGTCGCTGATGGTGACGCCGATGCCGATCTCTTCGATACCGTTGATGAGCACGATGTCGCCGGCCTGAGCTTCATCGAGCAATACCCGGTTGAGTCCGGAGAATCCCAGCACCTGATTGATTCTTCCCTTTTTGGCTGGCTTGTCGCCGTTCAGGACAACCACTTCCTGCCCAGGCCTGATTCTGCCGCGTGCGATTTTGCCGACGCCGATTCTGCCGACAAAGCTCGAATAATCGAGTGCGCTGATCTGGAGCTGGAGCGGCTCGTCAGGATTCCCGGAAGGGGCGGGAACATGCTTCAGGATGGTATCGAACAGCGGACGCATGTCGACGTTCTCGTCGGCGAGGTCGAGCTTGGCGTAACCGTTCAACGCGGAAGCGTAAACGACCGGGAAATCGAGCTGCTCGTCCGTGGCGCCAAGATTCGCGAAGAGATCGAAGGTGTGATTCACCACCCAGTCCGGTCGTGCTCCGGGACGGTCGATCTTGTTCACCAGAACGATGGGCTTGAGTCCGAGGGCAAGCGCCTTTTTCGTCACGAAACGGGTCTGCGGCATCGGGCCGTCGACTGCGTCGACCAGAAGCACCACGCCGTCGACCATGGACAGAACGCGCTCGACTTCGCCTCCGAAGTCCGCGTGTCCGGGGGTGTCGACGATGTTGATGTGGGTGCCCATGTAATTGACGGATGTGTTTTTGGCAAGGATGGTGATCCCGCGCTCCTTCTCGAGGTCGTTGCTGTCCATGACCCTTTCGGACACGACCTGATGGGAAGAAAAGGTACCGGCCTGATGCAGCAGCTTGTCCACCAGGGTGGTCTTGCCGTGGTCGACGTGGGCGATAATGGCGATGTTTCTCAAGGCGCGCGACATAATAAATTACTCTATGGATAAAAACGATGGATTATATCATGCCGGGCACTATGAAATTCTTTAATGTCCGGTTATAATTATTCGGATTTGGTCGTCTTGAACTTGACTTCCATTTGTTTCATCGTTCCCTGACCTCCCTTTCCAAACGGAAATTGAAAATTGCCGGTTAGCGACGATGTGGTGCGCTGGCGGCTTTTTTCTGCCCTTTTAGGCTTTATCTGCCTGCGCGCGTTTATTTCATCCATCTAGGAAAAAACACGTGTCTTTTGAAAATTTGAATCTGAATCCCCTTATCCTTAAAGCGATTGCCGAGACTGGTTATACGACGGCTACCCCGATCCAGGAAAAAGCCATTCCCGAGCTAGTTGCAGGCTACGACCTGATGGCTTCCGCCCAGACCGGGACGGGAAAGACGGCTGCGTTCATGCTGCCCGCCCTGAACAGGCTGGTCGAGCCGGCCAAGGTTGCCGGAAAAGGTCCCCGCATTCTCGTCCTGACCCCGACCAGGGAGCTTGCCCAGCAGGTGAGCGCTGCCGCTGCGAAATACGGCAAACACCTGCGCAATGCCAAAGTCGTCACGATCCTGGGCGGAATGCCCTATCCGCTCCAGAACAAGCTGCTTTCCCAGCATGTCGACATTCTGGTCGCGACCCCGGGGCGCCTCATCGATCACATCGAGCGCGGCAGGATAGACTTTTCCCGTCTGGAGATGCTCATTCTGGATGAGGCCGACAGGATGCTCGACATGGGGTTCATCGACGATGTCGAAAGAATCGCGGATGCGACCCCGAGCGGACGCCAGACCGTCCTCTTCTCGGCGACCCTGGAGGGCGGTATTGCCAAGCTCGGCGCCGCCCTGATGAGGTCTCCCAAGCTCATCCAGATCGCTGCACAAACGGCAAGGCACGAGAACATCGAGCAGCGCCTGCACTACGTGGACGACATGCACCACAAGAACCGTCTTCTGGATCACATGCTGCGCGATATCAACGTCAAGCAGGCGATCGTCTTCACTGCGACAAAACGCGATGCAGACCTGCTTGCGGACGACCTTCTGTCCAAGGGATACGAGGCTGCTGCACTGCACGGCGACATGAGCCAGAGGGAACGCACCAGGACGCTTACGCGCCTGCGCCAGGGCGGCCTCAAGATACTGGTTGCAACCGATGTGGCCGCGCGCGGTATCGATGTGGCGGGGATCACTCATGTCATCAATTTCGATCTGCCGAAATTCGCCGAGGATTACGTGCACCGGATAGGGCGAACGGGGCGGGCAGGGGCTTCCGGCATCGCCATTTCATTCGCATCCGGGCGCGATGCCATGCATGTCAAGAAGATCGAGCGCTTCACCGGGCAGAGCATTGCCCCTCATGTGATCGAGGGGCTTGAGCCAAAATTCAGGAACCGCCCTGTCGTCACTCACAAGAAGGGCTATGCTGGGAAGGGCGGGGAATTCAGGAATGGCGCCCCGCCACGGAGAAGTTCGGGCGACCGCTTCGCGCGCGACCGCGGCAACAGGTGATCAAAAAACGGCCCCAGGGCCGTTTTTTTTCGCCCTATAATAACGGTCTATGACTCACACCACAGACCATCTCATCAGACCCGCAGACGCGGTGACCCTGCACGGGCTTTTCCTGGAACGCGCGCGAATCTCGCCGGAAGCCGTCGCCTACCGTTATTTCAACGGGGGCTTATGGCAGGACATGACCTGGCTGGATGCGAAGCAGGAAGTTGCGCGCTGGCAGGCGGCGCTGATTTCGGAAGGGTTGTCGCCAGGCGATCGGGTCGGCCTCATGCTCAGGAATTGCCCGGAATGGGTGATGTTCGACCAGGCGGCATTGTCTCTCGGGCTCGTCGTCGTGCCGCTCTACACCGTGGACAGGCCGGACAACATCGCCTATATCGCGAACGATGCGGAAATCAGGGTGCTGCTTTTCGAAACCGAAATTCAGTGGAATGCCCTGAAAAGCGCGAAGGGGCAGTTGCATAACGTGAAGCGCTTCGTGAGTCTTTCCGGAATCCCCGATTCCGGCGAGCCAAGGCTGGTTTGTTCCAATGACTGGCTTCCGGAAAACGCAGAGTTGCAGGAGGGGTTCTGCAAGGATCGCGATGCGCTTGCCACCATCATCTATACATCCGGCACCACGGGGCACCCGAAGGGAGTCATGCTCTCCCACCACAACATCGTCTACAACGCCTATGCGGGGTTGCTCGCCTTTCCCATCGGGCCGGGGGACGTCATGTTGTCCTTCCTGCCGCTTTCGCATTCCTTCGAGCGGACGGTGGGCTATTACATCAGCATCATGGCCGGTTCCACGATCGCTTTCTCGCGATCCATCCTGTTTCTTCTGGACGACATGCAGGTAGTGCGTCCAACTATACTGGTTTCCGTTCCTAGGATATACGAGCGCATTTACAATTCGGTTCAGATGAAGCTCGAACAGGGCACTGCGCTTTCCCGTTGGCTGTTTCGCCTCACCGAAAAAACCGGATGGGGCATTTTCGAGCATCGGCAGGGCAGGGCGGGTTGGCAGGCTTCCTTTCTGCTCTGGCCTGTACTCAGGCGCCTTGTCGCCGACAAGGTGATGCTGCGCTTCGGGGGCAGGCTGCGCCTTTCGATCAGCGGCGGTGCGCCCCTTCCGCCGGAAATATCGAAGCTGTTCGTATCCCTGGGGCTGCCGCTCCTCCAGGGTTACGGGCTCACCGAAACCAGTCCCATCGTCAGCGCCAACAGGATGAACAACAATTTTCCGGCAAGCGCGGGACTGCCTCTCCACGGAATAGAGGTCAGAATAGGGGAAAGCGATGCACTGCTCGTCAGGAGTCCCTGCAACATGCTCGGATACTGGAAAAACAGCGAAGCGACGGACGCCATGATCTCGCCGGATGGCTGGCTCAATACCGGAGACACGGCCAGAATTTCAGATACCGGGCATATCTACATTACCGGACGCATCAAGGAGATCATCGTCATGTCCAACGGCGAGAAGGTGCCGCCTGCCGACATGCAGCATGCCATCCTGAGAGACCGTCTGTTCGAGCAGGTGATGGTTTGGGGGGAAGGCAAGCCCGGCCTCGTCGCCCTTGCCGTATTGAACCCGGAAGCCTGGGCGAGGCTTGCCGGGGAAATCGGGATCGATCCCGATGCGCCGCAGTCCTTGAAGGACAGGCGCGCCGAGAAAAAGGTTCTGGAGCGCATCGCTTTTCAGGTCAGGGAGTTTCCGGGCTACGCCAGGATTTCCAGGGTTCTGCTGCTGCTCGAGCCCTGGAGCATCGAGAACGGCCTGCTGACTCCGACGCTCAAGCTGAAGCGTGGCAAGGTCTTCGACAGATATTCGAAAGAGATTGAAGAATTTTATTCAAGATATTGATAACCAAAATATATTTAAAATAAAAATCCCGTGCTTGATTTATGTCCGGATTTTTATCACAATCTCTTCAGTCACCAACGGTCATTTCATGCAGATTCCTCCATTTTTCTCCCCGAACATGCCATGCGCATCCTGATCAGCAACGACGACGGCTATTTTTCTCCGGGGCTGGCCTGTCTTGCGGAGGCGCTCTCCAAAATCGCGCAGATTACCGTGGTGGCCCCGGAGCGGGACAGGAGCGGGGCGAGCAATTCGCTCACCCTCGACCGACCACTCAACCTCAAGCGCGCCCATAACGGCTTTTATTATGTCAACGGCACGCCGACTGATTGCGTGCATCTCGCTGTCACCGGAATGCTGGACGAATTGCCGGACATGGTGGTTTCCGGGATCAATCATGGCGCCAACATGGGGGATGACACCATCTATTCCGGGACTGTCGCTGCGGCAACCGAGGGATTCCTGCTGGGGATTCCTTCCATTGCCGTATCCCTCGTGAGGACCGAGAACGGCAATTATCAGACTGCCGCTCGCATCGTTCTGGAAATGGTGCAGCGCTGCAATGAAACGAAGATGAAGCAGCCCATGCTTCTGAACGTCAACGTTCCGGATTTGCCCTATGAGGCTTTGAATGGCATCAAGGTGACGCGTCTAGGCAAAAGACACAAGGCCGAGCCCGTGGTGAAAACCAAAAATCCGCGCGGCGAGACGGTTTATTGGGTGGGGGCGGCCGGGGCGGCTCAGGATATTGCGGAAGATACCGATTTCTACGCCGTTTCCCATAACCAGGTTTCAGTTACACCCTTGCAGATCGACCTGACTCATTTCAACCAAATGGATGCGTTGAGAAAATGGCTGACCTGATCAAAAGGCACAACGGCATAGGCATGACCTCCCAGCGTACCCGTGCGCGCATGGTCGAGCGTTTGCGCGAGCAGGGAATCAGGGACGAGGGTGTGCTGCTTGCGATGAATTCCGTGCCCCGGCATATCTTCGTCGACGAAGCCCTTGCAAGCCGCGCCTACGACGATGTTTCCCTGCCGATCGGGTTCGGGCAAACCATTTCCAATCCGAAAATCGTCGCGCGCATGCTCGAATTGCTCAATCAGCGAGGCGAATTGGGGCATGTTCTGGAAATAGGAACGGGATGCGGCTACCAGGCTGCGGTCCTTGCGAGGATTGCACGGGAAGTCTATTCGGTCGAGCGCATTGCGCCGTTGATCGCGAAGGCCCGCGCTTCGCTCAAGGAACTACGCATCCATAACGTCAAGCTCCGTCACGCAGACGGCAATTTGGGTTTCAAGGAAGGCGCGCCGTTCGATGGCATCGTCATGGCGGCAGCGGCGACCCAGGTTCCGAAAGCTTTGCTGGAGCAGCTTGCCATTGGTGGTAAAATGGTTCTGCCTCTGGGTGGGCAGGAGCAGCAGTTGTGCGTCATCGAGCGCGACGAGCGCGGCTATGTCGAGACGATCATGGATGCGGTGAAGTTTGTGCCGCTTGTTCCCGGCATAAACTGAGGATCAAAACCGATGAAATGGCTTTGTCTTGTTCTACTGTTCCTGACGGGCTGTTCCACGGCGCCCAACAGGGCGCCGGTCGTCCACAGGCATCCGACTTCTCCGAGCTTGTCCCAGGTACAGGTCGGGAAGGATTGGCGGCCGCAAGTCTACATCGTGAAGAAAGGGGATACCCTGTTCGGAATCGCCCTTGAATTCGGCATGGATTACAGGGAACTCGCCAACTGGAACAACATCAACGACATCAACAAAATCACCGTAGGCCGGGAACTCAGGCTGACTCCGCCAAAGAATGTGGCCGTGACTAAGCCGCTTGCCGGCGTTACTTCTCCTCTGCAGTCTGGCGCGCCCGTCTCGGCGCAGGGCATGGCGCCTGCGGCAGGTCAGAATTTGCTGAAAACCCAGCCCGTTGGAGTCGAATTGCCCTATTCCGACAAGGCGCTGCAGCAACTCCAGCCTGCTGCGCCGCAGCCCGTACAGAAGACTGAAGCACCTGCCGCACAGCCGGTTGAAGCGGCGGGTACTCCGGACTGGGGATGGCCGACCAACGGCAAGGTCGTGGCCGGATTCAGCGAAAATGCCAATCTCAAGGGGGTGGACATCGCAGGGAAGATGGGGCAGCCGATACTGGCAAGTGCACCTGGAAAAGTGGTCTATACTGGAAGCGGTTTGCGAGGCTACGGGAAGCTCATCATCATCAAACACGACAAGACCTATCTCAGCGCTTATGCCCACAACAGCAAAATCCTGGTCAAGGAGGGGCAGGTGGTCAAGAAAGGGGAGCAAATCGGGGAGATGGGGGATAGCGACGCGAGTCAGGTCATGCTTCATTTCGAAATCAGGCGGTTCGGCAAGCCTGTCGATCCCATGAATTACTTGAAATCCGATCCCTATGATCAAGGTGCTCATCGTTGACGACCATGCCATAGTCAGGCAGGGTCTGAAAAGAATACTGGCTGAAACGCCCGACATGACCGTGGCCGGAGAAGCCGAAAACGGCGTCGAGGCACTGAAGAAAACCAGGGAAGGGGAGTGGGATGTCATCCTGCTCGACGTTTCCATGCCCGGAAGAAATGGCGTGGATACCCTGAAACAGATCATGGGCGAGAACCGGGGAGGGAAGGTGCTGATTTTGAGCATGTATCCCGAGGACCAGTACGCCGTTCGCCTTCTGAAAGCCGGCGCTGCCGGCTACATGACGAAGGAAACCGCCCCCGGGGAACTTGTGGAAGCGATACGCAAGGTTGCTCAGGGAAGGAAATACATCAGCCCGGCGCTTGCCGAACTGTTGTTGCTCGAGCTCGATATCGACGCTGAAAAGCAGCCGCACGAGAGATTGAGCGATCGGGAATATCAGGTTTTCAGAATGCTGGGTTCGGGCAGAACGGCATCGGAAATCGCTTCCCTGATGTCCCTCAGCGTCAAAACCATCAGCACGCACCGCACCCATATTTTGGAAAAGATGAAGCTGAAAAACAACGCAGAGCTCACCCTGTACGCGATTCAGAACGGGTTGCTGGACTAGGGCTTCGTTGCGCCGCACGCCTTGTATCTGCCGGCATCTTGCCGCAACGCATCGCACCGGACAAGTGTTAACTGGCCCTAAGGAAGCCCTGAACAAGCATCAATTCAGCGCTCCGCATATCTCCAAAAGCAGTTTCGGGACGGATTTCCATCGGAATCCGGTCCGAAACAGCGAGTTTTCTTCCAAATCACCGGATTTTCCAG
>Ga0315298_1000505_pt1 | contig 75440 bp, 71 predicted proteins | sample WHS_1_MG_FD_203077 | JGI IMG/M metagenome (GOLD analysis project Ga0315298, IMG submission 203077) | Extremophilic microbial mat communities from Washburn Hot Springs, YNP, Wyoming, USA - WHS_1_MG | ecosystem: Environmental > Aquatic > Thermal springs > Hot (42-90C) | place: USA: Wyoming... | reverse complement strand
GAAGTGAGGATTTTCAGAGGTTCTTTTTGGAGAGGCCATGTGCTTGGGGGCCATTTGGTGCAAAAGGGATGAGTGAGACTGCTATGACTGCTGCTGGTCCTGCTATTGCTAATGCTATATATAATGCGATTGGGGTAAGAATCTTTGATGGATTTCTATCTCCTGATAAGATTTTAAGTGCTGTAGAGAGAATGGCAAAGGTTTGATATGGAAAGAAGTCCAATCGGTCAAGAAGAGATTGAAAAGGCGTTCTCATGGCTAAATCAATATTGGGGTAGGCCTCTAAAACCTCTATACTACAGTCCTAAAACTATTGAGGAAGCATTATCATTATTGGAGAATTATAGAGGGGAAGCAAAGCTTATCGCTGGAGGAATTGATCTTATTGGATTGATGAAAAATAAGGTGGTCTTCCCAAAAGTTTTAATAAATCTTAAAAAAATTGATTCATTAAAGTATATCAAAGAAAACGAGAATGGAATTGACATTGGTCCTCTTTGTCTAATTCATGATATTTCACAATCAACCATTATTAAAGAAAGCCTTCCAATGCTTTCGGAGCTAAGCAGGTCTATAGCATCGCCTCAGATAAGAAATATGGCCACCATTGCGGGAAATCTATGCCAAGATGTAAGGTGCTGGTATTATAGAAGATCCAAAAGTACTGGTATTTCATTTAATTGCTTACGAAAAAAAGGAAATAAATGTTTTGCAATCAATGGAGAAAATGAATATCATGCTATCTTTGGCGAAGGAGGATGTGTAGCTGTATGCCCATCAGACTTTGCTACAGGTCTAACTGCACTGGATGGAGAGATTCAAACAATAACCCCCAGAGGTGAAAGGAAAATACCAATTAGTCAATTCTATACGGTTTTTGGTCATATTCTTGAGCCTGATGAAATAATAACTAACATTCATATTCCGAAAACTGATCCAAGTGCAAAGCATCGATATATAAAATTTAGGCAAAGAAGGGCAATCGATTTTTCAATTGTAAATGTTTATACTATCATCTCCATTTATGAAGATGTTATTAAGCGTGCAAGAATTGTTATAGGGGGGGTCGCTCCAATACCATATAGAGCCATCTATGCGGAAAAGATCCTTGAAGGAGAAAAATTAACAAAAAATCTATTAGAAGAAGTTGCAGATACCTCTGTAAAAGAGGCTATTCCTTTAAAAAAGAACAGCTATAAGGTTTCTATTGTTCGAGCCCTTGTAAAAAGATCACTTATATAAAATTTTAAAAAGGAGAGAAAAATGTTCTCTATAGATTGGTCTACCTCTTTGCGACTCTACGATGTAATTATTGAACGTGATGTAAGGATACCTGTCAGGGATGGAATTGGGCTTGATTCAGATATTTTTAGACCTAAGACAGAAGGAAGATTTCCAGCAATTCTAACCATATCTCCTTACTCAAAAGGAGATCAATCAATAGAGATTATGCCAATCTCCTTTTCTGGTGAACGTGCTTCAATAGAGGCAGGTGACTTTAATTTCTTTGTAAGAAGAGGATTTGTCTTTATCATTGCAAACCTTAGAGGAACACAAGCATCGGATGGTTATTTTGGCAACATTGATCCTGATCCTGATAGCATTTATGACATTTATGATGTCATTGAATGGATTGCTCATCAACCATGGTGTAATGGAAATGTTGGTATGTTTGGTATCTCATATTTCTCTGTTGTTCAAAAAAGGGTTGCCGTTCTAAAACCCCCTCACCTTAAAACAATATTTGCTCCTTATGGTTGGACCGATAGTTATCGTGACCTATATTTTCGAGGGGGGATAATGGCACATGGATTTTTAAACTACTGGATAAGGCGCTACAGTCCTAAATTTAGAATTAAAAATAATCTAAGACAACTTTGGGGAGATGAAAGATATGAAAAGGAGATTTCTCGAGCAAAGGAGGATATCGATATTATATCTATACCAGGGTTTAGAGATGCTTTGATGAAACCAGACGAGGGTTTCCATTCTCTTATATGTGAAATCATATTAAACCCATTCTTTAATGAATATTACCGTAAGAGAGTTGTTGACTTCTCAGCAGATACAACTATTCCTGCTTATTTTGGAGGTGATTGGAAGGGTTATGCCTTTCACCTTTCAGGAGATATTCGTGCGTTTGAAAAATGGAAAGGACCTAAAAAATTGACTATTGGACCTGGTATATATCTCGATAGACCATTTTATCAATATGCATATGAAGCATTAAGGTGGTTTGATTATTGGTTAAAAGGTATTGATACAGGGATTATGAAAGAACCTCCTATTCATCTGTTTATCCATAACACAGGTGAATGGAAATCTGCTGATAGGTGGCCTCTTCCGGAAACAAAATGGACACCTTTTTATCTCCATTCAGGAGGACTTTTAAGTGAACATGAATTCTGGCCATCGGATGATTCTTCAACCTTCGAAGATTCCCCTTATCATCGAGGTGAAATTGAATTTATTACACCTCAGATCGTCAAAAATACTGAAATCTGTGGCCCAATTGTTTTAAATCTTTACGGTTCAACAACAGACACTGATATTTTTTGGTTCGTATCCCTTTGGGATATTAAACCAGATGGTGAAGAAGAACTTCTTACACGAGGATGGCTAAGAGGGTCTCAGAGGAAGATTGACCCAGAGGAATCAAAGCCTTGGCAGCCTTACCATCTTCATACTGAAAGAAACCTTTTAGAGCCAAATAGGATTTATGAGTTTAATATTGAGGTTCGGCCTTTTGGAATTTTGCTTCTTCCGGGACATAGATTAAAATTAAAGATTAAATGTGCGGATGATGAGCCTCCAAAAACATTTATTGAGTTCATTGGACAAGGACAGATATGGAGACAAAAAACCTCTTATGTAACCGTGTATCATAACCACAAATATCCTTCTCATCTTCTACTACCAATAACAAAAGGAAATAGGATAGGAACATTCATATCTGGAGGAAAACTTTCACCATTTAGTCTTCCAAAGTAAATTCTATTAGGATTATGGCTAAAAAGATTTTAGAGGTAGTTGGACTTTATAAATATTTTGGTGGACTTGCGGCAGTAAGCGGGCTTGACTTCTATCTCGAAGAAGGAGAGATTCTCGGACTTATTGGACCAAATGGTTCTGGAAAAACCACGGTTTTTAATCTTATTGCAGGTAGTCTAAAGCCAGATCGTGGAAAAATCTATTTTTATGATAAAGACATTTCAGCTAAAAGTCCTGCTACAATATGTCAGATAGGAATAGGTAGAACTTTTCAAATCCCTCTCCCTTTTAGCCGCTTAACCGTTCTTGAAAATGTGAGATTGGCTCGACTCTATGGAAGTCAACCAGCACGAACCCTCAAGGATGCAGAGTATGAGGCTGATGAAATACTCGAATTCATAGGTCTAAAATCGAAAAGGACAAATATTTCAGGAAATCTAACCATATTAGACCGAAAACGATTAGAACTTGGCAAAGCCCTTGCAACAAGACCAAAACTTCTTCTGCTTGATGAAATTCTTGGTGGATTGACACCCCGAGAGATTGAGGATGCTATGGAACTTATCAAGGCAATAAAAGCTACTGGAGTTACTATGATCATTGTTGAACACGTAATGAAGGCAATTATTGGGATATCAGACAGGGTCATTGTCCTGAATTCAGGTATAAAGATTGCTGAAGGGCCACCAAAAAAAGTTATATTAGAAGATTCTGTTATCGAAGCCTATCTTGGAAAAGGGAAATATGTTAAAAATTGAAAATCTTTATGCCCAATACGAAGACCTTCAAGTCCTTTGGGATATCAATCTTGAGGTTTATGAAAAGGAATTGGTAGCATTAATCGGTTCAAATGGATCTGGGAAAACAACACTTCTTCGAGTCGTTACAGGATTACTCAATTCTTTTCATGGGAGAATAATCTATAAGGGAACTTTACTTAATTATCTTTCGCCACATGAAATCGTAAACCTTGGTATCTCATTAGTTCCAGAAGGACGAAGGATCTTTCCCAAAATGACTGTATTAGCAAATCTTGAAATGGGGGCTTATTTAACGAAAGCCAGAAAAGATAAAGATAAAAACCTTAAAAAAGTTTATGAAATATTTCCAATACTTGAACAAAGGGCGAATCAATTGGCTGGATCTTTAAGTGGTGGAGAACAACAGATGCTTGCAATAGCAAGGGCATTGATGTCAAACAATGAATTCTTAATGATTGATGAGATGTCTCTTGGATTGGCCCCTATAATTGTTCAACAAATATTTGATGTTATTTTAGAAATAAATAATAGAGGAATAAGTGTACTGATGGTTGAGCAGAATGTTCCAATGACACTGAGTATTGCACATCGGGCCTACGTTATTGAGACAGGTAGGATTGTGAAAAAAGGTGATGCAAAATCACTTCTTGATGATCCATATATTAAAGAGGCCTATTTAGGAATTGAGTAAAATATGCTTCAAACCATTGTCTATGGCATACTAAATGGTCTACTTTATAGTATCATCGCTTTAGGAATATCACTTGTTTTTGGTGTGATGCGCTATCTTAATATTGCTCATGGTTCTTTGATCATCCTCGGATCCTACGGATCACTATATCTCTTTTATTTTGGAATCGACCCTTTTATTTCTATCCCTGTTCTTATGGGTTTATTGTTTTTAGTTGGACTGGTTCTATTTAAACTTCTTTATAAAAATTTTGTTCCACTGCCTGAAAATTTAAGAGTTCAGAAATCATTGCTTATAAGTTTTGGATTAATGCTGGTAATAGATCATGGAGCTACGTTTATATGGACAAGTGATGAAAAAAGTATCACCCCTTTTTACTCAGGTATAAGTTTTGAAATCCTAAAGGGATTACGTCTTCCTTTGATAGGTTTATCTGGTGCATTATTGGCCATATTCATTATAATTTTGCTTCATATCTTTTTTTCAAGAACATATTTTGGAAAGGCAGTAATGGCAGTCAGTCAAGATCCTGAGGCAGCAAGTCTTATGGGGGTAAATATAAAAAGAACATTTCTATTCTCATTTGGATTGAGTGTGGCTTTAGGAGCCATTCCATCTGTCCTTATTGGATTACAAGCCTTCTCTCCGAGTGTCGGAATTGAATGGTTCAACAAGGGAATTATTGTTGTCATGTTAGGTGGCTTAGGCAATATCTACGGAGTCTTTCCAGCAGGAGTTTTTCTTGGAATCATTGAAGCCATAAGTGTCTTTTTCTTTGGAGCTCCATATCGTGAGATAACAGGACTTGTCATCTTTGTATTAGTATTAATTCTTTTTCCAAGAGGATTATTTGGAAGGATACCCGAATGAAGCGATCTATGATCCAAATAGGATTTTTGATTATCTTTTTGCTTCTATTGACTTTACTTCCATTTATGATAAAATCGCAATACTTTTTGAGTTTATTAATATCCTTATTTATCTACATCACCCTGGCTGAAAGTTGGAATCTTTTAGGAGGTTACACAGGCCAGGTAAGTCTTGGCCATGGTGCTTTTTTCGGAGTAGGTTCTTTGGTGACAAGAATTCTCTGGACCCAAAATATACCAATTTATATTGCTTTACCGATAGGTGGACTTTCAACTTCGTTTCTTTCTGCTATAGTAGGAATTCCTTGTTTTCGAATGAGACTTGCTTATTTCCCAATAGGAACACTTGCATTAAGTATGATTGCCCTTTTAACAGTAAGTAACCTTTTTATTGAAGCATCAGCCCTTCCACCAGAAATTCTAAAATCATATGAAATACTTTCAAGATATTATCTTGGCCTTATTACTGCAGGACTTACTGTTATTTTAATATATTATCTTGTTCGCTCACGTTCTGGTCTTGCAATGGTTGCAATAAGAGAAAATGAAAAGGCTGCCTCAGCCATTGGGATTAAAACTTTAAAGTACAAAACTCTTTCCTTATTAATTAGCACTTTCTTAGCAGGACTTGCAGGAGGTGTTTATGCCTATCAACATGTATCATATTATTTGGATGCTCCTTTTGATCTCACATGGTCATTTGCACCTGCACTTACAACTTTTATAGGTGGTTTAGGAACAATCATAGGACCTATATTGGGTTCTGTATGCTTTTTGGTCTTGGGTGAAATCTTTGCAGTAACGCTTGGTGAAGTCCATGTCCTTATTTTTGGTTTCTGTTTCATATTGATTGTTATTTTTCTACCAGGAGGACTCCTTTCTTTAAGTCAACAAGGGATATTCGGCTGGAGAAGAAGTCTTAACCCCTTGAAAAATAAAATTTCAACTTTTTATATTAAAAATAAATCAAGGAATCTAAACAAAACCAAATAAAAGGAGGATTTTTATGAAAAGAAAAAATGTTTTATTAAAGAGTTTCAAAGGATTTTATCTCTCTATGCTAATCATGATGCTAATAATTTCTTTCTATGGATTGGCATATTCTGCTCCTCAAACTATAAAACTTGGTTGTGTCATATCACTTACAGGTCCTATGTCGATTGGTGGTTCTTGGATTAAACAAGGATACGATATAGCTGTAAAGCATATAAATGCAGAAGGAGGAGTCTTTGTAAAAGAATTTAATAAGAAGATTCCTTTAGAGATTATCTATCTCGATAATGAATCCAATCCTCGTAAAACTGCAGAGCGTATGGAAAAACTATACTCAATTGATAAGGTTGATTTCTTTCTTGGTGGTTTTGCTCAATTCCTTATTGTTCCTCAGCTTGCCATCGCAGAAAAATATCAAGTTCCTTTTATTGGAACCACACTTGGAAGCACAGCAGAATTTTCAAGAGGTTATAAATATACATTTACACCATTTCAGTCAGAACAGGATCAAGTCATTGCCTTTTTAGATGTTTTGGACTCCATACCAAAGGATAAGAGGCCAACGAAAATAGCATTCTTCCAAATTCAGGAAGAATGGGGTGAGGCTACGGGAAGGTATCTCAAGCAATTTGCAAAAGATAGGGGATATCAAATTGTAACTCACGAAGAATATGCAATAAAGTCGAATGATTTTTCTTCCCTTATCGTTAAGGCAAAATCTGATGGTGCAGAAGCACTATATACAAATCCCACTCCTCCTCAAGGAATTAGGTTAATCAAACAGATGAAGGAACTTAATTGGAATCCCAAAATAACACTGATTATGAGGGCTGCAGATGTTGAGGCATGGACAGAAAATCTTGGCAAGGATGGTGATTATGTGCTTCACCAAGGAGGTTGGGCTTATCAGTTAAAGCTCCCTGGAGTTCAAAGATTTAATGAAGACTATAGAGCAGCTTATAAAGTCAATCCAACTCCACCTGCAGGGACAGCATATGCTTGTATCCAGATTCTTGCTGAGGCAATAAAGAATGCAGGGACGTTAGACAGAAAAAAGGTAAGGGATGCCTTGGCAGCAACAAATATGATGACAGTAATGGGACCAATGACTTTCGCTCCAAACGGAAGGGGCCAAGGAAAATACTTGAGACTTATGTGTCAATGGCAAAAGGGAAAGGATGAGCTTGTATGGCCACCTGATCAGGCTTCAGCACCATTGCTTTATCCTACTCCTCCTTGGAACGAAAGGTAATCTTTTAATCCAAATAAGAGAGGAAGAAAATGAAGATTGACATATTCTGCCATATAATGCCACCCAAATATCTTAGCTCCCTTAAAGAGAAGATTTCTCCTGAAGTTTCAAAGCATCTGCCAAGTAATTACCTTTTAGGACTTTCAGATCTGGAGATTCGTTTTCGTGTGATGGATCATTATCCTGATAGGATGGAGATCTTAACGGTTGCTAATCCACCAATTGAAACAGTATTAAAATCAGAAGAAGCTATTGAACTATCTAAGAAGGTTAACGATGAATTGGCTGAGCTTGTAGCAAAATATCCTGATAGGTTTTTAGGTGCAGTGGCATGTCTACCAATGAATGATGTTGACGAAGCTATTAAAGAAGCAGAACGTGCTATAAAAGGGCTTGGCTTAAAAGGCATACAAATCTTTACAAATATTATGGGTAAAACACTGGATTCACCAGAATTTATTCCTCTATATCAGAGGATGGCAGAACTTGACTATCCTATTTGGATACACCCATTCTTTGAAAATATTGGTCAAGTAGCAAAAACCGAGAAAGATTTCTCAGGTTACCGTGTCTTTACAGGTAAAGAGGATCCTGCCTGGGCTATGGATAGAGCAGTTTTTAGCCTACCAGGTGCAAGTGCAAGGGCAATGATCCGACTTGTATACAGTGGTGTATTTGATCGTTTTCCAAATATTAAATTTATTACACACCATTGTGGAGCAGGAGTTCCTTTCTTTGCAAATAGAATTGAGATGCATTATTTGATGTTTGGAGAAAAAGAGGAGCTTGAGCTCAGCCTTAAAAAACCAGTCCATGAATATTTCAAGATGTTTTATGCAGACACAGCCCTCCATGGTAATACACCTGCCCTAATGTGTGGATATGCCTATTTTGGAATAGATAAACTTCTTTTTGGGACAGATATGCCATTTGGAACTGAAATGGGCCTTTGGCCAGTTAGAAAGACTATTGAATCTATTGATAGGATGGAAATAACTGAAAAAGAAAGAAAGTTAATCTATGAAGAAAATGCAAAAAGATTATTAAAAATTTAAAAGAAAGGAGGCCTTTAAAATGAAAAAGTTTTTAATTGTATTATTTTTTTGTTTTTTACTTCTTTTTTCGATTGGATCTCAGATAGCATTTTCAGCCATAGAACTCCGCATATCGTCTTGGATGCCAGCCAAAAGTGTTGATACAGCCATCGCAGAGTATTGGACAAAAAAGGTTGAAGAGAGAACAGGTGGTAAAGTTCGTTTCACTATCTATACAGCAAGTTCCCTTGGAGCGATGAAAGACCATTATGATATGGCTATTAAAGGGATTGCTGATATCACCTTTCATACTCTAAGCAATAATCCAGGCCGCCATCCTTTAAGTGAAGTTCTTCATCTTCCATTCATTATTCCGTCAAGCGAGGTAGGAGGAAAGGTTTTAACCCAACTCTACCGTGAATTCCCTGAAATAAGAGCTGAGTTCGATGAGGTAAAGGTTTTAGGACTTGGGACTATTGATACATGGAATTTCCATAGTCTAAAGAAGCCAATCAATAAGATGGAGGATCTTAAAGGACTTAAGGTAAGAGTACCTGGAGGAATTGCAAGTGAAGCAGTCAAAGCACTTGGCGCAGTTCCTATTGGTCTTCCAGTTCCCGAACTATATATGGCTTTACAGAAAGGAGTAATAGATGGAACTGTTATGGGATGGGAAGGTATAGCGAGTTTTAAACTCTATGAAATATTGAAACATTATACTGAAGTGGGTGGTTTTACAACACTTACACAAGGTCTTTTCATGAATAAAGCCTCTTTCAACAAATTACCACCTGATGTGCAGAAGATCATTTCAGAAGATTTAGGATTAAAGTGGTGGGAAGAGGAAAAAGGGAAACTCTTTCATGATAAATGGGCAGAAGAAGCAAGAGTTCTTGTCCGAAAGCATGGAGGCAATATTTATTCTTTGCCTCCGGATGAAAAAAAGAGATGGGTTGATGCGATTTTACCTATAAGAGAGATGTGGGTAAAGACAATGGAATCAAAAGGTTATAGCTCTGCGAGAAAAATACTTAACCGCGCACTTGAACTTTCAGCAAAATATAGCAAATAGAAGACATTTAAGAACTTGATTGTAAGTATGATAAAAATTATCGATCGTTCAATATTAAAAATTAGTAGACTTTTTAACTATATTGGCGTATGCGTTATCCTTGTTATGATGTTTTTTACTGCATCAGATGTTCTTCTACGATACATTTTTAATGCCCCAATAGAAGGGGCATACGAAGCCATCGAGCTTATGATGGCTATATCTTTTTGCTTCGGGATTGCCTATACACAGAGGCAGAAGGGCCATGTCTCGGTTGATCTCTTAGTGCAAAGATTGAACGAAAGAAAGAAGGCAGGCTTAAAGTTTATTGTCTCTTTAATAAGTTTCTTTCTTTGTCTTTTAATCACATGGCAAAGTTTCTTAAAGGCAAATGTCACTTTCCTTTCAAAAGAATATACTTATGGGGGGATTGGACCATTTGGTCATGTTCCGATCTTCCCTTTTGTTTACCTCACAAGTTCTGCTTGTCTAATATTTACCCTTGAATTATTTGTTGATTTAATCGCCTCATTAAAAGAGGTGATGAAAAAATGACTCCAATCACTGTAGGAATCGTTTGTATTCTGCTTCTTTTCCTTTTTATGGCAATAAATATGAATGTGGGTCTGGCAATGGCACTATCAGGCTTTATAGGATTATTATATCTTATGGGTCCACAACAGGCCTTAAATATTCTTGGAAATGCTCCCTTCAGGACAGCAGCAGCCTATACCATGAGTGTTATACCCCTATTTGTTTTAATGGGAAATCTATCACTATATGCTGGTGTAAGTAGTGATGTCTACCATACGGCATACAAATTTTTTGGTCACCTTCCAGGAGGCCTTGCAATGGCAACAACTGTTGCATGCGCTGGTTTTGCTGCCACTTGTGGTTCAAGTGTTGCAACAGCTGTGACAATTGGCTCGGTTGCCATTCCAGAAATGAGAAAATACAATTATGCCCCTTCACTTGCAGCAGGTAGCCTTGCTGCAGGTGGAACCCTTGGTATTCTTATTCCTCCAAGCATAGGATTTATTATCTACTCGATGCTTACTGAGGAATCCGTTGGAAAGCTTTTTATTGCAGGTATTGTTCCAGGTATTTTATTAACTGCCTTGTTTGTTAGTGCTATTTATCTTCAGGTTCGCAAAAATCCATACTTAGGTCCACCAGGACCTGTCTCAACTTTCAAAGAAAAGATAGAATCCCTCAAAGGGATTGGAGGCGCTTTAGGCCTGTTTATATTAGTCATTGGTGGCTTATACGGCGGTATTTTTACTCCAACTGAGGCAGGAGGAATCGGGGCTTTTGGATCTTTCCTTCTCATGACCTTCAGGAAGAAATTAAATTTCAAGAATTTGATTGATTGTCTTATGGATACAGGCAAAGTAACGGCTATGTGCTTTCTAATATTACTGGGAGCAAATGTATTTGGATATTTTATGGCAGTTACACGAATACCTGCAGAGCTTGCAAAATTTGCAACATCCCTTCCTATTCACCCTGTTCTGATTCTAATTTTTATATTAATAGTATATCTATTCCTTGGCTGTATAGTAGATGCTATTGCAATGATTGTCCTAACAATACCAATCTTTTATCCTGTAGTTATCGAACTTGGCTTTAATTCAGTGTGGTTCGGCGTTATTGCAGTGATTGTTATGGAAATGGCCTTAATTACCCCACCTGTCGGAATGAATGTCTTTGCTATTGCTGGGACTGCTGGAGATATTCCAATGTATACAATCTTTAAAGGAATTTTTCCATTCCTAATTGCAATGATAATATTGCTTGCTATTTTAATAATCTTCCCACAGATTGCGACATTCCTTCCAAGTCTAATGACGTAAAAACTAAATCTTTACTCTACGAGAGGCAAGCTTCTCACCTGTTTTATAATATTCTCCACGCAAAGCAAGCTCTGCCTCCTCTTCAAACTCCTTAGTCCAGAATCCAAGAGAATATCCATACCATGGCTTTTTTAGATTTAGCTCAGGTAAGCCTTCTTCCTTCCAAATCTGTAATGCCCTCTCCATATACTCCTTTTTAGGAAGAGAAACAGGTGGGTAATCCCACTTGGTTGTGGCATTTATCAAAATAGCAGATCCACCAATCCCCCCTGGATATGGATCCCTCTCCTCACTCGGAGGTGCTAAAGATGGATCGAGTTCTCCAATCATACCTTTTATAATACGAACATCCCTATCAGGCTGAACCCTCCAGGCCAAAGCCCAATTCACAGACTCCACATCTCTTGGATCAATATCATCATCCACAACAATCACTATCTTTCTCACAGACGAAGCACTCACAACCGCATTCAATACCTGCCATGCCTGACTCGGATGATTCTTCTTCATACTCACTACACAGAAAGGCTGAGCACCACAATGCTCATATATCGCAACCTCAACAACTGGAAAACCACAATCAACCCTAAGAAACTTATAAAGACTCGCCTCCTCTCCAATATGTCGCATTGTGCTTGACTCACTTGGGGGAAACTGACTAATAAAAACATTAAAAATAGGATTCCTCCGATGCATTATACAGGTCACATTAAAATAAGGCCCAACCACTTCTGGAGCCATATAACCACTAAACTCACCAAAAGGACCCTCCCTCTCAAGTGAATCCGTTGGCAAAATCCCCTCAATCACTATCTCAGATGTCGCCGGAACCTCAATATCAACTGTCTTACACTTTACTAACTCAATAGGCTCACCAGCAATACCACCTGCTATATCATACTCATCTACCTCATAAGGAAATCTTACTGTCGCACAATATCCAATTGCTGGAACAGTCCCAATAACAATAGCTGCCTCAAGAGGCCTCCCCATCCTACGACACTTCTCCCAACTCACCCTAAGATCCTTAAAAGGAGGATTCATAATCCCTACCCTCGTCGGACTCTTAACCATCCCCCTATAATTGCCTATATTCCTAATCCCCGTTTCAGGATCCTTACTAATCCAATTTGCAGCCGTAAAATAAGGCGCATTATCAAAACCTGGTGTAGAAATCGGAACAGGAAACTCATCTAAACCCCCATGCTCAAGTAACCTCTCACCCAAATGAATCTCTTCTTGAACAGGACCAGAATCAACAATAATTGGCTTAATAGGATTAGAACGCGCCTTTGCCCACTTTTCTGGAATCTCATTGGCTCCACATTTCATCCCTATTGCATAAATATCACGATTTGCTGCATGCGATGCAACCAAAACAGGAGAACTAAATCTTTTTCCCCTCGAATCAAAAACATTCTCAAACAAAAATGCCTTACGCTTACTCTCATCAAGCCCCCTAAATTGACACCTAACAAGAGGCATAAGCTCTGTATCCTTATTGATCTCCCTCTTTATCCTGATAAGCTTCCCAGACTCCTCTAATGCCTTAAGATGCTCTCTCAGATCTTTATAATAACTCATACTCTCCCTCCTAATTTCTTAACTACCCAAAACTGCAATTGCCTCCATCTCAATCATAAACTCAGGCCGATATAGTCGTTTGACTTCCACTGCAGTAATTGCAGGATAATAATCCCCAAAATATCTTTTCCTAAGATATCTTGTCTCTCTATCAAAGGCCTCTAAATCTACACAGAATATATTTAATAAAACAATGTCTGTCATCTTTCCTCCAGCCTCTTCTAAAACCTTTTTTAAATTTTCATAAACCTGTTCTGTCTGTTTTGCCATATCATTTTTCCCTACAATATTCATCTCTCGATCCAATGGAATTTGACCAGCAATATATAGTGTATTATCAATCTGTATTGCGTGAGCATAACCAAATGGACGATGCAAATTCTTTGGGGTTATGACCTTTTTGATCATAATCTACCTCCTATGACTCGAATTCTACATCTTTTATCCTTTTCATAAACATTGATATCTGCAATCTCACATGGAAGACCTTTCATCTTATTAAGTTTATAAAGGATCATATTAATTGGAGGACATATGTATGGAGGAACTCCATTGTCTTTTAGAATATTCTCGATAGGAAGATGAATACAATTTTCGATCTCGAAGATAAATAAAACCCCAGTTTCATCTTTTTTAAAACTAATATTTTTTACCATCTTTTCTTCATACATAATCTTTGAACAATTCTCAATAATCTCCTCTATTGTATCTCCTTTAACTATTTTGCGATCTATGAAATCTGCACCAACCATTGTTGATCTAAAATAGGCCCCTCTTCCCCTTTCATAATAAAGGGCTTTCTCAAGCGCAAAAACAATATCTTGAAAATATTTAAAATCAATCATTGGCTCCTCCTTTTGCCAAACTCTTCATAAAAAACTATCTCCTCAAGCTTTAACCTCGGTCTTGGATTTGGATTTTCATCTGGGTAACCAATAGCCATCGGCGCAAATATCTTATAACCATGAGGGATCTTAAGCAATTGCATCGTCTTTATATCATCCCTCATATCAGAAACAGGAGCAACAACAACACACGAACCTAAGCCAAGAAAGTGGGCCATAAGCTGCATATTCTCACATGCCATTGCAACATCGTATGGAACATCCCAAACATCAAGTTTTGCACAGATAACAATGATCACTGGCGCATCTGCTAAAAAAGAAGAAACCTCTCCTGTAATAAGTTTCTTAAAAGCCTTTTCCTTTTTTGTAGGATCCTTCAATTCCTCAAAACGCTCCTCAAGGCGGCCTGTAAAATACTCAGCAGTAAATCTTCGCCTACTTCCTTCTTGAGCAATTCTTCCTAATGCCTTTTTGGTCTCAGCGTCTCTGACAACAATAAAACGCCATGGCTGTGCATTATCTCCCGATGGAGCCCAGCGACCTGCCTCCATAATCTTTTCAAGAAGCTCATCCGGAACATCCTTACTTTTAAACCGCCTAATGCTTCTACGAGTCTTTATCAACTCAAGAAGATCATAATCCATATCTCCTCCTCAATTTGATATTTAAATAATCTCGTAAATTATTAGCATTGTTGAATATGATTTGCAAATTTTTTTTCATACCTTAGAATTATAATAATATAAAATTTTTAAAGGAGAATCCTTTATGAATAGGCGAAGATTTTCTAAAAAAAGATTTAGGAAATCAAAACTTTTAAGACTCATAAGTCATAAATATATTTTTTTAAAATCTGCAATTTTTGTTATAATGGTAACAATGTTTTTTTTAAATTCATGCACTATTAAGGAGATAAAGCCTCCTTCTGAGACTCAAACTCCAACTCTAAGGCCTGCGAAGATTGCACTTGCCCTTGGTGCTGGCTCTTCAAAAGGCTTTGCTCACGTAGGTGTCCTTAAAATTCTTGAAACAAATAAAGTTCCTATCCATATGATAGTTGGGACGAGTGTTGGAAGTGTGGTAGGAGCATTTTATTCTTATGGTATTGGGGCATTCGACCTTCAAAAACTCTCTTTTCAAGTTGAGCAAAAGGATATCGTAGATATTACTTTCCCCGAAAATGGATTCATTAAAGGAGAAAAGCTTGAGGAATTTGTAAATAAAACCTTAAAAAATACACCAATTGAAAAACTAAAGATTCCTTTCTTTGCAATTGCCACAGAAATCCAGAATGGTGATGAGACTGTTTTTGGCCGTGGGAATACAGGTCAGGCAGTCAGGGCAAGTTGCTCTATCCCAGGGATCTTTAGACCTGTTAAAATCTTGGATAAGTTTTATGTGGATGGCGGTGTAGTAAGTCCTGTTCCAGTTGATGCAGCCAGAAGATTAGGAGCAGATATAGTAATTGCTGTTGATATATCCTCAAGTTCGGAGAGAATGCCTCCAAGCAATACAATTGAAACCCTTCTTCAATCCATTCATATTATGTATTCGAAACTTGCTTCTGCCCAACTTTCAAGGGCTGATGTTGTAATTCGGCCAAAAGTTGGCCACATTGGTTCTTCAGACTTTTCAAAGCGACACGAAGCCATCCTCGAAGGTGAAAAGGCAGCTCTTGAGGCCTTACCAAAAATCATGGATATCCTGAATCGTCTGAGACTTGAAGGAAGATTATAAATCTTAATTTTCTTATCTTATACCCATTTGCCAGGAATAATTGAATCGCAGAATTTACATCTTCCATCTTTTATATTGATTTCGAGGATATCAAAATGGGTCCTGTAAATAATCCTTTTGCCACAGCAATGGCAGAAAGTTGAGTTACGAATATGGCCAGGAACATTTCCAATATAAACATACCTTAGACCATTTCTCTTTGCAATTTCATAAGCCAATTCAAGTGTTGAAATTGGAGTTGCTGAAAGATTGGCCAATTTATAATTTGGAAAGAATCTTGTAAAATGAAGTGGAGTATCTCCTCCTAAATTCTCTTTGATCCGGCCACACATCTCATTAATCATTTTGGGATTGTCATTCAGATTTGGAACAACAAGATTTACAATTTCGAGCCATATCTTTTCCTTCTTGACAGTGATCAATGAATCAAGAACAGGTCTCAATGTTGCTGAACATACTTCTTTATAAAATTGTTCGCTAAAACCTTTAAGGTCGATCTTTACTGCATCCATAACCTTAAGGAGTGCTAAAAGAGGTTCTCTATTTATATAGCCATTTGAAACAATCGAAGTCTTAATCCCTCTTTTTCTTGCCTCAGAAGAGATATTATAAATATATTCATAATAGACTGTCGGTTCTGTATATGTAAAAGATACTGAATTAAGCCCATAATTGATAGCCTTCTGAATAATTTCAGAGGGGCTAAAGGAGTAGGTGTTTAGCTCTTCTACACTTTTCTGAGAAAGATGCCAATTCTGACAATATTTGCATCTAAGATTACAGCTTGCACATGTAAGACAAAGCCTGAAATGACCAGGATAAAAATGATAGAGTGGTGCCTTCTCGATCGGGCCAATATCTACTACAGAAGGTCTTCCATAAACAAGGGTATATAATTTCCCTTTCCGATTTTCCCTGTTCCTACAGAATCCCCTCTGTCCATCTTTAATAATGCACTCTCTTGGACAGAGTTTACACTGAACGTCTATTCCATCCAATTCTTTGTAATACATAGCCTCATGAAGAGCTGTAAAGGGAGCTGATTTTGCCTCTGAATTTTTTAGCATAGATAAACTTTTTATAAAGATAATATATTGAAGTAGTCTTTTAAGAAATAACCTTCGATTAAACATCCCCTTAATATTAGGATTTTGAGAATTGTAATTGATTTAAAATTTGCCTTGCAGTGATATAACCGCTTATAATTTCGCCTTCCAATCCGAGGTAAGGGAAATTCTCTTTTCCAACAAAGAAAAGATTTTTTAAAAACCTGTTTGGTATAATCCCTGATCTCCAATCAAAATTAAATGCATTCCCATAGATAAAATGTGGATAAGACCAAAAGGAGAGTTGTTCCTCTGCCCAATCAAAATCAATGAAATCAATATAATCTTCAAGAAAAGGGATGATATGATTCAAATGAGTCATTAAATCTTTTTTATAATTTTTTTGTCGAGAATTTAAATTTTTAAAAGGTATTAAATATTCAACCACAAGCGCCCTTTTATTCCTTGGGGCCATTTCCTCATTCCCCTTAGGACTTAATGAGAGGTAAATTAGATTTCCATTCTCATAAGACCTCTTAGGATTAAAAATCGAAACAATTAAATCCTTCATCCCAACTGGTACAACCTTTTCTTGAATCCCTAAAAAGGAGGGAAGGATTACATAGTAAGGTCTAATTACGCTTTTCCATTTAAAAATACGTCCCTTTTCATCCTTCATGAAAGATAATATATTTCTAAATGGACAATTCAATATGAGGAATTTTGATTCTAAAACACGATCTTCCTCACTTAAGTTAATTAGGAACCTTTCTTTGAACCTTCTTTCGATATTTTTAATCTTTTCTATCTCTTCTATCTCTCCCCCTGAGTCAAGATATTTATTAATAATTTTACTCCTTAGCCTCTCAATATCGATAGATTTATCTATCCCTTCTACCCCTCTTGTGAGTATGTAGGTTGATATAAGTAGAGAAAATTGATCAGAAAGGAGATTTCCATGAGAGATTAATTGAAGTTTAATGAATTCTCTAAACTCCTCAGAAAATGAAACAAGCCTTTTACGCACATCTTTTCTTTTAAAGAAAATATTTAAAAACCAATTTCTTAGAGGATTGTATTTTCTTAAAGGAAAAAATTCTGCTGGGACCTCTGTACTTTTTATGTTTCTTAAGATTGTTCTAAAATCTCCAATCTCATCATAAAATTTTAAAATTCTTTTTATCTCGCTTTTAAATTCCCTTTTCAATTCAGTTTCGAAAATTTCCTTATTATTTAACACGTCTATTCGATTTTCTGGAAGGATGACCTGGTAGTAAACCTCTTTGCTTTTTTCAGATTCTTCCAAATGAATTGAGCTAAAAGAAGAAGAAATCTCTAATTCTTCGAAAACCAATTCAATTAATTTCTTACTTAAGTTCTTTTCTGTAAAGTTTGAAAAAGGAACAAATCTATATCCACTTTTTTCAAGATAAGGCTCGTATCCCTTCTCTTTTAAAATAAGAATTGAAATCCCCCTTTTCGCCATTAAAGCGGCTGCGAAAAGACCACCTATTCCAGTTCCAATCACTATAGTCTCATATCTTTTATTTCTGCTCATCTTAAACTTTTCTGAGCTAATCTAAGCTCTTAGTTTTCTTCAAAGAAGAATTTTCGCTGAAGATTTTTGTGTTGATGTCAATTTTTTTCATGATTTGGATTAAATTTTTATCACATATGGAAGGAAATTAGAAGGGTCAGATAAACTCAATCTCTTTTTCCTTTTCTGTTTTCACAATCTCGCCAATTATAAAAGCCTTCTCACCCATTGAATTAAGTCTTCCAATAATCTCATCTGCCTCTTTTGCCTTGGCAATGAGTACCATTCCGATTCCATTATTAAATGTACGAAACATCTCTTCATCAGTAATTGTTCCCTTCTCTTTTATAAAAGTAAATATTGGAGGAATATCCCATGATCCTCTATGAATCACTGCCTTACAACCTTTGGGAAGGACTCGAGGTATATTTTCTGTGAGACCTCCTCCAGTGATATGAGCAATTCCGCCAATGCGAAAATCTCTTATAAGATTTAAAACCGTCTTAACATAAATCTTGGTAGGACGAAGAAGTTCTTCTCCTAACACCTCGCCAATCTCTTCAACCCTCTCTGAAAGGTTCATCCTATGATGCTCCAGAAGAACTTTCCTGACCAATGAATAACCATTACTATGAAGCCCACTTGAAGCAAGACCTATTAATTGATCACCTACTGTAATTTCAGAACCATCGATTAGCTGATTATCCTCCACGATCCCAACTGCAAAACCTGCAAGATCATATTCTCCTTCCTTATAAAAACCAGGCATCTCAGCTGTTTCTCCTCCGATGAGCGAACATTCTGCCTCCATGCAACCCTTAACAATTCCCTCTACTACAATCTTCGCCTTATTAACATCAAGTTTTGAAGTGGCCAAATAATCAAGCATAAAAATTGGCTTTGCCCCACTTACAATAATATCATTTACACACATCGCCACAAGATCAATCCCAACCGTATCATGTCGATCCATCATAAAGGCAATTTTTAATTTTGTTCCTACTCCATCTGTTGAAGATACAAGAATTGGTCGTTTGTATCTTTCTAAATTTAGGGAAACACATCCTGCAAATCCTCCAATCTTTGTCAAAACCTCGGGTCTAAATGTTGATTCTACCAAGGGTTTAATCATTTGAACGAATGTATTTCCCTTTTCAATATCTACCCCTGAATCTTTGTATGTAACGAACTTTTTTTCTTCCAAATTAGATCTCCTCTTAATTTTATTTTTAAATTAATCCATGAGACAAAAAAAGTCAATCCTTAAGCTAAATTCAACTTGAAGATTCTAAAATAGAATGTTATTTTTTAAATAGTCCTCCATGCTTCATGAATCACCAAGAATTTAATTCAGGATATTAGCCCTGGAAAAATCCTTTTAAGAGTCGAAACTTATGAAATTAAAAGAATTCGATTATTATCTTCCAAAATCATTAATCGCACAATATCCTCTGCCTGATAGAGATGAATCTTTACTAATGGTTGTTAGGCGAGAAACATCCTCAATCGAACATCGAAGATTTAGGGAAATAATTAATTATCTTAACCCTGGAGATCTTCTAATAGTTAATGATTCAAAAGTCCTCCCTGCAAGACTAATTGGGAAAACTGAGAATAATAGAAAGGTTGAACTGTTAGTCATTCCAAAAAAGGAGGAAGATGGTAAAGAGTTTAATGTTCTTATAAAAAATTCAAAAAGGCTTAAAATTGGTGCTCGGATCCATGTAGGAGAAAACATCTATGCTGAGATAAAAGAGCTAAATCAAGGAAGGGGAAAAATATCTTTTACATCCTCAGAAAGTTTGATAGATATTCTAAAAAAAGTTGGGCACACACCTCTTCCGCCTTATATTAAAAGAGAAGATGAATCTTTAGATAAAGAGCGTTATCAAACTATATTTGCAGAAAAAAATGGGTCAATTGCTGCACCAACTGCAGGTCTCCATTTTAGCGAAAAACTTATAAAGGATTTAAGGGAGAATGGTGTAAAGATTGCTAGAATAACCTTGCATGTAGGCATTGGAACCTTTGCACCCCTTAAGCATGAGAAAATTGAAGATCATGAAATGGAAAGCGAATGGTTTGAGATAACAGAAGAGGTAGCCAAAGAAATAGAAGAAACAAAAGCAAAGGGTAAAAGAGTTATTGCAGTTGGAACAACAACAACCCGTGCCCTTGAATCATTTGTCAATGGAGAGGGAAAACTAATACCTTGTAAGAAATTTACCTCTCTTTTTATTTATCCTACCTATAATTTCCGGGTGATAAATGGATTGATAACAAACTTTCATCTTCCAAAATCCACTCCTTTGCTTCTTGTATCAGCCTTTGCGGGTAGGGATTTAATTTTTAAGGCCTATAAAGAGGCAATTGATAAAGGTTATAGATTTTTTAGTTATGGCGATGCAATGATTATTTTATAGTCGAGGGATTCTATGGCTTTTAGATTTGAGATTTTAAAGAAAGATAGATCATCACATGGCAGGCTTGGAAGGATTGAGACAAATCATGGCTCATTTTCTACCCCTGCCTTTTTACCTGTTGGGACACAAGGAAGTGTAAAATCCCTAACGCCTGAGGAGTTGATCGAGATTGATGTAGAAGCGATTTTAAGTAACACCTATCATCTTTATCTTAGACCTGGCCATGAAATCATTAAAAGATTAGGCGGCCTTCATAAATTTATTCACTGGGAAAGACCTATACTGACGGACAGTGGGGGATATCAAATTTTTAGTCTTGGTGAGCTTAGAAAAATAACTGAAGAAGGGGTCCTTTTTCAGTCACACATTGATGGCTCTAACCATCTGTTTACTCCTGAAAAGGTTATGGAGATTCAAAATGCGCTTGGCTCTGATATTGCAATGGTATTGGATGAATGCATACCTTACCCATCCTCTTATGAATACACAAAGGCCTCAATCCAATTGACCACTCGTTGGGCAAAAAGGTGTCTGGAACTTAAGCCTAATAATGGTTCTGCCCTTTTTGCTATCATTCAGGGGGCTACATTTAAAGATCTTAGACAAAAGAGTGCAATGGATCTAATTGAGCTTGATTTTGATGGCTATGCTATTGGTGGGTTAAGTGTAGGGGAACCAAAATCTCTAATGAGGGAGGTTCTTGAATGGACCATTCCATTAATCCCAGAAGAAGTGCCCTGCTATTTAATGGGAGTTGGAACGCCTGAAGATATCATCGAGGCTGTAATGATTGGAGTTGACCTCTTTGATTGTGTGCTTCCAACAAGAAATGCTCGAAATGGAACTCTATTCACATCAAAAGGGAAATTATCCATAAAACAGGCTCAATATGCAGAAGATGAAAGGCCGATTGACGAATCATGCCAATGCTATACATGTCGTCATTATTCGAGGGCTTATCTAAGGCATCTTTATATGTCAAAAGAAATATTATCGCCGAGGTTGAATACAATACATAATTTATATTATTATATTAATTTAATGAAGAATATAAGAAAGGCGATTCAAACCGATAGCTTGGCAGAATTTTATAATTCTTTTATTAAAAATAAGAATGATTTAAACTACGAATCCTAATAATTTAAAGGATAAAAAATTTTAAAGGAGGATTTTATGTGGGATGCTATAGTTTTTGCAATGGGAACACAACCTGGAGGGGGAGGTGGTGGTCAGGGAGGATCTCAGTTTCTGAGTTTCCTGCCCATCATCCTAATATTTGTTGTCTTTTACTTCCTTCTAATCAGACCCCAGCAGAAAAGGGCAAAGGAACATAGAATGTTACTCCAGAATCTAAAGGTTGGTGATAATATCCTTACCAGTGGTGGGATTTACGGTCGTATCACAGGAATAAAAGACGATAAGGTTACTGTTGAGATTTCAGACAAAGTTAGAGTTAAAGTTAATCGTGGACATATTGCCGGAGTTGTTAAGCAGGATGTTTTGAAAAGTGATTAATAGCTGATTGATTGGAATTTGTTAAAATATATACCCCTTGCTCTAAACAGAGTTTTAGGGCTATAAATCCGTGAGGAGGTAATCATGAGAAAGTATGAAACCATTTTTATTTTAGATCCAGATTTGGAGGATGAAGAAGCTCAGAAGGTCATTGAAAAGGTCAAGGGAATTATAAGCCAATCCAATGGAGAAATCATAAGAATAGAGGATTGGGGAAAAAGAAAACTTGCCTATAAGGTTAAAAAGAAAACAAGAGGTCATTATATCCTCATCCATTTTTCAGGCCAGCCTGCACTTCTAAATGAATTGGAACGAAATTTTAGGGTTATGGACCCTGTAATAAAATATCAATCTGTCCGATTAGATGAACGGCGTATGCCTACAGAGATAACTGTTCCTGAAGAACTCTCAGAAGAAGAGTTTGCAGAGGCCTAATATGAGCTCCTATAACTTTGTGATGCTTTCAGGGAGAGTGATGACTCCTCCAAGACGTCAATATCGTCCTGACGGATCAACTGTAATAGAATTTCCATTAGAGTTAAACGAAACCAATGGGCAAAGTCAAAAGAAAAGTAAGATCAATATAGTCGCAATAGGAAAGTTAGCAGAAAAAAAATCAGAACTTCTTGAGTGTGGTAAACATTTATTAGTCAAAGGCCGCTTAAATCAAAGGCAATGGAAAACCCCAGATGGTCGAAGGCGTATGTGCTTTGAGGTCATTGCCACTGAGCTTAAATCCATAGAAGAAAATAAAAAGATAAAGGAGAAAGAGAATGAAAAAACCTGTTGAAAAACCAGCTCAAGTAGCTGAAAAGAAAAAGAAACCCTTTTTGAGGAGAAAGGTCTGTAGATTCTGCACCGATAAAAATCTAATTATAGATTATAAAAATCCTAAGATTCTTCGTTATTATATTACCGAGCGAGGTAAAATCGTTCCAAGAAGGATCTCTGGCAATTGTGCAAAACATCAAAGGGAAGTTACTTTGGCTATTAAAAGGGCAAGAAACATTGCTATTCTTCCGTTTACAACAGCAGTAAGTTAATTTTTTAAAAATTTTACTCTCTCAAAGGAGGTTATAATGCAGGTGATTTTACTTGAAGACATCCCATCCCTGGGAAAGATGGGAGATATGGTAAAGGTATCTGATGGCTATGGAAGAAATTACCTTCTTCCTCAGAAGAAGGCTATTCTTGCAACTGAAAAAAACGTTAAGGCTCTTGAACATCAAAAAAGAATGATCCAGCAACGTCTTGGAAAGGCCAAAAAGGATGCCCAATTATTGGCCCAAAAGATTGAAAACCTTTCCTGCACATTTAATAAATCAGTAGGAGAAAGTGGAAAAATCTTTGGGGCAATAACTTCTATGGATATAGAGGAATATCTTAAGCAGAACGGAATCGATATTGATAGGAAAAAAATCCATCTTGAGGAACCTATAAAGAATCTTGGAATGTATCAGGTCCCAATTAAAATTCATCCTGAGGTAACAGCAAACCTCAAGGTTTGGGTTGTCGAGGGATAGGTAAAAATGAATCACGTAGAGGTCTCCCCTCATAAATTACCTCCTCAAAATATCGAGGCAGAACAATCTGTCTTGGGAGGGATTCTTATTGAAAATAAGGCCATAAATAGGGTAATGGAGATTCTTACTGAAGAAGACTTTTATCGAGAGGCCCATAGAAAGATTTATAATGCCATTGTCAATCTTTCAGAAAGAGACGAACCTGCTGACCTTATAACTTTGACCAATGAACTGAGAAGGATGAATCAACTTGAGTCAGTCGGAGGCGCTTCCTATATAGCCACTCTTATTGATTCTGTACCAACCGCTGCAAATATTGAATACTATGCAAAAATTGTTAAAGAGAAATCGATTCTTAGAAAACTGATTCAAACCTCTACAGAGATTATTACACAATGTTATGAAGAACAGGGAGATGTGGAAGTCTTTCTGGATGAAGCGGAACGCGCCATCTTTGAGATTTCTGAGAGGCGAGTAAAACCATCTTTTTATCCAATACGTGAGATTGTAAAGAGCAGTTTTAAAACGATTGAGAGACTCTATGAGAAAAAGGAACTTGTAACAGGGGTTCCCTCTGGTTTTAAGGAGCTTGATCAGAAGACTGCAGGATTTCAACCATCTGATTTGATAATTGTTGCTGGAAGGCCAAGTATGGGAAAGACAGCCTTCTGCCTCAATCTTGCCCAGTATGCAGCAATAGAAAAAAGAATTCCCGTGGCCATATTTTCACTTGAGATGTCAAAAGAACAGCTTGTCCTTCGTATGCTTTGCTCTGAGGCCATGGTTGAAGGAACAAGGCTTAGAACTGGTTTTCTCCATGAAAGTGACTGGCCAAGACTTACTCTGGCTGCTGGAAACCTATCGGATGCCCCAATTTTCATAGACGATACCCCTGCCCTCTCAATTCTTGAATTGAGAGCCAAGGCACGAAGGCTCAATGCAGAGCATGGCTTGGGTATGATTATTATTGATTATCTACAATTGATGAAGGGAAGATCAAAGGCTGAAAGTCGTCAACAAGAGATTTCTGAGATCTCTCGCTCACTTAAGGCCCTGGCAAAAGAGTTAAATATACCTGTGATTGCGGTTTCACAGTTAAGTCGAAAAACAGAAGAAAGGACAGGAAACCGACCTCAACTTTCTGACCTTCGAGAATCAGGAGCCATTGAACAGGATGCTGATCTTATACTCTTTCTTTATCGCGATGAGGTTTATAATCGTTCTGAGGACAATCCCAATCGTGGTAAGGCAGAGGTGATAATAGGGAAACAAAGAAATGGCCCAACTGGAAAGATTGAGCTTGCCTATCTTGATAAATTCACAACATTTAAAGATCTCTATAGAGGAGACTCTGAGACGGTTTACGAATAGTATCTGATTGTTAGGAAGGCTGGATGAATCTCCCTAATATCTTAACCTTGATAAGGGTTCTTCTAATCCCTGTCTTCGTTATCCTCATCATAAATAAATCTTTTTTAAGTGCACTTGTTACTTTTGGAATTGCAGGTTTAACTGATGGAATAGATGGCCTTATTGCCAGATTAACTCATCAGAGAACTGAACTTGGGGCATATCTTGACCCTATTGCTGACAAACTTCTTCTTTCATCGGCATTTGTTACACTTGCTATAATTGAACTTATTCCAAGCTGGCTCTCTGTTATTGTTATTACTCGTGATGTAATCATTCTTATTGGTTTTATTATTCTTATTCTTTTAGACCATCGGCCAAAGGTCGAGCCAAGCATTGCAAGTAAAATAACAACTGATTTCCAAATCGCTACCATACTTATTACACTTATGAAAGAATATTACTCCATATTTAACGACTTATCCATTTTTGTTATCTATGGAACAATATTCTTTACGGTTCTTTCAGGCTTCCATTATATTTACATAGGTACAAAATTATTAAATGAAAAAAGATAAATTTAAAAAGGAGAATTTATGTCAACTATTATTGAAGTTGTAGGAAGGGAAATTATTGATTCAAGAGGAAATCCAACTGTCGAGGCAGAGGTAATAGTCGAAAGTGGCCACTTGGGTTTAGCCTCTGTCCCATCAGGTGCCTCCACTGGAACTCATGAGGCATCGGAGCTTAGGGATAATGATCCTAAACGTTTTCTTGGCAAAGGTGTAAAAAAGGCCGTCCAGAATATCAATCGTGTGATTGCTCCAAAGCTCTTAGGAAAGGATGTGCTTGACCAAAAGGGAATCGATAATTTAATGAATCAATTAGATGGAACAACCAATAAGTCCCGTCTTGGAGCAAATGCTATTCTTTCGGTTTCTTTGGCCTGTGCCAAAGCAGCATCAAACTATCTGGGAATTCCATTATATCAGTATATTGGAGGGATAACCTCGAATATACTTCCAGTTCCTTTTATGAATATCCTAAATGGTGGAGCCCATGCAGATAATAACTTAGATCTGCAGGAATTTATGATTGTTCCTATTGGTGCTCAAACATTCAAAGAAGCTCTTCGTATGGCCATAGAGGTATTCCATAATCTAAAGGCTACCTTAAAGAAGAAAGGTTTTAGAACATCGGTTGGAGATGAGGGAGGGTTTGCCCCTGATCTTAATTCAAATGAAGAGGCATTTACACTGATTCTTGAGGCTATTCGATTATCAGGTTATAAGCCAGGAAAGGATATCTCCATTGCAATTGATTCAGCAGCTACAGAATTATATAAAGATGGCTTTTACCATTTTGTTGCTGATAAGAAAAAGAAAAGGACATCATCTGAAATGATTGAATATTATGAATCTCTTATAAATAAATACCCGATTATCTCTATTGAGGATGGATTGGCAGAAGATGATTGGAAAGGCTGGAAAGAAATGACAGAAAGATTAGGAAGAAAGGTTCAGCTCGTTGGGGATGATATATTTGTAACCAATCCCAAACGTCTTTTAAGAGGAATAAAAGAAGGGATTGCAAATGCCATTCTTATTAAGCTTAACCAGATAGGAACATTAAGCGAAACACTGGATGTGATTAGGATGGCAAAATTTGCTGGCTATAAGACAATCATATCCCATCGTTCGGGTGAGACTGAAGATACAACTATTTCTGACCTTTCTGTTGGAACATCTTCATGCCAGATCAAAACAGGTGCCCCATCACGAACAGAGCGAGTAGCAAAATATAACCAACTCCTAAGGATTGAAGAAAACCTTAGAGAAAATGCCATATATGGAGCATCTCAGGTTTTTAAAATGATTTGAAAAAAGTTTAACGACGAAAGGAGAAAACCTTTATGAAATCCCCACGAATATTCTTAAAAATATTTCTGAATGCAATCCTATTAATATTCTTGGTAAATTCTCTTGGTTTAATTCAATCATATGGGAAGGAGTTCATACCTACTGAAGGACAACCTGGAAAAGATGTAATGTGGCTTCCAACAGCTCCTGCACTTGTAGAAAAGATGCTTGATCTTGCTAAGGTAACTTCTAATGATTATGTCATTGATCTTGGTTCTGGTGATGGTCGTTTAGTGATTGCTGCTGCAAAGAGAGGGGCTAAGGCACTTGGGATTGAGTATGACCCTGATATGGTAGAACTATCAAAAAAGAATGCCGAAAAAGAAGGCGTATCGGATAGGGCAAAATTCATTAAGGCTGATATCTTTGAAAGTGATTTTTCTGAGGCAACCGTAATAACTATGTTTCTTTTACCTGAGCTGAACTTGAGGCTTCGTCCCCAAATCCTTAAACTAAAGCCAGGCACAAGGATTGTATCTAATACATTTGATATGGGAGATTGGATGCCTGATGAAGTTGTCACACTAAGAGATGGATGGGATTGCTCTTATTATTGTTCAGCACTTCTTTGGATTGTTCCAGCGAAAGTAGAAGGGAAATGGAAGTTCTTAGATGGGGAGCTTTTGATTAAACAAAAATTTCAACACCTATCAGGCCAGTTTAAGTCAGGCTCAAAGAATTTAGTCATTCATAATGGTCGTCTTAAGGGAGAAGAAATAAGCTTCACAATTGGGAATACTCAATACATAGGTGTGATAATTGGTAACCAAATGGGAGGAACTTTTAAATCAGATAGAAGAACAGGCTCATGGAGTGCAATTAGAATCTCTGATTAAAATTCATGAATCATTCTCACTTAGAATTTAGTATTTAATTTCCGTCTTCACTTATCAAACTTCGTTCAAGACTTGTTGAGCTAAGAAATGGAATTTTTCTATTTTAAAATCTCTTTATTCATCATGGGACTAAGTGGGATGGTGGCTCAGATCATCCTTCTTCGTGAGCTTCTTGTGTCTTTTTTTGGAAATGAACTAACTCTTGGAATCATTATTGCTAACTTTTTGATACTCGAAGCTATTGGTTCTTTCTACATTGGAAGAACGGCTGAGGCGAGAAAGCGAAAGATAGAAATCTACATTATATTTCAACTCATATTTTCGATTTCTCTACCGGTAGCTATATACCTTTCAAGATTATCCAAAAATATTATTCTTTCTATTCAGGGTGAAGCCATTGGCTTCTTCCCAATCCTTTATTCCTCTTTTTTAATAATTCTTCCAGTGGCTATCCCACATGGAGCACTCTTTACCTATGGTTGCAAACTTTATGCACAATTTCTTAGTGAAAAGGCCTCATCTATTGGAAAGGTTTATGTGATGGAAACCGTTGGGTCAATTATTGGAGGCCTCCTGATTACCTTTATCATGATTCAATATTTAACTTCTTTCGAGATTGCCTTCATTATTTCTTTAATAAACTCTATCATTTCGCTCTTAATGTTATGGACTAAAAGGGGACAATCCCCAGATTTATTAAAAAAAAGCCTTTTAGGAGTTTCTACTATCTTAACCATTATCTTTTTCCTAACCCTTTTCACTCCTTTGGCCAATAAGATTCATCTCCAATCCATTCAATCCCAGTGGAGGGGACTAAACCCAATTCATAATGAAAATTCTATATATGGAAATATTACTGTCACCAAGAGGGGAGAACAATTTACCTTCTTTACTGATGGAGTCCCTTCGATTACAACACCTGTGCCTGATATTGCCACTATAGAAAATTTTGTCCATTTTAGTATGCTTTCCCACGAGAATCCTGAATCGATTTTAATTCTGAGTGGGGGAGCAGGTGGTATGATTTTTGAGATATTAAAGTATCCAGTCAAACGTGTGGATTATGTTGAGCTCGATCCTCTTCTGCTTAAACTCATTCAAAAATTTTCAACACCGATTACCGAATATGAGCTTCACGATCAAAGGGTAAGGGTTCATTTTACCGATGGAAGTTTCTTTATTAAAAGGGCTTCTGAAAGATATGATATTATTTTTATAGGGCTTTCTGCCCCTCAAGAGCTTCAGACAAACAGGCTTTTCTCTTCCGAATTCTTCTCCATTGCCAAAAAAAGACTTGCTCCTGGTGGAATAATTGTCTTAATGCTTCCAGGTTCTCTTACATATATAAGCCCAGAATTGAAGGATTTAAATGGATGTATCTGGGATACATTAAAAAGTGTATTTCGTTCAGTCAGAATTATTCCAGGTGATACAAATATCTATCTCGTTTCTAACTCAGATAACCTAAACACCATTAAACCTGATGATATGATTAAAAGGCTTAAAGAGAGAGGAATAAAAACAAGCCTTATGACAAAAAACTACATTGAATATCGCTTAAACGAGAGGTGGCAAAAATGGTTTGAACAATCAATGCAAGGAAGAAAGACTCGAATCAATTCAGATTTTCATCCCTTGGCAGTATTTCTAAATCTATCTTATTGGAATTCTCTTTTCTCACCTTATCTTGTTAAAATTTTTAAATGGTTTGAAGGTCTAAGCCTCAAAATAACAGCTATTGTAATAACCATTTTTACAATCTTTTTTTCATTCCTATTTTTTAGAAAACCCAATATTTCAAAATATTCCCTACCCTATGCCATCTTCACATCTGGAATAACGGATATGATTCTTCATCTCACGATTATATTAACCTTCCAAACCTTTTATGGCTATCTATACCACCAGATAGGGCTCTTAGTAACACTTTTTATGGTAGGTGCTGCCTTAAGTTGTCTTTATATAACAAAGCACCTTGATAAAATGAAAAATGGTTTTTCAGTATTTTTGATTCTTGAATCGTGGGTTATTATCTTTTCACTTTTTCTTCCCCTCATCTTCTTAATTCCTTCTTACCATCTTGAGAAGATTGAGACATATTATCTGCTTTACAGCATATTTCTTATAACATCTTTTCTATGTGGGACTTTGGTTGGATTTCAATTTCCTATGGCTACAAAGATATACTTAGATGCTCATTTAAAGGATGGAATATTTGGAGAAACAGCAGGTTTACTTTATAGTGCAGACCTATTAGGAGGTTTTTTGGGAGGGCTACTCGGTGGAATATTCTTTTTACCCATTCTTGGCTTTAAGGATACTTGCTTGGTAATGGCCATAATTAAAGCAAGTAGCCTTTTTCTCTTCCTAATATTTACAAAACTCCAAAAATAACCTCGAACCCTCGAACCCTTGACCCCTCGACCCCTGGAACCCTCGACCCCTCGAACCCTTATTAAAATCGTTACCTACGTCTAACCTCTTTCCACCAAATAGGGATAAGAGTTGAATGCTGTCTAAGTGGTGTGTAATAGAGACCTCCCTGGATTCCTGTATACGCAATAAGTCTTCTTTTAAGGGCAGAAATCACTACTCCTGATGGAATTCCTTTACCAATCACTCTTGAACGATCTGAAAGATCAATCTTTGGACCTCCAACATCATTTTCCCTATTAAGATTCAAAATAGGATTTCCAGTTCTGTAATTCAAAGCATAAAGCCTTGCAATACCTTCTCGATCCTGGGATGGTGTAAAAGTCGTAAAATAAATAACTCCAAAGGCAATCACAGGAGAAGAGAGGACTTTTTCTCCATTATTTAACAGACTAATAAACCAACCATCTTTATTGGCCAGATTTTCAACCGTTCCAAGTATCCTTGTCACATCTGTAAGATTATCTTCAGTTAAAATAGTATTTTGACCTTTATCTACGATAGAATAAAATTTATCAGAACTTGTCTTATCCAGTGGATTTTCACGGTCTCCTGTTCCAAAAAAGACTATTGAACTACCATCCTTCTCAATTGTAACTTCAGGCTTATTATAGATTTTCCGTTTACTGGATCCCATAAAGTTATAGTTCGAATTAAAGACAATACTTCCTCTCCATTTATTCTGATCATTTCCTCTCAAATCAAATCTCCACAGTCTTCCTCCCATATCACCCACATATAGCCTATCAATAAATCCATCCCCATTTAAATCTACGCGGGCAACATCACTTGTAATGCAGTATTTCATGTTAGAGTCTTTTTCATAATCCCATCTCCATATCTGTTCACCTGTATATAGGTCAACCATATAGACTGCTCTACCCTTTTTATCTTCTGATGTTTTATTCTTATTATCATGATTCTCATCATATCCACCGCCAAATATACAAGCTATCTTTGTTTGATTTCCGCACTTAAGTTTTCCAAATTGAGGATTTGACCAGGTTTGTCCAAGTTCTGAAAATCCAGTTTTTTCTGGACCAATCTTCCAAAGAAACTTTGGACTGTCAGCATTTGTCACATCGAGTGCATAATAATAATTTCCGCCTCTTCTTAATCCAAAGACCATAACTTTTTGGTTTTTTGTAATATAGGCTCTTGGAGAACCATCAACAAAGTATTTAATTCCTTTTGCCTGTGGTAATTCTTTTAAACGTGGAAGCAATTCATGTGGTATAAAAGCCCAGAGTTCCTCTCCTGTTTGGTCATCGAAAGCATGAAGCATACCATCATTTGCACCAACATAGATAACCTTTTTCGAGTTGTAAGGAATAACCAATGGTCTTGAATTGGTTATTGCTCCTAATAGCCAAATTCTCTTCTTTAAATTCCCTTTTTCATCCCTCTTACCATAAGAATCGTAACCATGAATGTATTGAATCAATTTTTCTCTTTCCGATTCACTCACACCCAAAATTGTAGATGTTAGTTTCTCATTAGAAATATCGAATGAATTTGAAGTTGCAGTTAAATTGGCATCGCCTAAATAGGTATAAATTTTTCGAGGTTTATTCCTTTTAACCAACTTTTCTCCAACTCCGCCTTTAGTTATCTCTTTGCCATCGGGTTGGGAACTCCATTCACTTGTTGCATTATCTTTTATCTCTCCATTTGAATCCAGAGCAGGAGTATTTGTAGAATCAACAACAACAGGCGTATTAGAATTACTTGTATCTGTTGAACTGGACGTATTGGAAGTATTAGTTAAACCACTCGAACTACTTGAATCATCTGCAGAACTACTCGAATCTGATGGGCTTGTTATATCATAGCTTTTGAGATTACCAATAGGAGAACCTTCTACACTTGGTGTTTCAGATACAACAACGTATACTGATGTCTCTGATGATGTCCCTGATGATGAACTACTTTCACTGCTTGTCGTTACAGTTTCACTTGTTTCAGGAGTGGAAATGGTTGGGGTAATCACCACAACAGGTGCAGGTTCAATTGCGACTCCACTAACCTCGTTTGAAAACCCACTTTCATTATTAGAAAAATCATAAGCTGTTGCGGCGATAAAATAAGTTTCACCTGCAGTTAAGCCTGTTAGGGTAAATTGTGTAACATTTCCAACATCCACTGAATTTTCATAAGACCTTGAGCTTCTTCCCCAGTAAATTTTATAACCTGCAAGGTCAGGTTCTGTATTTGGATCCCAGGCAAGTTTTATCTGGGCTGAAAACAAAAATTGAGGTGATATGAGAATAAACATTGATAACAAAATAAAGATTATTAAATTCTTTAAAAATTTATATTTTATCATAGGTTAACCCCTCCAATATTAAACATTCCGATGTAAATGATTTTTGCAAAAAAAATACCGTTTATAATCCCAAAATTATAGATTTTTCTTGTTAAATTGAGGAAAATTAAATTAAATGAAAAAAAGACATGAAAAGAAGCTTTTTAAAAAAATTCAAACCAATGCCATTTTGTCACTTTTATATTGAAGAATGGAATAATGGAATAATGGAATATTGGAATATTGGAATGATGGAATAATGAAATGGTGGATTGTTGGAATAATGGAGTAATGGAATATTGGAATATTGAAAACAAAAAACCCACCAACCTTTTTTAGGTGGTGGGCTCTCTCACTTTTAACTTTTAACTTTTAACTTTTAACTTTTCACTTTTAACTTTTCACTTTTCACTTTTTACTTTTCACCCAATTTTTTTAATATATCTCGATCCAATTCCAACCGCACTCAACCCCAACCCCAGCAATAATAGGATTCCAGGTTCGGGAACTGAGAACCAAGCACTTGTTTTATTATTGCCATTAATAGTAAAATCCGCAATGTGAGTTGCAAAAGGATAACCATCGGTATTATATACTATAAAATTTAAAATATTTATTGGATCGGTGCTTGTAATCGAAAATTCTAAGGGATTTTTTCTGTATTGTCCATTTGTAGATAAAACTAACATGAAGAGTCCATAACCATCTAAATTATTATTATAGTCAATACTCCAATTATCGGGCAAAGAAACATTTATGGATGCTGAAGTATTTTTATTGAACCCAAAAGTTTGAATTCCAAAATTCTGACCTGTAGATGTAAAAGCATTCTCATATGGATCTACTTTAAAAATTACCTTATTATCCCCTTCCTGAGTCAACGTTACTTCTCCCCATAATCCATCTGAACGTTGGGAAATAAGACCTTCATTATTAATATTTAAAAAAATTGTGTCTGCATTACTCTTTATCGAAACAAAACTGAAAATAAATATTGAAATTAAAACCCAAAAAATTTTTTTCATCATTTATTCCTCCTATATTCCTCCTATTTTACTTAAAAAATAATTTTATCCCCCTCACTCTGACCCTCTCCCCGAGGGGCGAGGATTAGGGTGTAAGAAAATAAATTTTCATGGTTCGTTCGAGTTGAAAATGGCATAAAAATAATTTGATAATTATTTATTCAATTTATGTGCCAAATTTTGGAAAATCGTAACTAATCGAAAATAATCAAGTTTTTTAAAATCATAATTTTAGGAAAAAGGGTGATTTTGTAAGGTTTTCCGACAGCGAAATTAGTTTTTAAGTGTTTAGTGTTAAGTGTTAAAAAAAATCATTAAAAACAATAATTTAGGAAAACAATTTTTTGGGCCTCCGGAATTTTAAAATTGTAAGGTTTTCCGACATCTAATTTAGTTTATAAGTGTTGAGTGTTTAGTGTTTAGTGCTTATCCTTTTCAAACCCCTGGACTCCTGGACCCCTTGACCCCTTGAACCCTTATGATTTTATTCACTTTTTCTTAGATTATTCGATAACAATAGAGGAGTAGAATATCAGAATACTGTAAGCGTAATAATTTCGTAAAAAGATATTATTCGATTTTATCGGAAATGAAATCTAATATCCTCTTAGCAATCTTTATTGCTTCAATTGCATCTTTCTTCTTATAATTATGGGCAGGAACTCCTCCTGGAAGACCATTGGGATATCGAGTAGGGATATAAAATCGATCTAATATTATTCCAAGTGAAACAAGCTTTTTAATATCTTTATCATATTTTTTACCTCTTTCCAACAATTCAGCAACCGAATGACCAATAACTACTCTTTCACCTTTTGAATAGAGGAATGCCTTAACGGCTTTTTCAGCAGATTGTTGTGCCCAAAAACAAGCCGGAGCAAAAAGTTCTCCTTTAAGGTTCCATTGGGCCGTCTTAAGATCATATTTGGCTTGCTCCAACCAACGTTTTGATTCATATTCGGGATTTTTCATAAATCACTTTTCCTTCCTTAATCACAAACTCAAGGAATGGGTTCCTTTTTGAGATCATTCTTTGAAATTCCTCTGGGTTATAAACTAATATATCAATGGGATAATTAGGTTTAATAATCTCTAATACCTCTTTAATGCGATTAAGAAATCTTTTTTTCGTTTTTTTGATTACAATAAGATCAATATCACTATGTTTATCATAAGACATCCTTGCATGGGATCCAAAAAGAATGACCTTTTCAGGATTATACTTTCTTAGAGATCTCAATATCTTTTTGACTCGAGAATCCATTGAAATTTTATGATTTACTTTTCTCATAGGCTTTAATAAATGAAACGATTTCTTGTGAAAATCGTTCAAAATCCCCTAAATGGCTCGTTATTATTTCATAGAGTTCTTCAGAGGTAACGTCTCGATAAAAATGAACCAAACGATTTCTATATCCAGCCATTTTATAAAGTTCCCTGGAAAGTCTTTGGGATATAACCTCCTTTTCTCCAAGTCCCTTAGCAATAGCTTTATACTCGATTTCCTTAAAACCATAGATCTTGGAGAGGATATGCCTCCCAATATCAAAGACGACCTCGAGGCTTCTTCTCAAATAACTTTCGACAAATGGAGGATTTTTTCTATCCGAAAGGAATTCTTCTTTTGACATCTTTGAGAAAGGTCGCAATTCCTTTAGGCATTCCTCCAAATATCTTAAAAGCTCAAGGAGCCGGCTTATATTCAAATTCGAAATAACCATCTTCTATAGCCTCCATAATATCCCTATCCATCATTCTCTTTTTAAAAGCTAAATCCGCAGCCTTTTTCATCACCATTTCTTCAAAATCTTCAGCCACGCTTTCATCCTCTTCATAAATTCTGATACCCTTAATAATTTCATACTGAAAGAGTGGGTTCATCTCATGGATAAAAACAAGGTCAATATGAAAGGGATCGAAGATCTCCGAAATCTCCATAAAAAGCTCTCCATAAACATGGATTAAATGTTCAGGTGGTTTTTTAAATGAGATAGCAATATCGAGATCCGAAAACTCCTCCAATGTGACTCTTTCCCCCTCGATATAACTTTTCCCCTTTTCAGCCTGAGACCCAAAAAGATAGATAAGGTCAATCCCAAATTTTTGGGCTAAATTTTTGAGTGCTGAGTTTAAACCCCTATCTATCATCAAGTTCTCCTCTGTTTCCTTTTGCTAATCATCTTATTTTATAAATAAAAAAATGTCAAAGGAGGAAAAGAAAGATAATTGGAATATTGGAATATTGGAATATTGGAGTATTGGAATACTGGAATAATGAAATAAAAAAGTATAAAAAATTCTTATTATGATGAAACGTGCCAATTTCATTCATTTTAAAAACAAAAAACCCACCAACTCATTTGAGAAGGTGGATTTTTAAGTCTTACATTATTCCAAAATTCCATTATTCCATTATTCCATCATTCCATAATTCCATCATTCCATTATTTCCTTATTCAATATTAAATTTTCCTTGAAAAATGAAAGTTCTTATTTTAATATTCAATCATGATTAAAAGATTGTTGGAAAACATTATCAAAGAATCTCTTTCGAAATATCCAATTGTCGGGCTTATAGGTTGCCGGCAGGTAGGAAAAACGACTCTTGCCAAAGCTATTTCAGAAGAATCTAAAAATGCTATTTATCTGGATCTTGAACTTCCTTCAGATATTATAAAACTCCAGGACCCTGAATTATATCTTAGCCAATTTTCTGATAAATTAATAATTATTGACGAAATTCAGAGAATGCCAGAACTATTTCCAATTTTAAGAGCCCTTGTTGATAAAGACAGATCTTCAAAAAGATTTCTTATCCTCGGATCCGCATCTCCAGATCTAATTAAAAAATCTTCAGAAACTCTATCAGGTAGAATTATCTATCATGAACTTAACCCTTTAAATCTCCAAGAGGTTGGTTTTGATAATCTTAAAAAATTATGGTTAAGAGGGGGACTTCCTTTAAGCTTCCTTTCAGAAAAGGATGATGAAAGTTTTAAATGGCGAGAGGCATTTATTCGAACCTATCTTGAAAGAGACATCCCCCAATTAGGAATTAAAATCCCGTCAATGAATTTAAGGCGATTTTGGATGATGATTTCTCACTATCACGGTCAACTTTGGAATGCAAGTCAGATTGCGAAAAGTCTTGGGCTTTCAGCTCCAACTGTGAGAAACTATCTGGACATCCTAACAGATACTTTTATTGTGAGACAGCTTTTTCCTTATCATATCAACATTAAAAAAAGATTGACTAAATCTCAAAAGGTCTATATTCGTGACTCAGGACTTCTTCATGCCCTGTTAAGGATTGAATCATTTGAGGATCTTCACGGCCATCCTGTTGTTGGTAGTTCTTGGGAAGGATTCATAATTGAACAGGTCGCAAGTCTTCTTCCGGAAAATACAGTTTTATACTTTTACAGAACCTTAGCAGGAGCAGAAATTGATTTAGTCATTATTGATCGAAAGAACCAGCCTATAGCCTTTGAGATTAAATATTCATTAAGCCCTAAACTCGAGAAGGGGTTTTCTATTGCCTTCGAAGAACTCTCTTGTAAAAAGGGCTTTGTCATTTATCCTGGCGAAGAATACTATCCTTTAAGAAAAAATATTTTTGCACTCCCTATTAAGATGATCTCCGAAATTTCTCCAGAAATACTCTAACCTCTTCTAATCTCCCATTATTCCATTACCCCAATATTCCAATATTCCATTATTTTATTATCCCCCTCACCTCCTTCCTCTCCCCCAAGGGTAGAGGATAATTTATTTTCCATTTGTATATCCATTATATAATCCCAATAAACCCAAGCTTTTTTTCTTAACATAATACTCTTTGCTCTATGCCCTTTGCTCTTTGCTCTATGCTCTATGCGATCTTTTGTGAGCCATTCCATTATTCTTATTCCCCTTATTTATTTATTCCCAACTTTTCCATTATCTCATAAAGTGCTGGTCGGCTGATACCTAATTCTTCAGCAACTTTTGAGATATTTCCTTTATTCTTATAGATTGCCCTTTCAATTAAATCCCTTTCAAGTTCTTCGCGGGCCTCTTTAAGGGTTTTCCCTCTATATTTTTCAAATGTGGATGTAAGTTCTAAATCTTCTGGAGTCAATTTAGATCCTTCAGCCATGATTACTGCACGTTTTATACGATTCTCAAGTTCACGAATATTTCCAGGCCAATGATAAGATTCAATAGCAGTTATGGCTTGTGGAGTAAATCCGGTAACTTTCTTTTTATTCTCTTTTGCATATCGATTTAAAAGGGCATTTGCTAAAACTAAAACATCCCCTTCCCTCTCCCTTAAAGGTGGAAGGGAAATCACAACTACACTGAGACGATAATAAAGATCTTCTCGAAACTTCCCTTCCTTCATAGCTTCTTTAAGGTCTCTATTTGTTGCTGCAAGAATCCGAACGTCTACAGATATCTCTTCTCTTCCACCAACCCTTTCGATTTTCTGCTCTTGCAGAAAACGAAGAAGTTTCACCTGAAGGGCAGATGAAAGTTCTCCAATTTCATCCAAGAAAAGAGTCCCTCCGTCTGCCTTCTCAAATCGTCCTTTCCTCTGGATATGTGCACCTGTATAGGCCCCTTTCTCGTGGCCGAAAAGTTCACTCTCGAGAAGAGTTTCAGGAATAGCACTGCAATTGATTACAGCAAATGGTCCTTTCCTCCTTTCACTTAAGCGATGGATTGCTCTTGCCACAAGCTCCTTTCCAGTTCCACTTTCTCCAATAATTAAAACTGGAGCTTCTGCAGTGGCAACTTTTCTAATCGCATTAAATATGGACTGCATCTGAGGACTTGTCCCAATCATTCCTTCAAAGGCATCAATCTGAAGGCTTTCTCGAAATTCTCGATATTCTCTTTCGAGTCCAGAAAGGTAAAAAGCCCTTGAAAGAACAACTTTAAGTTCCTCAATCTGTATGGGTTTACAGAAAAAGTCATATGCTCCAAGACCAATAGCCTTTAATGCATTTGACTTCTCATCTTGACCTGTGATGATGATAATCTTTACAAAAGAATCTATCCCCATAATTTCCTTGATTGTATTGAACCCTTCTTCAGGCTCAGAGGGACGTGGAGGAAGCCCCAAATCTAATGTTAGGACAGGAGGCCTTTCCTTTTCAAAAATCTCAATAGCCTTTTCGCGATTCTCTGCCAGGAAGATTTCGTAATCCTTCGAAAGTGCCCACTTCATCTGAGTGGCAATCGAAGAATCATCCTCAACAATGAGTAGTTTTGGCTTCAGAGAGGAAAAATTCTGTTTAACCATAAAGTTTCGGGTTACAAGTTACGAGTTAATGGCTAATGATTTTTTATGAGTCTTCCATTCTTTCTCGACATAATGAACAAATTTATTTATTTTACTTCCTAAATCTTCGTAAAATTCAAGATATTTATTAATTGAAAAAGAATCAACATTATGAATATCTTTTATAAAATTCAAATGGACAATAGTTTCATCGCATGAAGCATGGACATAAGTCAGAAATCTTATAAATTCGGCTTTATATCTTCTTCGGCCATATCCTTCGGCTATGCAGGACGGAATACTTTTAGAGGATTTTCTTAATTGACTCCCCTCTTCATAGAGCTCGTATTGTGGTAATGATAATGAAAATTTGTGTACTTTTACAGCTAAATCATAAGCAATTCTATAAATTTCTAAATCTTTATAACTTTTCATATTAAACTCCTTTAACTCGTAACTCGAAACCCGTAACTCGAAACCCGAAACCCGTAACTCGAAACCCGTAACTCGAAACCCGCAACTTGAAACTTTACTCAATTATTATGAAGTGGCAAATAAACTCTGAAGGTGCTGCCTTTTCCCTCTTGGCTTTCCACTTCAATTCTCCCACCATGAGCCTCAACAATTGTCTTACTCTGATAAAGGCCAATCCCCATTCCTTGTTTTTTAGTTGTTTTAAAGGGCTTAAATAGAGATTGTTCCATAAATTCTTTTGACATCCCACACCCATTATCACTCACCGAAATGATTGCCCAAGCCTCTTTTTTGAAAGTTTTAATATTAATCATGCCTCCATTGATTAATGCCTCTCGGGCATTTATTATTAGATTTGTTATAACCTTTTGAATCTGTTCTGGATCAACAAAAATTTTGGGAATTGGTAAAAGCTCATGAGAAACCAGAATATTCTCTCCTCCATTTATAGAAGGTATAGAACGCAGGATGAGTTCATTTAGGTCTGTTTCAACCTTTTTTAATTCAATCTTTTTACTTAACATGGAAAGCTGAGCGCACATGTTATTTACTTTCGTAACAGATTGGTTAATAATCCTTAATGCATCCTCCCTGAATTCAGGATTTTCAAAATGGACTGGAAGATTTTGCATGGTGAGAGAAAGGGTTGAGGCAAGATTTTTAAGGTCGTGTATCATAAATGCAGAAATGGTTTGAAAGGCTTCCATTTCTTTTGATTTACGGAGCTCTTCAGCAAGCTTAAGATTTAGCAGGCTTCCTGCAATCTGATCCGCCATAGTCTTAAGAAGGTCAAATTCTTCAAATGAAAAAGATTCATACCCAACTCTTTCTCCTAAAGTAATTAATCCCAAAAATCTCCCTCCTGCTGAAAGTCTAACACAATAACGAATTCTTGCTTCCTGAAAAGCCTCGGGCATGGATTGTTTAAGATCTTCTGCCCAAGAGATTTTTGGATCATCAAGGTCTACAGGCCCCTCTTTATCTTTAAGTGCCTGTATGAGTTTAGTTCCAACTTCATCTGAAATCCTATGGCCAATTCCACTATTTGAAAAAATAGTTGATCCCAGAGGTTTCAGTCTATCATAGTTTTCATCAAAAAGCCATATTGTTACAGAAAGAACCTCAAGCGTATCTGAAATCATTCTTGCCACTTTCATACATAGAGTATCAGGATCAGTAATCATTGAGGTTTCTTCAGTAAATTTCATCCATTCTTTTCTATAGTCATAGGTTGGCCTTTTAAAATGGGTCGAAATGAAATACTTTATCTTATGTCGAACTCTATCAGAGAAAAGTAAAACGAAGAGTCCAAGAAAGGCCAAAAATACAAAAAAAACTCTTAATGCAAGAGCCTGCCCCAAATTAAAATATCTAAATAGATTTACAAGAATCCCTACGACGATGAAATAGATTCCTGCAAGTATAACTGTAAATGAACTGTAAAGAACTGCTTGTGAAGGATAGAACTCAATGGAAAGTATCTTAAGCCTAAAAAGTGAGCGTGCTATGAGAATATTCGCAACAATTAGGCCAAAAGCATTTACAATTTCGAGTCCCATATCTACAGCTCGAAACATCAATGTCTGTCCACCTGTGTAAATTCGAAGGGCGAAAACTCCTCCCAATCCAATTATCATAAACTTGATTTGCCATCGTATATGACCTCTTGAAATCCGTAGGGTTCGTTCAAGATTCATTATTACAATAACAGTAATAATAATGATTACTATATAAAGAAATTGGCCTAACCTTCCAAGGCCAATTATCCACTTAGATGATTCATCAAAGGCAACATCTCTAATAAGAACTCTATTCAGACCAATTCCAAAAATTAGAGGAATTGCAAAGGAGCATATGAGAAACCACTTCAATCTTTTTATCAATTCTTTATATTTTTCTTGTGTGAAGGTAAGGCTGAAAAGAAGCCATATTGGTGGAATTAATCCTCCTATAGCGAGGCGAATCCTTTGCCATTGGAGTATGACTTCAGTTAAATGGTTTTGGAGGCTAAGGCCTGTAAATACTGATTCCAGGGCAAATGCAATCATACCGGCTGCAAATACTCGGTGCTGGAAAGAATGTCTATCCTTCAAAAGCACAAATACAGCAAGACCAAGACTTAAAGCCGCAGCCCCAAATGATATTATTATTCCAAAATTATTCATCCCTTAATCCCAATCTTCCAATCTTCCAATCTTCCAATCTTCCATTATTCCATTATTCCAATATTCCATTATTTTATTATCCCCCTCACCTCCCTCCTCTCCCCCACGGGTAGAGGATAATTTATTTTCCTATTTGTATATCCATTATATAAACCCAATAAAACCACATGCTCTATGTTCTTTTCTCTATGCTCTATGCTCTTTGCTCTTTGCTCTATGCTCTATGCTCTTTGCCCTTTGCGATCTTTTGTGAGCCATTCCATTATTCCATTATACAATGGTCTCATTATATATATTTTTATTTATTTTTTTCTTCTCAGTCTTAATTAACCATATGAGAATAGGAGCCATAAAAAGAAGCGCTAAAACAAAGAATGGAATCCCTCCACTTCTATGAAGCTCACTTCCCAGTATTCTTTGGTCTACATATGTTCCTAATAGTGAAAGAATAGTAATCCTTAAACCATTTTTAAATATCGTAATTGGTATTACACAAAGAACTAATACTAATTTTTTCCATTTTGTCTTAAGGAAAAACTCACCTGCAATAAGACTTGTAATGATGAGAGCCAAACTTGACCTGATTCCACTGCACTGTTTGGCCACCTCAATGCTAAGCCCAGGCAAATGGAAAGTGAATCCTTCCTTTAGAATTGGAACTCCTGTTATCTTAAAAAGAAAATATGTAGCCTCTGTTGAACAGATTTGAAGAAAGAGAATAAATTTTTCAACCACGATACTTGGCAGTGGTGCAAAGAGGAAAAGAAATAGTAACGGAAATATAGCCATTCGAAAAGACTTGATTCCATAGAAGAAAAGAAACCCACCTGACCAAAATAATACGATAGAATAGATTTTAAGAGACATGAAATCATTTGCATTAAGATTTGTCGCTTGATTGAGACTAAATATGTATAAAAATAATCCGCTTAGAGAGATTAAAGGGCCAAGTATATATGAATATTTTGCTGATGATAGAACCTCTCTTCTCTTTCCAAAAAGAAAATATCCACTGATAATTGGAATTAAAAGAATATGTGAGTAAAGCTCACTTTTAGTGGACATCTTTGCCAATTCTCTTAGTGGGGTAAAAAAGGCAACGATTGTAGCTATAGAAAAGATTAAAAAAACGAGGCTTCGAATCATAATATAGTGTTTAGTGTTTAGTGTATAGTGTATAAATTATATCATTTTTTATAGAGGGATTCGATAATTGTTTCAAGAGGAGGATTTTCAATACTAATATCCCTCACTGGAAAATTTGAAAATATGTGTGAGGCTACTCGAGCTGTTTCTTCAGGTGAAACCTCCATTAATACCTCTTGATCATTTAGATGAACAACCCTTCCAAGCTCTTTAATCTTATTTCTATCGTAGGTGCCATTAAAAATAATCTTCATCTTTTTCTTAAATCCATCTAAACTGCTGAGAGTCTCAATTGCTCCATCATAAATAATTTTTCCCTTATTAATAATCACAACCCTTTTACATACTTGTTCAATATCTGTCATATTATGAGATGTTAGAATAATAGTATATTTCCCTTCCTTCCCTTTATTTGATATGAATTCCCTAACTTTGCGGGCATTGATTAAATCGAGGGCATTAGTTGGTTCGTCAAGGAATATAACCTTTGGGTCATGAAGCAAAGCTCCTACAAGCTCGCAGCGTTTTCTCTGGCCAAAAGAGAGTTTTCTTTGCGGGATATCTAAGATATCCTCAATTTCAAGGAGTTGAACTAACATATCTAAATTTTTTTTAAAAACCTTTTCCGGAATCTCATAAACCGTCTGTGAAAAATTGAAATATTCTCTTGCTGGCAAATCCCAGAATAGCTGGCTTCTCTGGCCTGAAATAAATGCAATTTGAGAAAGAAATTTCTTTTCCCGTTTAAATGGTAAAAAACCTAATACCTCAACTTCTCCTGCTGTTGGATAGAGGATTCCTGAAAGCATCTTTAATGTTGTGGTTTTTCCTGCTCCATTCGGTCCAATAAAGCCAACAATCTCGCCCATCTCAACATCGAGATTTATTCCTTTAACTGCTTCAACAAATACTTTTTTGCCTTTGAAAAGGTTTTTAACGGAACCTAAAAAACCAGGTGTCTTCTCATAAAACCAGTATTTTTTAGAAAGCTCTTTTGTATGGATTGCCTGCATGGGAAGTAGAATATTAGTGTTAGTGTTAGTGTTAGTGTTAGTGTTAAGTGTTTTGGTAATTAAGTGCTTGCGGATAGGTAATTTTTAATTCCTTTCTTCCAGAACATCAATGCTATGATTAAAAAGACTCCACTTACAAAAAATGAAAAAAGAATAAACTGAAATGATAAAGCCTTTAATAATGCTTGAACAGGAATTTGTGCAATTAATATTAATGGGAAAAAATAAATAAAAAAGATCTTCCAGAATCCTTCGAATATATCCAGTGGATAACGGCCTATTTTAAAAATATTATCCAGAATTCTACCAATTCCATAGGATTGAACTGTCCAGAATGAGATGGATGCTACAATAAGATTAAGAGCATAAAGGAAGATAAGGGCATTAATAATCAATATTAAATATACGAGAAACTGCCAAAAGTTAAAAGTTAAATTTAAATTCAAAATGACAAAACCAAGAAAAGCGAGAGATGGAATAAAACTGAACAAGTCCATAAGGTCAATATTTTCAAAAGAGACCAAAAAAAGGTGATTTATCGGAAGCAAAAGTCTTGTATCGAGCTCTCCTGTCTGGATCCAGCGTGGAAGAGATTGTGTTAAATTTCTCTGAAATGTGATACTCATTAAAAAATCAACCATATGAAAGGTAGCAAAGAGAATAAGAACCTGATCAAATGTCCACTGGCCAATTTTATCTATTTTTAAAAAAATGGCTTGAAAGAAGAAAAAAAGTAGTATTATACGGATTATTTTACCAGCCACCATCATGAAAAAATGTGGTCTATAAGCCATCTGCCTCATTAATCCAATCTTCACAAAAAGTCCAAAAATCTTTAAATAACGAAACATTTTTTGGTGATTGGTGATTAGTGATTAGTGATGGTGATTAGTGAATGGTGACTGGTGATTGGTGTTGGTTTTCCCCCCAATATTCCAATATTCCAATCTTCCAATATTCCAATATTCCAATATTCCATTATTCCATTATTTCTTTTTTTAGTCTCCCATTGCTACATAGTGCTTAATTCCTTTTTTCCAAACCATTAAATTTAAAATTCCAAGCCCTAAAATCCATCCTCCTTCTTTTAAAAATTCCAAAAAAACTTGATCAAGCGCAATTTTCCCTAAATATATTTTCATAGGCAGGTAAATGAGAAATGGAAATGGGAGAATGAAGAATATTTTTTGAAGTAATTGTGGGAAAAAAGAGATTGGAATTATAGCACCGCCTATAATTTCCATAATGACACGCATGGTAAACCGCAGACCATAAGTGTTTTCGACCCAGAAAGAAAGTAAACTCAAAGATTCAAATATTAAAAATTGTAGAATTGATGAAAGAATAAGAGAAATCCCAAAAAGTATAAAAACTTCTATATTGGGAGCAAATTTTATATGATTCATAAAGAAAATTGAGACAACTATATATCCTACCAAACCCAATAAAAAAAAGAATGCTTTACTCCCGAAATCGCGAGCAAACCATAACCAATAAGGACTAATTGGTTTAATAAGAAGGTTCGAAAGAGTCCCATCCTGAATATTTTGGCTTGTCTCGGGATTTTCTGCCGTTGTTAATATAAAACTATTTATCAATCCACCGCCTAAGAGATAAGTAATCATCTCCGAAAGTGAATACCCACCAATAATTTCTTTTCCCGAATACCTATAAATGGCAATCCATAAAAAAATAACAATAAGGGAGGAAAAAATTCCACTTAGGATTTCCATAAAAAAGTTTAACCTATAGGCCATCCTTTCAATCCAGGCCAGTTTAAAAACAACTAAATATTTAATCATTTTGATTAGTTGAGAAGAAGGTTAAATTCTATATTATTATAATTTGGCTTAAAATTGGACTGGAGATTCGAATAATTTTATGAAACAGAACGGCTTTCTATTTTTTCCACTCTATTCTTCAGTTCTATAAATTCCTTTTCAAGTGTACTTATACGTCTATCTAATTCAGCATAAGATAATTTAGTTGCTGCTAAAATCTCCTTTTGAGCATTCTGAATCTCAATCTTTAAATCACTGTTTGTTTTATAAATTTCTTTTCTAAGATCCTGCTGAACTTCTCTAAACTCAGCCTTCATTTCTTGATGCGTCTTTTTTAACTCTTGATGTACCTCCCTAACCTCCTGACGATTCTCCTCTAACCCCTGCCTTACCTCCCTAACCTCCTGCCGAGTCTCATTCAGGTCATTCCGAAGCTCTCTAACATCCTGACGAGTCTCCTCTAACCCCTGCCTTACCTCCCTAACCCCCTGCCGAGTCTCATTCAGGTCATTCCGAAGCTCTCTAACATCCTGACGAGTCTCCTCTAACCCCTGCCTTACCTCCCTAACCTCCTGCCGAGTCTCCTCCAATTTTTTGTTTACCTCTATAATAGCATTAGATAGCATTCCATATCTTTGTTCGACTTCTTCTTTTATTTCTTCACGAAAACGATCAACCTTTTGGTTAACTGTAACTACCCCTTCAGCAACTTGTTTAATCTGATCAATTAGACCCTCAGAGATGATGTGAAATTGCTTGACAATTTCCTCTTTGAAATTCTTCAAATCATCATTAATTTCAGTCCGCCTCCTAACCATTCTTAAATCCTTTTACTTTAAAAATGTTTTATATAATTCACTTCCCAAATTCATATGAATAGTAAACTCTTCTTATTCCCTTTGATAAGGCATAATTAACCACATCGGGCGCAGTAATCATATGGGTAACTAAAATTGGGAATAATCCAATTCCCTCGGGTTTGGATAATCTATCGAGCTTCTTCCTTATAAACTCATCAACTCCTCCAGTAGAAAGTTGACTTTTACTCTCTCCAACTATCAAAAACCGCTCACCATCTTTTATGGCTTCACCAAATATATTTACCTCCATTGGATTGCCATTTATATCTGTCAAAAATTTCCTCACCAATCGACCCTCAACCTTAAGACCAAACTCCTCCTCCAAAAGTGTTGGCAAAGCCCTCATTGCCTCATTTTCTAAAATGTATCCTACTGTAATAGAAAGCCCGCCCAACTGCTCCCTTGTCTTTGAATGCTCTTCAATCAGTTTACGGAGCTCCTCCTCTGTTCGCTTCTGAGCTTGAGCAAGCTCCTCAACCCTCTGCTCTGTTCGCTTCTGTGCCTCGGCAAGCTCATTAACCGCAATCTCAAGCCTTGTAAGTCGCTGCTCACTATTCCTCTGTGCCTCGGCAAGCTCCTCAACCCTTTGCTCTGTTCGCTTCTGTGCCTCGGCAAGCTCATTAACTGCAATCTCAAGCCTTGTAAGTCGCTGCTCACTATTCCTCTGAGCCTCAGCAAGCTCATTAACCGCAATCTCAAGCCTTGTAAGTCGCTGCTCGCTATTCCTCTGTGCCTCAGCAAGCTCCTTTACTATATTCTTAAGCTCAGTAAAATCCTCCCTTGTGACATGAGCCTCTCTTATACGCTCATCCACTATCTTTATAATCTCCCTCCTCATAGAAGGAGTCATTCTAATTTCTTTATCTCTTGAGGTCTCCATAACAAACTTAAATTAACATAATTTTAAAATTTATGGTAGTAAAAAATAATAATTCAAATGCCCTCGAACCCTGGAACCCTTGACCCCTTTTTAACAAAGATAATCTTTACTCTTTAGGTAAATTTTTATCTTTTGAATTAAACTCTCTCCATCTTTTTTGAATTCTATAAAGTCTTGTGGAATAAAGTTATACGAAGGATTATAATCAGCCTCTTCTCTATATTTCATCAACTTTGAAAATACGTGAGAATCTTTGGTTTCAAAAATTCCAGATTTTACAAAATGGATTCCAAAAAGTCTAAGTGAACCTTCATGGCTTTTGGGTTCGAATCCTTTGGTCAGAAGTAAACCTCTAATACTATAAAGAATCGAATAATAGAGTTTCGATATAGCATCTTTAATAAACCCATTCTCATAAAGTAGCTTGGATGCTCTCATCGCTTCATTGGCTCTATTCATCTCTTCTTGGATGTTAAGTTTTTTATTTTCTTCATTCACAGAGGAATTCCCTCATTTTCTATATCCAATGCAATCCTTTTTTCCCTTCTTTTCAATTGATGGAATTCTTCTTCTGATAACACAAAAGCAGAGATGGGCATATCATATTCTAATTCGAGCTGGGCTATTTCACCAAAGATCTTATCTTTCAATTTTGGTGTCAGTCCTCGAACAATTATAGCCACATCTATATCTGACTCATCACTAAAATCTCCTCTTGCCCTTGAACCAAAGAGAACCATATTTACGATCTGATTCCCCAAAAGGTTTTCTAAACTTTTTTTCAATTCTTGCAATATTGGAAGATCTTTATTCATCTCCTCTATCATCTTGAAATTATAAATTATCAACCTATTTAAGGCAATTTAATAAACAGTCCTTTAGGATAAAGGTTTATCCCATTCCAATATCTCAAAACCCTCGACCCCTCGAACCCTTGAACCCTGGAACCCTTGACCCCTAAATCTTTTTTTGTATTCGATTGACTCTATTTTAGGAAAAGCATAAAATTTTATATAGTATTCAGGGAGCTTAGCTGCTTAATCGACCATAACATTCCTATTGACCTTTTCATCTATCGTCCCGAAGAATTCGAAAAAAGATTAAAGATGGAAGACCCTTTCCTAAAATCGGTCTTAAAAGAAGGAAAGATTCTATATGTCTAATATCGAAATCATCAGTGAATGGCTCAGGAAAGCTGATGAAGAGAAGGGGGATATGCTCATCTAAAGATTCATACTTAAATATATTACCTTGAAAATAATTTTAAATCCCCCATCCCACCTTTTTTAAAGGGGGTGAGAGGGGATTATAAATTTTCATCGTTCGAGGGTGATAAACCTGTCATGAGAAGTTACGAGAACAATGTGAATACCTGAACGTTTTTTTTATTAAAACAAGCTACCCAGCACATTGGCCAACCAATTTTTCCTATGAAGAAGCAGAAAAAGCCTTTAAAGCAGCAAGAGCAAATTCGTTCCATCATAAAGAAAAGGATTGGATTGCCGAAATGAGAGATAATTTTTCTTTTCAATTAATTAACAAATTTTTTAATTCTCTTTATTTAAAAACGGGATGCAAGAATGATTCTTGTTTCATAAATTGTCTTGATGAAATCATTATCTTTCATCTTTTTTATCTCTTCTACGGTATATGGAAAAACTTCAACAGCAAGTCCAACTTTCTCAAAATAATCAAGAAACTCCGGAATCCTATCAATAAATTTTTTTGAATCTTCTTTTAACAATACATATATATCAATATCACTTCGAGGAGTATAATTCCCTTTTGCCAATGAACCAAAAAGACTCACCTCTATCACATTGGTTTTATTTGCTAATAACCTTTTAGCAATTTCAACTAATCTATAAAAAATTTCATCTCTGTTGAGAAATCTTACTTTTACACCATTCATAAATTTTTTTAGCAGCCCTTATAGCCTCTTCAGCCTCCCTCTTTGTAAAATAATCATGTGGGATACCTGTTGGAAGCCCATTGGGATATTGAGTTGTAATATAGAATTTATCAAGAATTTTTGCCTCTTCAATAAGTTGAAAATTATTTTCATAGGGTAGATTTTCTAACAATGCTTTTGTTCCGTGTCCCCACGCTTCGCCATGCAAATGTTGAAACAATGCTTTAATAGCTTTCTCTGCAGCCTGTTGAGAGGTGAAACAAGCCCATTCATAATAGCCCCATTGAAGGTCTAAATTTGCCTTTTCTAAATCTTTTTCTGCTTGTCTTAACCAGTCTAAGCTTCTTTCTGCCATTAAGATTTATATTACAATAATTAAATAAATAAATCGAGTTTTTTGAGTTAATTGGGTTAATTGAGTTAATTGAGTTATTTGAATTAATTAGTTTAATTGATTTATTGAATTGGTAAATTCTGTAGAATTTATTCCCCTTCCTTTTTTCCTCTCGCATATCTATTCTCTTTCACAGAGATAGGAACTCCTCAATCTTTTTATTAACAGGGAAGAGTAATTTTACTACTTCCCCTCCCATTGAGGTAAAATTTTCTTACCCATTCCTCCTCCCTTGGGAGAAGATTTTATTACTTATTTCCTTCTCCTCTTTGATAGAGGACTTTCATCCACATTTTTTTCTCCCCTTTGGTAGAGGACTTTTTTACCCATTTCCTCTCCAATAGAAGAGGATTTTATTAGTTATTTCATTCTTCTTTGGGGAGAGGACATTTTCACCCACCATCTTTTCCCCTTTGGGAGAGGATTTTCCTACTAATTTCCTCTCCCCGAGGGGGATTAAGGGGTTTTCCCCTTAAAAATTCCTAAATCTATTTAAATATTTGAGTAGATTATAATGGAAGGAAATTTAGCGCTTAAAAAATCAGAAGGTCTACCCACTCACAAATAAGCAGGCAGACCTTCATACCTTAAATTTTTAACTTAATTTAGATTATATCTTTCTAAATCTTCGGGCTGCCAATCCCACTACTGAAAGCCCAATCCCCAAAAGAATCAGGATTCTTGGCTCAGGAACATAAACAAGCTGATCTTGGGCAACCGTACCATCCTGTTTCCAAACATTCAGTACTGCAACAGGATAATAGCCATTATTATCGGCCTTTGCTTTACTCCAATCATTTCCAAAATAAGAAAATACTAAATTCCTGAATTTATTTCCACTTCCTGGATCAGTAGTTATTTCATCTTCAAGCCACCAAATTGTCTCTTGTAATAATTTTGCATCTGCTGGTCGGTTACCTCCTGGTCCAGGTGTATAATCATAGCCACTCAAAGTTCCTTTAACAAATTGAGCATATAACCACGCAGTCCCCTTAGAAATTGGGTCACCATCTGGTGGATTACCACCATAAATTGCTTTTTGAGAAATACTAAAATCTAAAATGTTGGCTCCAATAGTTTCCGCTCTTTCAACACAAAAAGTCTGGAAGCCTGTATATCCTCCAATACCTGATGTTATACTATTAATATAATGTTGAAGAACCCAATTTAAATCTGGCGCCGAATTAGTATCATTAATTACTACAGTAAATTCACCACCATTAAAACCAGATTGAAAATATCCTGAAACACGAGTAATTGTTACAGTATCAGCCATAGCCATAGGAACAATTATAAGCACCAAAAATAAACTCAGAACGAATATTAATTTTCTCATTTTAGATACCTCCTTCTTTATTTTTAAAAATAAAAAAGCAACAATTATGCCAAATTTATTGAATTATAATTTATTGAAATTATTGATGAATTTTTTGGACGATTTTTGTTTATTTTTAAAATTTGTAAAGAATTCCGACACCCTAAAAAGTGAAAGGTGAGGATTGAGGAATGAAAGGTAAAAAATATTAAAAAAAACAATAAATTAGAATAATTACATTTTGGATTTTTGGGATATTAAAAATTGTAAGGTTTTCCGACAGAAAAATTAGTTTATTTGTGTTGAGTGTTAAGTGTTAAGAAAAAGTCCAATAAAAACAATAAATTAGAAAATAAAAAAGGCGATTCTAAAGGAAATTAAAATTGTAAAGTTTTACGACAACGGAATAAGTGATTAGTGGTTAGTGATTAGTGATTAGTGGTTAGTGATTAGTGGTTAGTGAGTAGTGATTAGTGATTAGTGTTTAGTGTTGAGTTAAGTATTGATTAGAAAATAACTTTCAAATCCCAAAATTCCCCCCTTTTTTAAAGGGGGGTGAGGGGGGATTATAAATTTTCATCGTTCGAGGATGATAAAATTGTCATGAAAAGTTAATTTAAAAAATAAGTAAGTAATTTAGATGAAAAGTATATAAAGGAATATTGGAAAATTGGAATAATGGAATACTGGAATGTTGGAATATTGGAATTCTGAGGCCTTGAAATAAAAGATTGAAAAAATCTATCCTTTTGAAGTTCTTACAAAATATACTGGTAATTTATCAAAGGATTCAAAAGTAAATGCCGATCGAATAGGCACTATAGAAAAAAATAAGATTTATTAAATATATCTGACGAATGACGTGTGACGAATGACGATACGGGCTTCATAACCCCTTTACGAACAGCCCCTTACGTCTAAAATTAAGGAGGCCTGTTTCGTTTAACGTTGTTCATCTTTCAGCTAAAAAATTATTTTTTTACAAATTACGAATGATGTTATCTATTGATGGGTTATTAAATTATATATTTTACAAAGTTTGAAATTGAGTTTTTTCAAGATAATTTTTTACTTTTTGTAAAAATTCTTTACCTTCTTCTATAAATGGTTTAACTTGATCATATGTTAGTTCAATATATTCCCGATAGTCACCTCTTTGCCTTAGCTCAAATGCCTTATTTATTGACCGTCCTAAATCCTCGGGGAAAATTTTTTCTTTTATAAATCTTTTATTAAAATAAGATAGAATCCCGCTATGCTTAGATGAAGAATACGGTTCAAAAATCAGAAGGGCCAAAATTGTATAAAACATACCATAATAGACACGATTAATAATTGAACGAGGACTTTTTTGACCTGTAAGTAGATAAATACCTTCTTCAAAACTTTCTTCAGCCTGTTTTAAGCGGTATCTTGCAAGTTGAATTTGCTTTTCTTTTGTTGTCAAAATTGTAGGCCTTCTTTTTGTATTATTTTATATATAGGAGACTCAGATAATGGTCCTTCTTCTATTTCTTTTTTGTTGAATATAACTGCCGATATAAAAGACTCATATTTAAGATTAATCTCAAAGATAATATCATCTATCTGAGATTCAATTTCAGGATTAGACTCAGCAAGTTCAATCATTACATCTATATCTGATTCAAAATTACCACCACCCTTTACTCTTGAACCAAAAATTCGCAAATCTACTACCTCAAATTTCTTATACAACATTTCTTTCAGCTCACTAAGAGCCATCTTTTCATTTTCTTTAAATTTAAAAAGAATTTTTGATTCATTGCTCATAATTAAATTATATTTGAAATTTAATTCATAGTCAAAAAAAGAAATTACGCTCATTGTTTCTCGGTAACAAGGCCTTTTTTTAAAAAGGTAACATCAAACGTCTAACGGTTACGAGGCTCGTTTCGTTTAACGTTGTTCGTCAAACGTCTAAATGGATTTTATTTCAAGTTTCACGAATAACGATTCACGAGACACGAGAACCGAGTCACGAGATTTTTCGAAGGCCGTAGCGCCAAGCTGAGCGTATTTTATGATATAGGCCTATATTTGCCAACATTTTTTTTGAAGAAATATGAATAGAAAGAAAAATAACCCTTAATGTATTTAGTGCCATAAACTTTAATTTTGGAGCTACAAGAAAACAATCTTTAACAGTTAAAAATGAATCACAAAAACGCCTTTTAGCCTCAGAGTTACCTACCCCCCAATCAAAAAATGAAATTCCACTATTTATAAGTTCTTCTATCACTTTGCCTGTAAAATATGTCCCTAAACCTTCTTCTTTATAATTATAATCATATCCCATTACTTCAGCATAAAATTTTTTATAATATTTTATCCCATGTAAAAATGATAATGGTTTTTCCTTCAAAAATAAAACATATAAATTTAATAAACCTCTTTCTAAAAAATGTTTGTAACGTTTCTTCACATCATCCGCAGCAAAATTTATTCCACTAAATTTACGTTGCCAAGTATTCTTTGAAATTTGTTCAGTGTAATTGATGAAAGAATTTAATTCTAAATCATTACCACAATTTTTTATAATATTAGGTATTTCTCTCCACCGGAAATAAATTTTATTCCCCCGTTTTTTAACATTCTTCCAAAAATCTTTATGATTTCGTTTATGTTCAATTAACCTATTACTATCAATGAACCAATGTTCCTGGATGATATTTGTTTTATATTTACATGGAGCTGGAAGCGTGGAAAATTTTAATTTATGAACGGCAGAGTTTAAATCAAAATCTCGAAGAAGCACTGCTTCAACCTCTCCTTTTATTAGAATATCCTCGAAATAAGGCTCAAGTATTGACCATAAAGATTCATCATTTTCACCAAGTACTCCATATCGGTTAATAAAAAGGGTTTTAAGAGAAGGCCCTTGCCACCTCTTATATCCTATCTGGAACTGTATGGGCAGAAATTTTATTTCTCCAGCTACGATAGCTTTGGAACAGCCATTTTGCTTGATTAAAAACACATATGGTGTCTCTTTACACCAGGGTTGTTCGTATTTAAAAAGGAGCCAATCAATATCATAATATGGATTCCATTGCAAGCCCATCCAAAGGTCTCTAACCTTTTCAAACTCTTCAGGTTTTCTGAGAATCTCTATTTCTTCTTTCAAAGATGAATTTCCTTTAATATAATTTTGGATCCTCATTCAAATGTTTCCGTAATTGATTTTTATTCCATAAAAAACTTATTGAATGTTTTAGCCCTGATGCTTGTATTATACTAAACAACCATCTTCTCGGAAAAACTTTAAGAAATGGATGAAAGAATTGGGATCTGGGTTCTGGAATCATTACTAAACGGCCTCCAAAACCCATTTTGAAAAAAGTGGTACCATCACGGAAAACATTGGGATTTTTCTCACCACGAGCAAGTAAAATAACGTCATCTTCGTCAACCCAAACAAAATCGAGTTCACGAAAACCATTTTCCTTAGCCCATAAAATTATAGACCACCACAAGAAATGATTCGGTTTCTTATCACCATGCTCACCAGACCAACCAACTTTCCATACCCTAATTGTGTCTCCAAAAGTGAAAGCAAATGCTCCAGAAACAACCTCATCCTTTAATTTCAAAAGGAAAAGTTTTACCCATCCATTATCTTCCATAACATCCCATAATCTTTTAAAAAAGCTTGAATGAGAAGGAAGGGGTGATACACCTCGGCGAGCACAGATTGCAAGAATCAAGTTGTAAAAAATTTCTAAATCCTCTTTGCCTCCCACAACCATTTCAAATTCACTTTTCATTCCAATACGAACATTTCTTCTGACACTTGGAAGCATTTTTTTGAAAATATCATCAACACTTTGCCTTAAATCCAACAATAAAGTAGCAGTCATTAGAGTTACTGGAGGAACTCCTTTGGGATGAAAACCAAACTCTCTCTTATCAAGAATGTTAGCAATCCCCTCTCCCCAATAAGGTAATTCAAAGACTAAAAATAATAAATTTTTTTTAATCGCAAACTCTATGACAAAATCTATTAGAAATTCATCAACAAAAGGTTGAAAATCCTTCAAAACATGAGGACCCCTTATTACATATCCTCTTTGCCCAAACCACATCAAATTGTTCAAGAGCATCTGTATACCACCTACAATCTGACCATTTTTTCGAGCCACCCAACGCACAGAACGCCATCCATAGTGGGCCCTAAATAAAGCCCAAAGACTTGTCCGTTCAATGTGTGCTCCAGGAAGATGAGAAAGAAAATTATCCCAATCAGGATCAGGACAATTTTCATAAAAGTCAATTTTTAATCCCTCACAAAACAATCGACTCGAAGTATTAATTATATTTACATTATCCACATTATTTGGGAAAATTTACCTATTTAAAAGGCTACGTTAAGCGCTAAACAGTAACAATGCCCGTTTCGTTTAGCATCTCTCGTTAAACGTCTAAAAAATTTTATTTCACGTTTTACGAATCACGATTTACGAATAACGAATCGCAAATACCGATATGGTCTTCGTGACCGAATTACGAATTCCATTTAACGTAAAAACATCCATACAAAAGATCGCATAGAGCAAAGGGCAAAGAGTATGGAGTATTATACTGAGAAAAAAATTTGAGTTGATTGAGTTATGAAGTTTATATGATGAACATATAAAGAAAAAATAAATTATCATCTATCCTTGGGGGAGGGGGGATTTTTGCTGTTCTTTAAGATTCTATTTGTTTTAGGACTACGTGTAATACTTCTTCGAGTTGGATTGCAGTTGTAGCTCTTAAATTATATTCTCGCTTATAAAAAAATTCTCCTAAATAAGGCGAAATAACCATTTTCTGAAGTCAATACTCATTAAAATTGACTTAAAAAATTGAGTAAGCAACTTATTTTTGAAAAAGTTTAATGCATTTTATTTTAAGAATTATATAAAATTATTTTTTAAGGAGTAATTAAATTTGTTATTGAATTCTTAAATTTCTTGGAGGCTGGGGACCAGAGATATTCCCTAAATTAAATTCATAGGCTCCAAAATCAGGTGCTGAACCATATAAAACACGTTCTCCATCCGATTTCTTATATAACCAAATCTTAGCTCTATCACCCCATGACATTGGAGATTTAAGAGTAATCGTGTTCGTTGAATAATTTATTGATTTTATTTGAACAACATTATCCACTGAACCAATTGCTATCCAATCCGGAAAAAAAGTGACCCCTCTGGCAAGGTCTGAGCCCCAGCTTCCATCTTGAAAATACATAGCATCATCAACAATTAGGGTTGTAGAATTTAAACCAGAACCTTTAGCTTGGGTTAAATAGGTTCCTTTATCAATTGCCCCTGATGAAGATTGAAGTGAGAGATTTGGAAGAACTAAGCTTGTAGGGTCACTTACATCCGGATTGACAAAGAGAGGATCTCCATCTTTTGTTATCCAATTATTTAATTCAGTAATGCTATTTGGATAATTAGCAGGATTTTTACCTGAATCTACTGTTATGTCATAACCATATAATGTGTATGAATAGTTATTGTATGCAATATTATTTTTCACTACAACATCAAGCGCTCCAGAATATACATTTATTCCTGCCAGTTTCCCTGGACAGGTTGTGCATCCTGGTTGGGATGATTGCATATATGGATAAGTATGGCCATTCCAAAAAGATGTATTATTATATATGCGAATTTTATATGGCCCTGTTCCGCCCTGTCCACGGTTTGCCATCGCATCAGATTGATTAGGACATGCTTTATACCATTTTGTTCCTATACCGGATTGATGAGCACCAAACGAATAATTATATCTCACTATCGTAGCTGGACTAGCTATAGCATAATTTGCATCTCCAGGGTTATTTGGATTAGCAGAACTAAATCCAAATCTATTTCCTTCTACTAAAATATATTGAAAAGGTCTTCCATAATCTTCGCTCGTCTGTAATCCTCGATGCCCATACTTACCATTTGGCATTGGTGGATAACTACATTTACCACCTGAATAATCTGGGATCCAACCTTCATTGTGCATTATATTTCCACGGATTACATTAAAACTGCCATATGTATCCATTAGGGCATGACCAGCATATTCGATTATATTATATTCAACTGTGTTGTAATCATCCTTCTCAAAAGTATTATTATTATCAGGGTCAGGCGATGGATAACCAATTCCTATTCTAATCATATCTGCTCCTTCATGACAGGCTTGATTTCCATATTCATGAACTTTTGAAAATTTATTATGATGAATCCAATTGTGTTTGCTATAACATGTCCACTTTGTTCCGCCAGCACATAAACTATTAATTGTAAGGCCAGCAGCTCCACCAAAATCTTCTCCTGTATCGCTATAAAAAGTGCAATGGTCTATCTCATTATAGCTTGCTCCGTTATACAAGTTTGCCCAAGTATAAAGATTGTGAAAAGTTATGCCTGTTACACGAATATATGAATTTCCTTGTAGAGTAATACCTCTACTGGTTGTTAACCCAGCATCCGCTGTTATTATTGGATTTTCGCCAGGATAGGCAGAGAAAATAATTCGGGAATTGGAACTTCCTGAGTTTTTAGGAAAAATTCCACAAACATAATTTCGTCCACAACCACTTGAGGAAGTTTGCCGGTATATTCCTCCCCTTAAATAAACTGTATCACCAGCTGATGCATTTAAATTCGCTGTCTCCAAAGAACAAGCTTCTAATCCATTAAGAGGAGTATCGCTTTTGCATGCATCCCAAGATGCTTTACCTTCAGGACTAACCCAATAAGTTCCAGCAGAAATAATCGATGGGATTAAACTAAAAAGTATAAGTAAGAAAAAAACTAAAATTTTTATTTTTTTAAACATAATTATTCACCTTAAATTTTTAATTTTTCAAAATAATTAGCAAATAATGTGCCATTTTTTAAAAAAAAGCTTTTTTTTAATAAAAATTTATGTAATTATTTGGAATTATAAATAATTTTTGATTAAAATTTCTTTTAAATTTTGTTTTTTCCCATCGTTTTTAAAACCTAATTATGCAAAAATTACTAAAAAATAATTTATTTTGCAATTTTGTCATTTTATGATTTTTTCTTATAATATTGGTTTCTTAGGCAGCGTAATTAAACTTCCAAGTTCTTGTTCAGCCGAAAAAGTCATATCATTATTTATACATGCTGACGGAGTAAAACTCATCTCTCCTAATTTCGCTCTACCATTAATTGAATAAAAATCTATTCTAACAAAAGGAAAAGGCTGCGAAAGCTTATTTGCATAATTTATCATTTCCTCATAACATAAAGGTTTTGGAATATCTTTATCTACTTCATAATAATGGAGTAAATAACCAAACTTCCTTTTCCACTCCAAATCGTATAATGCAATTTTCCCAGCCCCATTCGGTTCTCTATCTATAACGACCATTGTGCAATATGCTTTACCAGAAAAGCAGAATACTTTATAATCGATTGGCAATTTTCCAGTTCCATCGTTAAGAAATTCTTCACAAATTATTCGAGGCCTAATACCTTTATAATGTAATTCACCTAAAAGTTTTGAATAATCTATAGACATCCATTTCCTCAAATTTAGGCTTGCTTTCATTATATCAAAATCTCTTTTATTCCAGCAAAATACATTGCATTTACATCCATGTGTACATTTTAATACAAATTTTTCTGGCAATTTCTCAAATTCAATTTCCTCTACATTTTCATAAATACCATAAACTTTTGGCAGTAAAAACCATAAACCTTCATTTTCAACATACTCTCTCATTTTATATTTATCAGCACATACTGTTTTTAAAGGATGTCGCCAATATAAATTAAGCCAAATTAATTTTTCGTCGAATGTAATTGGATTCTTAAGATTTGGCCACTTCACCCATGTAGCCCAATAACGTAAACTTAATAATAATTTTGGCGATATTTCACACAATATCCTCATGCCTTTAGAGCGGCACAAGTGATATGCACCTTTAAGCAGAACATTATTTGAAAAACTTTTACGAATTTTCTTGATTAGCAAGTTCTTTTTCATTAAATTATAAATTAAACTTTTTTAATAATTTTTTATAACGTCAATTAAATTCTATATTAAAGTAAAATGAATCATTTTAGAAATCTCTTTTTTTCCATAGCTCAATACCGAAACATGCACAAATTCTGCTAAGATGCCAGCAACATCTCTCAATACATACTATAAACTTATGATGACCTAAAAAAATACAAATAGGAAGAATTAATGTATAAATAATTACTGCGATAGCAGATTTTAATGATAATAACAAATCCCGAGTCTTATTCTTATTCTCTAATGTATATTTCCTATTATTATATCCATTAACTAGAGCTCTCTTTATCCAATATTTTCTTGCCCAACGCTTAGGACTTATAACCTCATATACAGGCGCCTCCTTAATTGCAACAAATTTGCATCCTCTTTTCATTGCCTGTCGAAAAAGTTCTTGGTCTGAACCTCCTGTTCTGAAATTGTGATCAAAAATCAGTTTATACTTCATAAATATATCTTTTTTTACCAACACATTGTTAGTAAAGATTTTACTCCAGTGTAATAATGTTCCAGTTCTATAACTTGGTAACTCACATAAACCCGATTTTATAAGCCATGATGGAGGACTTTCATCAAAATAAGGATAAACTGGACCTAAAACACCATCTACATTAAAAGTTTTTATTCCTTCATACATTTTTAATAGCCAATAAGGTGGTGGGAATTCATCATCGTCAATAAAAGCAATATAATTTCCTTTAGCAATCCTAACAGCATGATTACGAGCTGGGGGAATTCCTTTTTCTGGCTCAATTTCATATATCAAATCAAGATTTAATTCATTCTTAATTTTTGATATTATTTCTTTGGCATTTCCATTTTTATCATTGTCAATTACAACTATCGAATATTCGAACATTCCTTCAGTTCTTTGTATGGCTAAATTCCGAAGTAATCGTTCTAATAACTCATTTCTATTATAAGTACAAACACATACAGATATATGATCTTTAGTATTCATAGAACATCCTATTAATATTTTGGATAGTTAATTTTCATATTTTTATTTTTTTTATAAACATATTCTTTTCTTATCACAGCTTTTCCAACAATTATAATCAAAAATAAATTCATTATAGCACCTACAAATGAAAATAAAATTATGGTATTTAAAGCAGTTAAATATAATCCGCCCAATATTAGGGTCATTGTTCTAAAAAAAAGAAGTGCTAAGTCGTAAAAAAAAACTTTCCTCTGAATTCTAATAATTCGTGAAAAAAGAATTGCAGGTAAATTACAGAAAGCAAACATCATCCATAATATCAACCATTTAGCAAGCTGACCTGCCAAATTCCATTGCATTCCAAATATAAAAGAAAAGATTTCAGGAGCCCAAATAAATAAGATTATTCCTGGAAAGAATATTATAGCAAATAATCCAAAAGTAGATTTCCAATAAATTGGAAAAAGAGATTCACCTTGATTGTGAATCTCACTTGCTTTTTGGAAAAGTACTTGCCTAAGTGAACTTGATATTATTCCCATAGGTGTATGTAATAAACGCATTCCGAATGCATATGCTCCGGCTACCGCAATTCCATAAAAATTAGCTAATAGTAAAACTGGTAATCCATTTGACAAGGCATTAATAACATTTTGAGAGGCTGAATACATAGGGAAATCTTTATATTCTAAAAATAACTCTTTTATTCTTCTCAAATTAATATTCCTTCCATACAAAATAGCATCTGGAATAATTTTCTTTATTAAAACAATACCAGATAAAATATCTGCAAGAAAACTACTTATTATAAGTCCCCTATATCCACTTTTTAAATATCCTAATCCAATTTGACTCGTGTTAGAGGATATGCTTCGAACAATTTGAGAAATTGAAGTTTTATTAAAAGCTTTATAACGAACACACCAAGCCTGTAATGATTGACTAATACCAAAAATGATTATAACCAATGTTAATATGATAAAAATCCAATATTCTCTTATCTTTATTAAATTCCTTATTTTTTCTGGTATAATTAGGCACATTATTGCAATTAATAATCCTATAAATAAAGAATTCATGCATGATATTATAAAAATATAAAAGGCATCTTCTTTTTCTTTTGGAAGCATAATTGCTTGACTATAATCTAAAGTTATTCCTGCACCTATAACACTAACCACCGCATTGAATGAACCAAAAATTCCAAAATCCGAAGGGGAATAAAATCGACTAATAATTGGAGAAAGAAAAAACCCAATAATTTGTCCAGATGCAGTTCCTGACATAACAATAAAAAGATTTCTTACGAATATAGAACTTATTAATCTTTTTAGAATGTGATTAATTTTAATTCTTCTATTTCTTAATACCCAAATTTCTTCCATATTTAACCTATTTTACTAAATAATAATCTTAATTTAACGATAACTATACCATTTTTTGGATACGATATATAAAAGGCCTATTACCGAGTAAAAGAAAAATAAATTTAGGGGCCATTTCATTAAAATATTAAAATCCCTTTGAAGCTAAGAAAGCGTATCGTTCTTAATACCTATTTTAATCATATCGTTTAACTTGAACTTATTGATGAAGCCCTTAAAATCCATTCTATGTTTTTTTGGTTTTATACGATGCCATATGCCTTTACTATTCCTTAGAGTCCAAATGAATAAGTGAAGGGGAAAAAACAATAATTGCAGTAGAAATATGGCTACCTAATTAATTTTTTTAAACTAAATCTTTTGATCTAATGTCTTTATAAATATTTTTTATAGAAAACAAAATCATTAGAAAAATCATAATATTCCAATAATACGTTTGTGAATTGAGGAAAATATTTTCGGTATAATTACAAAGCATTGACATTGTTAAAAAGCAAATCCCAAAGATTCCCCAATCAAAATTTGTAATAATTATGCTTTTAAACCTTTTATAATATTCTAAATGAAACATTAATATTAATATAATTCCTACTATTCCAAGTTCAACATATACACTTAATAAACCATTGTGAGACCAATACCCACCAAATGCTTCTGTAAACTCGTTACCTGGAGTACCAAAATAACCACCATAACCTGTTCCTAAAATTGGATGCCTCGCACCTTCTCTAATTAACATTACCCACATTTCTCTCCTTCCAGTAAAGGTTTCATCTCGATTTAAAAGCGATGTTAAAGTTGCTGAGAATGATTCTGAAAAGGTCAAAATTACCCATATTAAAATAGTTCCGAAAAATAAAAACTTACTAATATTTTGCGCAGATAATGGCTTCTTATATAGAATAAATAAAAATATTAAGCCTACGATAAAGATAGAAATTGATGTTGCGCTGTAGGCCGCTCCACTCCCTTTAAGTAAATAAATAGCAATTAAAAATACCAACAAATCGCAAATCTTTATTAAATCATTTCTAAAAAAAGTTTCATTTTTTTTATTTTTTAGATATGACCATACAAAGAAAAAAGCTGAAAATGCACAAAGCCATCCAAGAGAATTTTTTGTTATCGTAACGCCAGTCCACATTTCTAATCCACTCCAACGACCATAAGCACGCCCTAAATGAGGATAATATTTGATTAAAATAACTGAGAGGGGGATAAGTATATACGCGCATTTTCTGAAAATACTTTCCATAGTTTCAAGTGGCGTTTTTTCACTTAAAACTATTATGGCTATTGGAATAGTACCTAATAATTTTATCCATCTTTTAAAGGATAAAAATGGAAAGTCTGACCAAAGGATGCTTAAACCGGCAAACATGAGAAGAATTATTAAAGCAGTATTATTTTTTAATATTGATAAATAATTGACTTTTCTTTTAAAGATAAAAAATATTGAAATAAAAATAAATGTACCCAATACCAATCGGTCAATTGGACTACCTTCCTCAATATTAGTCCCTGGTGGGCTAAACCAAGGCCACCTACCCAATGGTCGTGAAGCACTAATTAACATCCAAATTGTAGGAATCCAAATGGCAAAGGAAATATTAGAATTTTGCTTTCTTTCAACCCATAATAGAAAGGCTATAATAATCAGACAAATTATTAATGCTATTATTGGGGGCATAATTAGTTAGCTTTATCGAGTTGCAAATTACGCTATAAAATATTTTAGTCTATAAACAAATAACTTCATGAGAATGGAGGGATTCAAGAATTTTAAATGTAACTAATGAGGTATTATAAATCTGTTCAAAAGGAATTGGTGAAGCATTGCCATTTAAAATAGAGTTTAAAAATGATTTTATTTCGTTTTTTTGTCCTTTATCTTGAAAAAAATATTTTTTATCTACATGTTTTTTATTACTATATATAGAAACTCTTTTAAAATCATCTATAATAGCAGTAACTCCAAATTGGTAAACCTCAATATATTCTTTTGGAACAGACTGCGAACCATTAGCAAAATAATGAATGGCACCTATAGACCCATTTTCATATTTGATTGAAATATTCAATATATCATTTAAATTATTTGTATCTCCAACGGATACAGCATAAACTGATATCGGAGTAGACTCAGTTAAAAAAGCTAAATAATCTACAAAGTGGCAAACCTCACCGATAATCCGGCCACCACCCACTTCTGGGTCTTGAATCCATGATTCTTTGGGAATGGGTCCGGCATTTATTCTATAAATTATAGACATTGTGCCATTACTAAGATATTTCTTAACAATTTCGCTTAAAGGGGAAAATCTTCTATTGTAACCTACCATAATTAATGGTTTTGTATTTTGAGTATTTTTGATTGAATAATAAATATTTCGAATTTCTTGTAATTCTTCCATACTTAAGCATAGGGGTTTTTCAACATAGACATTCTTCCCAGCCTGTAATGCAGCCTTAACATATTTAGCATGGCTATCATGACGTGTTGCAATAAAAACAGTGTTTATTTCTTCATTCTCAAGGATATCTTCAACTCGGGATGTGCAATATTCGAATCCAAATCTTTCAGCAACTGAACGGGAACTACTCGGTGTTCTTGTCATAACTCCTTTTAAAATAATATTATTGCTTTTAGGAATATTAGGTAGAAGATAACCTTGGGCATAACTTCCTGCTCCAATAAAACCAATTGAAACATTTGGTGGACGATTGCCGATTATGGATGGACGCACGGGGACCTTCCAATTCTCGAGAGATTTCACTGTATCATATTCGATAAGGATTCCGACGAATGGTTCAGACTTTTCCAGAATCATATCATAAGCTTTAGGAACATCTTCGAGTTTAAAAACATGTGTTGTAAGGTAGCCTATATCAATTTTTTTAGATGCTATCAAATCCTGAAAAGCCTGCATATTACGCTTTTCAGTCCATCGAACATACGCATACGGGTAATCTTGGCCTTTTTCTTCATATATAGAATCATATCTGCCAGGTCCATAAGAACATGACATTTTGACAGTTAATTCTTTTTTGTAAAAATGAGGTTCCCGGTCAAATCCTGTTGGGACAGCTCCAACGACTACGATAGTCCCTTTTTTCCTTGCGATAACTCCTGCAAAATTTATTGGGTCAAGGGAATTTGTTGCAGCGGTAATAATTACAGCGTCACAACCTAACCATTTGGTTTCATTTAAAATTTTCTGCTCAATTCCAGGTTCATTTCTCAAAAATACCACATCTGCACAATGTTTTTCAGCCATTTTTACCATAAAAGGATCGATATCTATACCTATAACTTTTATTCCTGCCACTTTAAGTAACATGCAAGTTAACTGTCCTATAACACCGAGTCCTATAACCGCACATATCTCACCTAAACGAACATCTGCCTGGCGTATGCCTTGAATTGCGATTGCACCGAGGGAATTATAAGCAGCTTGTTTTAAGTCTGTTTGACTTGAAAGTTTAACACAAAGGTTTTCAGGAACTGAAACAATCTCGCTGTGGCAGGCTGAGCCTCCTCCACATGCTACATAATCACCAATCGAAAATTCCTTTACATCAGGTGCAATATCAATCACTCTACCAACACAGGAATAACCAAGAGGAGAATAAGAATCAAGCTTTTTCATAACATCTCTATAGGTTTGAACTATTCCTTGAGTTTTAAGCTTTTCTAAAACTTGTTTGAACTGTTCAGGTCGTTCTTTTATTTTACCTATATAGCCCTTTCTTGCGGCTTTAACAGTGCTTGATTCTGTTCCAGGTGAAATACATGAATAAATATTCCTTACCAATACTTCTCCTGATCCGGGTTCAGGAATAGGAACTTCTATTAGTTTAATAATTCCTGTTTTTAGCTTTTGTGTAATTTGTTGCATAAAATTTATTTTCTTAAATTTTCTAAATATTTAATTGCATCAATTATTCCTTGAGCAGCCCGCTCAAAAGTAAACTCACTTACTTTTTCTTTTGCTTTTAGTGAGAAAGTTTTATATTTTTCTTCATCTGTTAATAAAGAACATATTTTTTCAGCCCAAAGTTCGGAATCTAAAGGTAAAATATATCCATTCTCGCCATCTATGACTAACTCTCCGGCTGCAGCCGTCATATTTGTTGTTATAACTGGAAGACCACAAACCATTGCTTCATTTAATACAACACCCCAACAATCCCCAGAAGTTGGAAGCAAGAGAAGTTTTGCTTGAGAATAATAATCTGGTAATTCTTCATGTTTTATGAAACCAGCAAATTCATAATAAATTTTATATTGTTCAAAAATTTGTTGCATTTGAATCTTTAGAGTTTCATCCCCTTCTCCAATAATAAGCACGCTACATTTTCCAAGTTTAGACTTAATTTTAGCACATACTTCAGCAAAAAATAGAGGATTCTTAATATTAACTATACGACCAGAAAACATAACATCAAAGCGTCGTTCTATTTTTTTATTATTAAGACGGCTTTCAAAGTATTCATTATCTGCAACCAAGTGACTAAGAAAACATCGCTCTTTTGAGATTCGACTATTATAATATTTCATCATAACCAATGTTTGAAGGCTTGTCCCAACAAAGGCATTTCCAAAAAACTTATAAACTATATGGCGTGCCATTCGTTGGATTGGGTTTATACCTTGATCTCTGCCCAACCAAGTATCATCAAGAAGAGCAACTTTTATACCAAGTAACTTGCACAAACTCATAGCTATCCAGCCACTCGGATCCTTAATACAGGCAAATACAATAGCTATTCGAGGTCGGCTTTTAATGAGTAAAGGAATAAGCTCGGGATTGAAAAAACGTTCGGTCCCATTTGTAGTAAAGGTTATTGCTTTCAAAATAATCTTTGGATAATTTCCCATCTTAAAATTCCATAAACGACGTTTTTCATTATTATTGAAATACACTATGTCAATTTTCCCATTAAATTTCCTATAAACTCGCTCAAATACAGGCTCACGCCATGGAGTAGGAATATCACTTATAATAATATAATTACCCATTGTTTACTCCACCAATTAGATTATATTGATAAATACGAAAACTAATTTCTTAGTATTTTTTTGGGGGCATTTGTTTGAAAATTGCATCCATTATACGAGCAATTTTTAAGATTTCCCTCATAGGAATTGGGTCGGGGCCACCTTCTCTTATTGCTTTGTAAAAAAGTTCCATTAGTTTCCTCATCCCAAAATCCATATGAAACTCTTTTCGCATAAATTGCTTTATATTATTGAAACTATTTTTTGCATATTCTTGAGCATGAACCAAAGGTCCGAAGAAATAGCGCAAATAACTCTTATATTTCGAAGGCCGAAAACGAATTACTGTCCTATATGTATTATCAAGTACAAGAGTTCCAGCCTCTCCAAAAACTCGTAATTCGTTAATTCCTGTGCCGAATTGAGTTGTGAATAAGAAAAAAGCCGTTGTTCCCTTTTCATCTTGGAGCATTACTCGGAGCTCATCAATTAAATCTTGCTGTTTTTTTTGAATTAAATAAGGGCTCGAAAAACTAATAGATAATATTGAGAAACATTCTCCTTCGAGAAACTCTGCAATTTTGGCAATACCGTGACTAATGAGATTATGTAATAAAGATCCGGGAAGTTTCCTCACCCAATGATTTGGGTCACCAAGCACAGCTCTTCCATAAGTAGGTTCGTCATGAGAATAGCATTGAATACACTCCACATGAATGGGTGGACCTCCTAAAAAGCCTTTTTTAATTAGTTCACGAAAACGCAATGCTTCTGGACTAAATTGTAGATTATGGCCAACTGTAATTTTCCGGCCTAAAAAATTTGCAATATGAATTAGTCTTTCAGCTTCTTCAGCATTTAATGTAAAAGGTTTTTCAATATAAACATGGCAGCCAGCTTCTAAACATAATTTACCCAAAGCAAAATGCGTTTGGGGTGGAGTGGTTATGTGAACAACCTCCAATTTGCAATTATTTAACATTTTTGATGCATCTGTATAAATATTAGATACATGAAATCTCTCAGCAAGCTGACGAGCCATTAATTCTTCTTTGTCGCAAACAGCAACTAACTCACAATTTCTAATAAAGCGTATTTGTTCAGCATGCTGATCGGCAACCATGCCGCATCCTATTATTCCTATCCGAATTTTTTTTAAATCATCCATTTTTTTGATACTCAAAATATAACTTTATCGCCTCTTTCATAGATATATTACATTTCCAACCTAAACGCTCTTTAAGTTTCTGATTCGTATATTCATGTCCTTTCCAGGCAAATGAACACATACGTCGGTTAAAAACAGGTGGTAATTGTCCATTAGACCGCTTAGCATAAAATTCCCATAAAGCACATAGAGCATAAGCTAAAGGATATGGAATGGATAAAGACTTGAAATTTTTTACATGCTTTTTATAGGAATTAAGGAATTCCTTACTTGTAGGCAATTGATCATCAACTATATTAAAAACCTCTCCTTCTATCCCCTTAGTAATTCCAGCCAAAATAATAGCTTCAGCACAATTATCAATGTATGTCAATGGAAGTAGATTACGTCCCCCTAAATGGATAAAAAATCCAAATGTATCAATTCCTACAAATCCCGGAATAGCCTTTTTCCCAGGGCCAAAAACAATTCCAGGCCTTACTATGGTATAGGGTAAGCCAAACCTTTTATGATATTCGATGACTAATTCTTCTTGTTTAATTTTTCCATATGCATAAGCATCATAACGTTCTTCGATATTGGTCTCTAAGGGACAATTTTCATCCCAAATTTCACCCCTTTTTAATTTAAAATTAGAATAAACAGAGAATGAACTCACATTTACAAATCGTTTTATTTTCCCCAACTCAATCAAATAATCCAAAATATTCCGAGTAGTTATAACAGACCCTTGAAAACAGGCTGGAAAAGATTTACCTCGACCTGCTACAAGATGATAAACGATTTCAACTTCTTTAGGAATTTTTCTACATTCTTCTTTAGAAAGTAAGTTTACTTCTATAATACGACAACAATTAGATTTATTTTCTGGAATGTTTGATTTTAATAAACTTAAATCACTTGATTGTCTTACAGTACAAATAACGTTCTCAAAACCCATTTTTAACAGAATCCCTACCACTTTTGAACCGATAAAGCCAGCACCTCCCGTAACAAGTATAGGGATACTAAAATTTATACCCGGTGAATTAATCAGATTATCTTTAACAAATGGAATCATTTTTCAATTTTTAATTTACTTTTTATAATTCTTTATTCAAAAACCATCTTCTAATAAATATTAAATACATTTTGAATATATTCCGTTGAAAGTAGATATTTTAATTCTTTTTTCATATAAAAAGTTAAGAAATGATTTTACTGTTCTTAAATCAATCAATTCCTTTGTATGACCTATTGCAACAAGAGGTTTAAATGATTTTGGGTCCTTTTCATCTTCAATCAATATTTCATTAATTGTTTCCTTTAGCTCCCTTAAATTCATTTCACAAAAATCAAATTTTATTGGATATTTAAACCTTAGGTAATTCCTAATACGAGAAAGCTTATTTCGACCAACTTTAATTATTGATGAATTCATTTTCTGTACCCCAATCCGCTTTGAAGTGAAAATTTTCCAAATTGGAATAAATTTTGTATGTACTGGTATCTCAAGTAATATTCCATTCGAATCAGATATGGTTACATCATCTTTAAATTTCCAATAATTTCCATTAGTTATTGTATTTCGATAATCTATTTTTTGCTGATACCACATCCCTCCCTTATAAACAGATGAATCTATCTTTATTCCCTTTTCTGATAATACATAAGCTAAATTTTTTGTAGGTTGAAATAATAAATGGCCTGCCCTGAAAGATAGAGGAGTGTATTCTAATACATTCAGAATATTTCTTAAATAGTAAATTCCTCGATTAATTATTTCTCTTATTTTTTCTATTGGAAAATTGCATAAATTGTAATTTTTATAATTAAAAGTCCATTTTTTTTCTTTATTAAAATAAGCATTATACCACCAAGGATGAATATGGAGTCCAATTTCAAATCCATCATTGTAAAACTTTTTTATTTGTTGTTTAATTAAATCAATATGAGAATCTGCTTTATATTTTTCAATCATTTCTAATTCTGCAACTTCTACAAAAATTACGAACCGGGATTCATATTCTTTAAATATCTTACCCAATTCTTCTAAAGGGTTATACAGCAATTCTTTTAATGATCCCTCACCATTTCCAAATATTTCATAGTCAATTGTAAATATACACTCTATCATTAATTTTGACCAACAATTCTCATCCAACCTAAATTAATGCATTTAACAATATATTTTAATTCTTCCATCTTAATCTTGTAATTACTTGGAATTACAAGAATTCTTTTAGCAATTTCTTCTGCTACGGGGCAATCTCCTTTATATCCATAATAATTTCTTGCAATTTCTACAACATCTTTATATGGCATCGATGTATCAATACCTTTTTTAAATAAAAATGATGCCATTATATCTCTTTGATTTGATGAATTAAAAAGAATAGGGAAAAAGTATCTATTATAAAAAGTATTTTTTTTCTCTAAACAAAGCATTTTAGGATCAACTTCTAAATTTTCAATTAAATAATTAGCATTATATCTGTTTTTTTGGATAATAAAATCTAATAATTTAAGACGTTCTTTTATTAAGGAAAGATCTGTTTTAAATATTTGACTCATATTAATAGGGGATTTTAATGGATATTCAAATGTTTTATTATAAACTTTCCATATTGGATGACCTACTATTCCCCACAACAATTTGCCCCGAAGCTTAGACCTTATATAAGTTTTTATAATATGTAAATATTCCTCTATGCTTTGTGGAATAGATAAATTTTCTAATAAATTATATAAATTAACCTTTAAATTTAAATCTGAAGTATATAAAGCGCCCCCTTCCCCAACTGAAATAGTTTTTCCAGATCGGAAACTAAATATTGAAATTATCCCAAATAACCCAGCTAAATTCCCATTTAATTTACTTCCTAATGATTGTGCGCAATCCTCTATAATCGGTATATTGTTCGAAAACTGAAGAATACTATTCATATCGCATATATTCCCAAACATATGCACAACAATTACTGCATCTATTTCTTTACGTTTTTTATATAAATCTTCCGGAGATATACAATATGTTAAATAATCAATATCAATAAAATATGGTTGGTATCCTGCTGACTTTATAGACTTAAAAACAACTGGACAACAATAAAGAGGTACTCCTATATGAGCTCCCTTTGGTAAATTTAATGATTTAAGGGCTAAAATAATACCTACCCTTGCTGATCTAATAGGAATACAATCACCAATACCTTCGATATAAATTGACTCTTTTATATCCTTACTGATTAAATTTTCTTTGAAAATATAAATTATATCTTTTAATCTATATTCCCAATTTTCTGTGGATAAAAGATAAAACACAACAAATTCTCCTATAATGAACATATTTCATTATTTAAAATCATTTTCATTTTATATTGTTCCTTATCAACAATATCTCCACCTCTAAACAATTTTACTGCAATAGAATAGGCAACAGATTTAATTGGCCGAATTTTATATTTCCATATATAACCTTGTTTAAGTTTTCCCCCAAGATGTTTCTTAAATAAATTAATTCCTTCCGCTTTCGATCCTTTTTCTGGGTTGATTCTTGCTCCCATAAAATCAAACTGTTTTACACCCATATTTTTAAACATTTTCATTGCCTCCCAATAAAGTAATTTACTGGCACCCCCAATCATCTCTAAATTATTTCCACCATATATAGCATATGCACAATAATTACTGAAGCCAAAAATAACACAACTTTGAAGATCACCTTTATATTCAGCCCCTATTATCCGACCATTTTCACCTAATCCATGAATATAGCGCTTTAATGATTCATAACTCATAAAAGAAAGTTTTGATCTCCTTAATGTTTCAACTATAAGATTATAAATTTTATTAAGATTTTCTAATGGATATTCTTTTATATATACGTTATTCTTCTTCGCATTATTTATACTCTTTCTTGTTCTTTTTTGAATATTTTTCCAAAGAATATCTTCTGATTGAGTTAAATCAATTATATAACTACCATATGGAGCAACATCTACTCCATCTGGATATGTTCTAAAAATAGAATTGTTAGAAGGTGGAATAATAATATCCATTTTTTGGGCTTTAAAAAAATTTAATACATTATTCAAAAAAGACTTCTCGTCCTGAATATCAAGATCTCCATTTATAGATAGGGTTTCAGTTCGAAAACGAACCATATTAAATATTGATTTATGTATAATCGTATAAGGCAAAATACACCGAAGATTTCCCGATTCATCAAATCCACCTAACCATCCGTAATCATCACCTACTGATTTTAAAAAAGATTCAGAGGCAAAAACAGGGAGATTTGGATTCCAATTAATTTCAATCTGAGACACTTTCATATATTACTCCTGATTAGCTTAAGATATTATTATAGTTTTTGTCCGATTCTATGTTAGTAAACAATACAATTAATGCAAAGAGTATCCATGATTGGGACCAACGTATATATGAAATTTTCTTTTTTATAAAAGGAGATAGCTGGTAATAAAAATACCCCTTTTCGTTCCACATATTTTCTATTGTCCATTTAAAAACTGAATTAGCTAACTTAATATTTTCTTTATTAATGTCTTTCAAATTTATTAGAGTGATTATACTTTGAGCTATGCAATGAACATCTATTGGATAAATTCGATTATGAAAATATTTAGGAACGAAATCCTTTAAAAAAAAGTTATTTCTGTAAAATTTAAATCCATTAATTATATTCGTCTGAAATTCTATTGATTTTGAATAATAACAAATGTCATACAAAGCACAAAGATTGTATCCCGTATGAAAATTATCTATCCATTTTTGATTTGACTTTTCACCATAATACCATGAACCATCCAAATTCTGCTTTGAAGCAGAGTATCGAGCTACCTTAAAAGCTGTATCTAAAAATCTTTTATCCCCGGTTAAACTATAAATTCTGCAAAGAAGGGCTGATCCAAGAAAATTCGCATTATAAACAATAGTTTTTAAATTTGGTAAAGGATAGGAAAAAGAGGAAATGGAATTACCATCTGTCCAATAAAGTTCATTTAATATATATTCGCCAGCGCTTTTAGCAATCTCAAAGAATTTCTTATCTTTTTTATATTCATATAAATCAAGGAAACTATTTGCTACAAATGTCGTACACACTATATTAGGTGAACCATAAGGCACTAATATTGAACGAGTTTGCCACGGGAAAGAGTAACCCCAACAAAAATAAGGGTTTGTTGAGCTGGTTGAGTTTATCGAGTTGGCCGAGTTTATTGAGTTAGTTGAGTTTATTGGGTTATTTGAGTTGGTTGCGTTATAGGTTGCAAGTTGGAAGTTAAAAGTTTCAGGTTTCAAGTTACGTGTTACAAATTGCGAGTAACAAATCATAGAAGAACGTAAATTAATAAGTTTGTCTGCCATTAAATCAATAAGGGAATCATTTTCTAATAGGCCGAGTTTTCTTAATTTGATAAAGGACATTAAAAAAAGAGCAAGTGCCTTAGGATTTTCGGTTTTGGGAATACCCAATAATGGTCTGAAATTAATTGGAGAACGTTTAAAAAATTGTGTAAATGCAATCCTTGGCCATCTGGAATTTAGAAATGGAAAATATCTAAAAATGGGGCTATTAAGTGCATCATATGGATCGTAACCCTTCCAATCTTCTTTCTGGCAATAATCGAGTAATTTAAGAATTACTGATTTAAGTTTTTTGGGAGAAGACATTTTATATGCTACAGGTTACAAGTTGCAAGTTGCAAGTTTCGGGTTTCAGGTTGCAGGTTACAGGTTTCAAGTTTCAGGTTACATATTGTGAGTTGCAAGTTGCAGGTTTCAAGTTTAAGGTTTCAAGTTATATGTTTCAGGTTTCAAGGTTAAAGTTTCAAGTTTTGAGTTTCATGTTTTAGATTTAAGGTTTTATATTATAAATTAAAGGTTCTAAAATAAAGGACTTATTTAAACTCTCCTTAATCATTATATCACGTTCTGTAATATGGTCTTAGTACTGAGCAAGGAATTTATAAAAATAATTTTCTTTTGGATTTATTGACCCATAAAGGCCTGTCTATAATATCTTAAATTGATGTACATTAAGGGTATAATAGGGCATAATGCTTTTAATTTTAATGAAGTTTAACTTTGCGCCCATGCAACCAGTATAATGTTTATATTGTCTTTAATTTTAAATTTAAGGTTTTATTAGGAAGTTATTTCGAAAAATTATTTAATTTTTGAATTATTTAAAATGCTTTCAATATAATTAAGAATTGTTTTTAAGGCATTATTGTTTTGCCTAATACTATTGATAGATCTATCTCTATGCTTTAGCAGAATTTTTTCCCTAATATCTTTTTCATCCTCTATTAAAATAAGCCTTCCCTCATCTGACAAATATTTATCTACCGCTCCTATCTTACCCCTAAAAATACTATAAACTGGAACTCCTAAGGCAGCGGCCTCGCGATTCATAGTGCCACCACCACTTATTACAAGATCTGAGTGCCAAATTAAATTTAATCCATCTACTGCAAATTCTGGAATAATTATCTTGCTATTAGAAAACCAATAAGCCCATTTCTTAATTATAAATTCTTTTTGTCCTTCGCTACGAGGTAACAGAATTATTTGAATATTTTCTTTTTTACATAAAAAATCTAACGCTGCTTCAAAAAGTTTTTCACTATCTATCTTGAAATAATGTGCTTCTGTTGCAGGGGGACGGATAGTAATTATGATTTTATTTTCATCTAACCCTAATTCATTCTTAATTTTATTGTCAGGCTTAAAGAAAGGTATATAAACATCTTCTTTAATACCTTGATATTTTAATATTTTAGTTTTGCCATTATATATCTCATCAGAAATGATATTTGGAGATATAGCCCAATCTGGATTTATAAGTGGTATTCCTTTTGAAAATTCATAATCAAAAATGACAACAGAAGGTATTTTTAAAAAATTTGCCAATAATATTTGAGAACGGGATCCGTGAGATAAGGCTAAATCTGGCTTTTCTTTCATTATTAATGGGAATAATTGGGCTGCTCTAAGGGTTAGCCAAAACATTTTTACAACTTTATTTTTTCCATAATATTTACCAATAATTCTATATTTTAAGCCAAAACGGTCTGCAAGTTGGCAAACCTGAAACCGATTGCGTGCAGTAATAAGTAAAGAAAGGCCCAGTGCCTCAAGTTCCCTAATAATTGGATGAAAAAAAGGAACATGAGGAGAATTATCAAGATCAATCCATATCTTTTTTGTGAAGTTCATTGAAATGACTCACAAAAACTCGCAAAGGGCATAGAGCAAAGGGCAAAGAGAAAAGAGCATAGAGCATAGGGCATAGGGCAAAGGGCAAAGAGAAAAGAGCATAGAGCATAGAGCAGTGGGTTTATTGGGTTTATTGAGTTTTTTGGGCTTGTTGGGTTCTAACAGAAAATCGCAAAGAGCAGAGAGCTTGGAGCATAGTGCATATAGTTTAGAGAGTTATTGGAATTTTGTGGTGGGTTTGTATTTGAGCTCAAACTCAAAACTCTTAAAACACCTTATCTCTGGATAATTATTCCTTAAATACTCCTCAACAGACGGTGAATATGTATATCCAACTATAAAAGCATAAACCTTAGCCTTAAAATGCTCCCTTAACCTCCCAATAAGCCCCCAAAAATTATCAACCTCCTTAATACTTGGCCTCGACTTACACTCACCAACTATATATACCCTTTCACCATCCCTCCTACCCTCTACATATATATTCACCTCATCAAACCTACCATCCATATATAGAACGTTTCTCCTATCAACCACCTCCACCTCAACCCCATACTCCTTCCTGGCAAAATCATAAAGATAAGGAAATATCTTGTCTTCCAAACCATGACCCACTGTATCGGAAATCCCAGAAAGTATCTCCCTCGTCCTCTCATGCTCCTTAATAAGAAGCCTTAACTCCTCCTCTGTTCTCTTCTGTGCTTGAGCAAGCTCATTTACCCTTTGTTCGGTTCTCTTCTGTGCCTCGGCGAGTTCGTTTACCCTTTGTTCGGTTCTCTTCTGTGCCTCGGCGAGTTCGTTTACCCTTACAGTAAGCTGATCTACCCTTGCTGTAAGCTGATCCACCCTTATGGTAAGTTGATCTACCCTTATGGTAAGTT
>Ga0315298_1000504_pt1 | contig 75462 bp, 71 predicted proteins | sample WHS_1_MG_FD_203077 | JGI IMG/M metagenome (GOLD analysis project Ga0315298, IMG submission 203077) | Extremophilic microbial mat communities from Washburn Hot Springs, YNP, Wyoming, USA - WHS_1_MG | ecosystem: Environmental > Aquatic > Thermal springs > Hot (42-90C) | place: USA: Wyoming... | reverse complement strand
GTCCTCGGCAACGGCCGCCTTGTTGCAGCGCTCGAATAATTCCCCCGCGCGCTTCACCAACTCCTGCTTCCACGCGCTGATCATCGTCGCATGAACCCCAAATTCAGCCGACAACTCCGCCAGGGTCTTCTCCCCCGACAGCGCCGCCATCGCCACACGAGCTTTGAATTCCGCCCCGTGCGGCTTCCTCTTCACACCCATCTCTGGCTCCTCTCTCGACCGGCCAGCCTTAGCTTAAACAACTGTCCAAAAAACCGGAGCCGCCGCACTACGTCATCAACGGCCACAAGATCCTCAACCCAACGGCGGCTCGAAATTTAATCAATCGGGTCCGTCACTCCGCGCCAGGACCAGCCGCCCATCACCGGTCATAGCCATCAAACGTCAAGCTCTCCCGCGCCTGCTGCGCGGTCCTGAATGAACCGGAATCGTAGCTCCGGCTTCCGCCCCATCAGGCTCTCCACCATCTCCGCCGTCTCCGCCCGCGCTTCCGGCAGGGTCATCACCCGAAGCAGGACCCGTTTTTTCGGGTCCATCGTGGTTTCCTTCAACATCGCCGGCGGCATCTCGCCCAACCCTTTGAACCTGCTGATTTCAACCTTCGCGCTCCCTTTGAAGGCGGTCTTGATCAGCCGGTCACGCTCGGCATCGTCCATGGCATAGACCGACTTGCTGCCCTGGGTCAGCCGGAACAGCGGCGGCTGTGCCAGAAACACATGCCCGGCACGGATCAGTTCCGGCAGTTCCCGGTAAAAAAACGTCATCAGCAGCGAGGCGATATGCGCGCCGTCGACATCCGCATCTGTCATGATGATGATCCGGCCATACCGCAGGTGTTCCAGCCGGAACCGGTCGCCCACCCCGCACCCGAGCGCCTCGATCAGATCTTTCAACTCCTGATTCTGCCGCAGCTTTTCAGTGGAAGCGGAGGCGACGTTAAGAATCTTGCCCCGCAACGGCAAAACTGCCTGGGTCTCCCTGTTGCGCGCCTGCTTGGCCGACCCTCCCGCCGAGTCGCCCTCGACCAGGAAAATCTCCGTATCCTCACGCGATTCACGCGCGCAATCCGTCAGCTTGCCCGGCAGCCGCAGCCGCCGCGTTGCTGATTTGCGCGGCGTATCCTTGGCCTCGCGCCGCCGGATCCGGTCTTCCGCGCGCTCGATGACATAGGCCAGCAGTTGATCGGCACTGGCCGGATCACCGGCCAGGAAATGCTCGAACCGGTCCCGCAGCGCCGCCTCGGTCACTCGCTGCGCCTCGGGCGAGGTCAGCTTTTCCTTGGTCTGTCCCTGGAATTGCGGATCGCGGATGAACAGGGACATCTTGGCCGCCAGCGTGCCCGTCACGTCCTCACCGGTCACTACGGCAACGCGCTTGTTGCCACGCTGCTCGCCGAACCCGCGCACCCCCTTCAGCAACGCGGAGCGAAATCCCGCCTCATGCGTCCCTCCCTGAGATGTTGGAATTGTATTGCAATAAGTCGATATTGACGACTCACCGCCATCGACCCACGCACAAGCCCACTCGATCCGCCCTGCCGCGTCCGGCAACTCGGCGAGGCCGGCCCAAACCGGGGCCACCAGCTTCGGTGCGGTACCAAGTTCCTCGGCCAACGAATCGGCTAGCCCGCCGGGAAAATGCAGTTCCGCCTGCGCCGGTACGTCCGACCCCGCAGGGATCAGCGCCGCATCGCATGACCAGCGGATACGCACCCCACGAAACAGATATGCCTTCGATCGGCACATCCGGTACAGCCGCAACGCGCTCAATTTGAGTGGCCCGAAAATCTCGGGGTCCGGCGTGAACCTGATCAACGTGCCGCGCCGGTTCGGCGCTGGCCCGGCATTGACCAGTTTGGTCAGCGGTTTGCCCCGCGCATAGTCCTGCTTCCATAGCACCCGGTCCCGCGCGACCTCGACCTCCAGGCGTTCCGCAAGCGCGTTGACCACCGAACTTCCCACCCCGTGCAACCCGCCCGAGGTTGCATAGGCCTTGCCGGAGAACTTGGCTCCGGAATGCAGCGTTGTCAGAATGACTTCGAGCGCCGATTTGTCCTTGAACTTGGGATGCGGGTCGACCGGATAGCCCCGCCCGTTATCACGTACCGTCAACCAGTTGCCCGCAGCCAGCGTCATCTCGATCGTCGAGGCATGACCTGCGACGGCTTCGTCCATCGCATTGTCCAGCAATTCGGCGGCCAGGTGATGCAACGCGCCCTCATCGGTCCCGCCAATATACATACCCGGTCGGCGACGAACCGGCTCAAGCCCTTCCAGAACCTCGATATCCTTGGCGGTATACGCCGCCGACGCAGCGGATTGGTCGAAGAGATCACTCACGTCCGGGCCTCGATTCGTTGGATTGTTATGCCACCCTGCCACATAAATCCGAAAAGCGGATTATGGCTTCGCCAGCGCCCGGTTGACCCAGTCTGCTGCGGCAGCAAACGCGTGATTGGCATCGAGCGCGCTGGTGTCGATCCGATGAGCGTCTTCAGCCGGTCGCAGCGGGGCCGCCGCCCGAGTCCGGTCGGCTTCGTCCCGCGCCGCGAGATCCGCCTGAACCGCCTCGAGCGTGACTTCGGCACCGAGCGCCCGCCGCTCGGCAAACCGCCGCGCCGCCCGCACAGTGAGCGAGGCCGTGATATACAACTTCACATCCGCCTCGGGAAACACGATCGTCCCGATATCCCGCCCATCGAGTACCGCCCCGGCATGCAACGCGAACGAGCGCTGAAAATCGAGCAACGCTGCCCGCACAGCGGGGATCGAGGCCACGGCACTTGCGGCACGATCGACCTCCGGGGTTCGGAGGTCTCCCCGTTCCAGATCGAGGCGCCCGAGGCCCCGCGCCTGCTCACTCGCAAGCGCGACATCTGAAGGATCGCCGCCGTGGTCGAGTACCCGTCGTCCGACCACCCGGTACAGCAGCCCGGTGTCCAGATATGGCAGATTGAACGCTTCGGCCAGTCGCCGCGCCAGCGTCCCCTTGCCCGAAGCCGCGGGTCCGTCGATCGCAATCACGATATGCTTCATGCCAATCCCTCCACCGGCCCGCCCGCTGGCCCGATCACCGCCCCCAGCCCCCGCATCAGATCAACGAAGCCTGGAAAGCTGGTATCGATGAAGGCGGCATCATCGATTGTAACCGGATCGTCGGCGACGAGCCCCAGCACCAGCGCGCTCATCGCAAGCCGGTGATCCATATGCGTCATCACCGTCCCGCCGCCAAGCCGGTTTGCCCCGCCCATGATGATCATGTCATCGCCATCCACTTCGACCTGTGCGCCATTGACCCGCAGCATCGCGAGCGTGGCGGCCAGCCGGTCGCTTTCCTTGACCCGCAACTCGCCCAACCCGCGCAAGCGCGACTGCCCCTTCGCGAGTGCACAGGCAACCGCGAGGATCGGATACTCATCGATCATGGCAGGGGCTCGCTCCGGCGACACATCCACCCCCCTCAGCGTCGTCGCCCGGACCACGAGGTCGCCAACTGGCTCCCCCCCCTCCGCCCGCTGATTGAGAATGACGATGTCTGCGCCCATTTCGCACAGCGTTGTCACAAGGCCGGTCCGCAACGGATTGAGGCCGACCCCTTCGATAGTCACGCTGGAGCCCGGAACGAGCAACGCCGCCACGATCGGAAACGCCGCCGAAGACGGATCGCCCGGCACCATGACATCCGAAGCCATCAACTCCGGCTGTCCCCGCAAGCGGATCAACTTGCCTCTTCCCTGCCCGATCACCTCGACCGCCGCTCCGAAATGACGAAGCATATTTTCCGAATGGTCGCGGGTCGGTTCCGGCTCCTCGATCTCCGTCACCCCACGCGCATTCAGCCCCGCGAGCAGGAGCGCCGACTTCACCTGCGCGGACGCAACCGGCAGCCGATAACTCAAGGGCAGAGCATCGGCCGCTCCACTCACAGCCAGAGGCAGCCGCCCGCCATCCCGTGCCGCGAACACAGCACCGCACGCGGCGAGCGGATCGATCACCCGGCGCATCGGTCGCCGTCGCAACGAGGCATCACCGGTCATCACCGCAAAAATGTCATGACTCGCGAGAATGCCGCACAGCAGCCGCGCCGCTGTGCCCGAATTGCCCATGTCGAGCACATCCTCAGGGCTGTGTAACCCGCCAATTCCGGCACCGCTCACCCGCCACATACCGGAACCTTCACGCGTGACATCCGCCCCAAGAGCCCGCATCGCGGCAGCAGTTCTCAGCACATCCTCGCCTTCGAGCAGCCCGGCGATGCGCGTGGTGCCGATCGCAAGCCCCGCGAACATCAGCGCGCGATGGGAAATCGACTTGTCGCCCGGCACGCGAATCGTACCGTTGAGCGGCGAGCCGGCGCGGCGCGAAATATGGGCGACAGGGGATGAGGGGTTCATGGCGCGGCGCTTAGCATGGCCCGTGCGGTTTGACATAGGGGGCGATGGGTGGCATGGCGCGCGCCCTGAAGCGACCGTTTCCCACTCTTTACGAGGCCCTCATGCCGAAGCCGGAACTTGGCGACAAACATACCTGCGTCTCCTGTGGCGCACGGTTCTTCGATCTGGGCAAGGTGCCTGCGGTCTGCCCGAAATGCGGCACCGAACAGCCGATCGAGCAGCCCAAGCTCAAGCGCAACGCCCCGATCCCCGATGATGTGAAAAAATCGCCCAAGGCGGCCATCGCGCCGGGTGACGATGTCGAGGTCGATGCGGTCGACGACGGCACCGACGAGGATATTCTGGAGGATGCCGACGATCTCGAGGACGATGCCGACGCGATCGAGGCAGATATCGAAGTCGAGCGCGATACCGACGAGAACGAACGCTGAAATTTTCCCGTCAGCGAAACAAAAATTTATTTTGCACCTCAGCGCAATCCATTAACCGAACGGTAATTCGCTCATGGTCATCTGGGGTCAGCCAAAACGGCTGAACTGTCAAAGGAAAACCCCGCGATGTCCGATTATGCGACGGCGAAAACCGCCGACCATCATGAGCCGATCGTCAGCCCCCTGATCCTGACCGACCGGTTGATCTCACTCGCTCAGGATGCTGAACGAGCCGGTCTGCCTGTCATGGCAAACCGGCTCGTCAGGCTCGCCCTTCGGGCTTGTAAACCGCCACCCAAAATTCGGCACCACGGTTGATCTCATCAATGTCCCGGCTTTGACCTGAAACGAGACGGTCCGCTATTCCGGGGATCACAGAACCGGAGGTCGTTCATGTCGAATTCCACTGCCGAAGCGATGCCCCAGCCGTCGGGGCCGCTTGCAGGACTTACCGTCTTTGACCTTACAAGGGTCCTGGCCGGCCCCACCTGCGTCCAGATGCTGGCCGATCTTGGCGCCAACGTGATCAAGATCGAAAAGCCAGGCAGCGGCGACGATACCCGCGGCTTCGTCCCGCCCGAAATGCCCGGAACCGGGCAAAGTGCGTATTTCGCAGGAGCCAACCGCAACAAGCGCTCGCTGACGCTCGACATCGCCACATCCGAAGGTCAGCGGATCGCCCACGACCTGATCGGTCGATGCGATATTCTGGTCGAAAACTTCAAGGTCGGCACGCTTTCCCGCTACGGGCTTGGGTATGAACAACTTGCCCCGATCCATCCTTCACTGATCTACTGCTCGATCACCGGCTTCGGGCAGACCGGCCCCTACGCGGCGCGGCCGGGCTATGACAGCCTGATCCAGGCCATGGGCGGTATCATGTCGCTCACCGGCGCGCCCGATGGCGAGCCAATGAAAGTGGGCGTTCCGGTCGCGGATCTGTTCGCCGGCCTTTACGGCGCTATCGGTGTTCTCGCTGCTCTCCGCCATCGCGAAGCCACCGGCGAAGGCCAGCAGGTCGATATCGGCATGCTCGATACCCATGTCGCCTGGCTCGCTAATCAGGGGATGAACTATCTGGCCACCGGCACCAACCCGCCCCGCCTCGGCAACCAGCATCCCAACATTGTTCCCTATCAGGTTTTCGCCACGGCGGATGGCCATATCGTGCTCTCGATCGGCAACGACGCGAGCTTCGCCCGTTTCTGCAACCGCTTCGGCCTCGACCACCTCATTGAGAATTCGAACTTTGCGACTAACGCCGCGAGGGTCGCAAACCGTACCCTCGTCACCGAAACGCTCGCCGCCGTGCTCAGCCGGCACTCCTCCGCGTGGTGGCTGGAAGCGCTGGAAGCCATCAAAATCGGCTGCGGTCCGATCAATACGCTCGATCAGGTGTTCACCGATCCGCACGTGATCGCACGCAATAATCTGGTCGACCTCACCGATCAAAGCGGCAATCCGATAACTCTGGTCGCGAATCCGGTACGTTTATCCGCCACACCGGTGGATTATCGCCTCCCACCTCCCATCTTAGGTGAACATACCGATGAGGTGCTGACCGACATGCTGGGACTAAGTGCAACCGAAATAGCGGCCCTGCGCCGCGATAACATCGTCTGACCTGGCTGCATGGCGCGGCAAGGCTTCGTGCCTTACCTCCTCGGCAGTGCGTTTCACCGCCTCGCCTTCGTGGAATTCGGCAACCCGGCAGCGGCGGCGGTACTCTGCATCCACGGTCTGACCCGAAATGGCCGTGATTTCGACCCGCTGGCAGAAAGTCTTGCCGATCGATTTCATGTCATCTGCCCGGATCTGCCTGGGCGCGGACAGTCGGACTGGCTCCCTGATTCAGCGCTCTACCAGCCCGGTTCCTACGTCATCGCCCTCGGCCATCTTCTCGCATGGCTCAACAAGCCGGTCGCCTGGATCGGCACGTCGCTCGGCGGGATTTGTGGAATGATGATGGCGGCGACACATGCCGCTCCGATCACAAGACTTGTCCTCAACGATATCGGCCCGTCGATCCCGGCGTCCGCGCTCGGTCGCATCCGCGACTATATGACAACCACGCCTGAATATTTCGCCAACCATGCTGATGTCGAGCGCTATCTTCGCAGGGTTCATGCCCCGTTCGGCCCTCTGACCGATGCTCAATGGGCACATCTCGCATATTATTCCGCGCGACGGCTCGACGGCGGTGGCCTGGCACTACATTACGATCCCGCCATCGCCACACCGATCATAGCTTCGACGCCAATGACCGCCGATCTGTCGCCGATCTGGCAACAGATCCGCGTGCCCGTGCTGGCGATCCGTGGCGAATCGAGCGATCTCCTCACCGAGGAGACGTTCGCCGCCATGGAAGCAGATGGTGCAACCGGACTGACGATCGCCGATTCCGGCCACGCCCCGGCGCTGATGGACGCACCGACCATCGGCGTCATCCGCGATTTTCTGGAGAGCGGCCGCCAATGACCGATCGCCAGACGACGGACGCCGTTGTGAAAAATCCGCTGCCGCCTCCCCCGCCGACAACGGCACAGTCCACGACCATATCTGCGAGCCCAAAACGCCGCCGGACCTGGCGAGAATCGTCTCGCCTATGGTGGAGCAGCCTCAAGACCTCGCTGTGGGCGCTTCTCAGCGGCGAGATGTCGCTGGTGGCCGCCGGTTGCGCCTTCTATGCAACCCTCGCGCTATTCCCGGCGATCACTACGCTGATCTCGCTTTACGGTCTTGCCTTCAACCCTATCACGGTCGAGCCGCAACTTATCTATCTGCGCCATTTGATGCCGCCAGCGGCGTTCCAGCTGATCGCCGGGCGAATCCAGCAACTGGTTTCAGGCGGCAAGACCAGTCTGGGAATCGGACTCGCTTTGTCATTGGTGTTCACGCTCTATTCCACCGCATCAGGGACCAAATCCCTCATCTATGCCCTCAACGTGATCCACAAACGTGAAGAAACCCGTGGGATCATCCGGTTTCAACTGGTCACTCTCGGCATGACGCTGGTGGCGGTCATCGGCGCGATCATTGCAATCGGCGTGCTGGTTGGTCTGCCGCTGATGTTCACCTTCTTCGGCTTCGGCAAAGCATCCGCGGTGATCGCCATCGTAATCGGCTTCATCCTGATGGTTGGGTTCATGGGCGTCGCTCTCGGTCTGTTCTATCGCTACGGTCCCTCTTTCCGCCGGGATCTCGGACACACCGTAATCCCGGGTGTAACCATTGCGATTCTGGTCTGGCTGATCGTGTCCTATGGATTCGCGGTCTATGTCGGGCAGTTCGCCGCCTACAGCCGGACTTATGGTCCGCTCGCCACCATCATCGGCCTGATGATGTGGTTCTACCTCACCGCCTACACCCTTCTACTCGGTGCGCTGTTCAACGCGGCGATCGATCAGGCGAGCAAACAGCCGATTGTGGCAAGAACGCCATAGCAGCGAAACTTGCGCTGAACGCGGCCGTCAAAACCGGTTTACAATGCTGCATCAGCGTTGTCGCGACGCCACATTGGAGGTATGGCACGAGGATTGAACAGAGCAGCTGATACGTGGGGCGAGGCTTGGTACCTAAACCGGACTCAATCGAATTCGGTCGATGATGGAACCATGTGGATCGCCCCGCGGACGTCAGACGAGGACGTCCCGGCGGCATGACCCGTAAACGAGCCAGCGTGAAACCGACCGATCAGGAGTTTCCGGCGGCATCGTCATCAACGCTGCCCAGCGCGGCCGCGCTCCGGAAGTTCCTCAGCGAGGCCGGCACCCGCATGGGTAAAAACGACATCGCACGCGCTTTCAATCTGACGCCTGACCAAAGACCGGCCCTACGCGCCCTGCTGCGCGAACTCGAACGCGACGGCGCATTGACCCGAGCCGGTGGCAGGCATATTCGCGAGGCGGCAGTGCTACCCGAACGTTGCGTTATCGAGATCACCGGCACCGATCGGGATGGCGACCCCCTGGCCCGACCGGTCGGCTGGGATCAGCCCGGGCGACCGCCAATCATTTTCATGAAGCCCGAGCAACGCGGCCAGACCGCCCTCGCCCCCGGCGCGCGCATCCTGGCACGCTTGCGCAGGATCGACGGTGATCGATACGAAGGGCGAACACTGAAGCGGCTCGACGACGAACCAGCGACCATTATCGGCGTATTCAGGTCGGCGAGACCGGGCGAGGCGCACGGCGGCTGGATCGAGCCGGTCGATCGCAAGAGCCGGGCGGAATGGGCGGTTCCGGTCGGCGAGACCAACGGTGCGGCAAGTGGCGACGTGGTGCGCGCCGCCCCGCTCCCAGCATTCGGGCATGGCGCGAAACCGGCCCGGATCGTCGAACACCTCGGCAAGATGGGCGATGCGCGCTCGATCAGCCTGATCGCGATCGCCGCCCTCGGTATCCCCGTCGATTTTCCGCAAGCGGCGATCGACGAGGCGGAGGCGGCAAAGGCAACCCGGCTCGGCAAGCGTACCGATCTGCGCGGGCTACCGCTCATCACCATCGATGGTGCGGATGCCCGCGACTTCGACGATGCGGTATTCGCCGAACCCGCCGGCACAGGCTACCGGCTGGTCGTCGCGATCGCGGATGTCGCGCATTATGTCCGACCCGCCAAGGCGCTCGACCGCGAAGCGCAGCACCGCGGCAATTCGGTCTATTTCCCTGATCGTGTCGTACCGATGCTGCCCGAAGCATTGTCGAACGGCTGGTGCAGCCTGCGACCGAACGAGGATCGCGGGTGCCTTTTTGTCGAAATGATCATCGACCGTGAAGGCCGCAAACAGAGCCATAAATTCGGTCGCGGCCTGATGCGCAGCTACGCCCGCATGACCTACGAGGAGGTACAGAGCGCGCACGATGCGGGTTCGGCAGCCGACCTCCCTGCCGGCACGCTTGATCATCTGTATGCCGCCTATCATGCCCTGGTTGCCGCCCGTCAGGCGCGCGGCACGCTCGATCTCGACCTGCCGGAACGCCAGATCACCCTCACCGAGGACGGCAAAGTGGCCAGCGTCGTGCCGCGCGCCCGGCTCGACAGTCACCGGTTGATCGAGGAGTTCATGATCCTCGCCAATGTCTCGGCGGCCGAGGAGCTGGAGCGGCTGCGTCAACCCTGCATGTACCGTATTCATGCACCGCCCTCCCCGGAAAAGCTCGACGCCCTGCGCTCGCTGCTGGCCACTTTCGACATTTCGCTCAAGCAGAGCGACCAGTTGATCCCGCGCGACCTCGATCACATCCTGAAACTGGTCGCAGGGACGGATGCGGCGCCGCTGGTCAACGAAACCGTGCTGCGCAGCCAGTCCCAGGCAGAGTATGCACCCGAAAACATCGGCCATTTCGGGTTGGCCCTGAAATCCTACGCGCATTTCACCTCGCCAATCCGCCGTTATGCCGATCTTCTGGTTCATCGCGCCCTGATCGCCGGGCTGAAACTGGGAACCGATGGGCTGAGCCCCGAGACGGCTGGCGAATTCCCGGTCATCGCGCAAGCCATTACCATCACCGAGCGTCGTGCGACCGATGCCGAGCGGCAATCGACCGACCGTTATCTGGCTGCCTATCTCGCCGAGCGCGTCGGAGAGGAGTTCGCAGCGCGCATCGCCGGGATCACCCGCTTCGGTCTGTTCGTCAGCCTGAGTGAAACCGGCGCTTCGGGTTTCATTCCGATGGCGCTGCTGCCTGACGATTTCTGGCATCACGACGAGGCAACCAGCACCCTGTCAGGCAAGCGTAGCCGTATCGTGTTCCATCTGGCCGACCAGGTGATAGTGCGGCTGCGCGAAGCCAAGCCAGTCACCGGCGGATTGCTGTTTTCGCTAATCGAGGGGGGGCAATCACGCGGCCACCCACCTATGCGCGTCAGCAATGATTCACCGGGACGGCACCCCGGCAGGAAATCGAAGGGCAAACGGCCCGGCCGCACTCCGAAATCGGCAAAGCGCCCGCACCGATGAAATTCCATCGCCGAACTGGAATATGGCGTCATCTCAGGGTCAGGCGCAGCTTGGCGCTTCTCTGCCTCATCCTGCCGCTGTGCAGTGCCTATGCCGCCGCACCTGGGACCGCCGCGCTTGGGTTCAATGCCGCTCAGGCTGGTGCGGTCTGGGGCGCCGCCCTCGCCTTCATCGCGCCGCGCACACTCGAACCGCTCGGAATTCCCCGGATGGCGGTATGGGGCCTGTCGGGGATCACCGCGCTCGATCCGGATCTGACCGTTCAGGATCAGTCGGGAAAGTTGCTGCTCTACGGCCCGAACCGGGTGATCTTCGCGACCACGACCCCGACCCCGACCGATGCGGGAGCCTGGGGCGTCGCGTGCGCCGCCGTTGCGGCGCACGCGTTTACCGTGTCACCAGCGCTTCGCCGCGCAGGTACGGAAGGCGTGATCCGCAGCTTTTTCGATGAGCTATTCAATCATTTCGACCCGTATTCTCGATATGAAGCTCCGCGCGAAGCCGATGAAGATCGCGCCGTCCGCCTCGGCCACGCCGGACTCGGTCTCACCCTCGGGCGCGAGGGCCGGGCGATCCTGATCGCGCGCGTGGCGCCCTCCGGTCCCGCCGATCAGGCCGGAATGACGGAGGGTATGGCTGTGCTGGCAATCAACGGCCAATCCACCGCCAACGGCCATCTGGCTGCCCTGCAGGAAAGCCTGCACGGCATGGCCGGCACCCACATCACCCTGACGGTCCGGCCCGCAAAAAGCCTGCCACAGACCATCGATCTGACGCGGGGGCTGGTACCAACGCAGAGTGTCTTCGGTGCGATGGACAAGACCGTCGCGGTTATCCGGGTGACGGGGTTCGACCGCGACACCGGCGAGCAGTTCGCCAGTACGCTGGCAACCTTGATGCAGGGCATGCCCCGCCCCACGGGCATCGTGATCGACCTGCGAGGCAATCGCGGCGGCGTCCTGCGGCAGTCGGTCCTCAGCGTCGATACATTGCTCAGTCACGGCACCATCATCCGCACGATCGGTCGGGATCCTGCCTCGGACCACGTGTTTCATGCCGAAGGTGCGGATCTTGCAGGCGGACTGCCCGTGATCATTCTGGTCGATGGCGCAACCGCAAGCGCGGCCGAGGTATTTTCGGCCGCCTTGTCCGACAACGACAGGGCGGTGGTGGTCGGCAGTGCAACCCTGGGCAAGGGGCTGGTGCAGAGCTTGACGACCCTGCCCGGTGGTGGCGAACTCTACGTGACCTGGAGCCGGATGATTGCGCCACGCGGCTGGCCATTGCAGGGACTGGGCGTGTTTCCTCAAGTGTGTGTCAGTCTCGGCACCAACGTACTGGCCCAGCAGATCATGGCGCTGAAATCGGGTCACGACATGCTGGCGAAATCGTTGGCCGAAACCCGCGCGGCACGCGCACCGATGCCTCTGGCCGAGATCCTCGCGATTCGCGATGCCTGCCCCGCAACCGTGGGGGCCAACGGCTATTTTGCCGCCGCGACCGCCCTTATTAACGATCCGGTCGCCTACCATGCCGCATTGATCCGCCCGTTGCTCGCGGCAGACACGGGAGCAGGCAGTTCTGCGTCGCATGGGACTTGACCGCAGCAAGCCTCTCGCTCATATCCCGCCGATCGGAGAACACTCATGGCCAAATCCAGCACAGTCCAGATCAAACTGATTTCCACCGCCGACACCGGCTTTTTCTACGTCACGCGCAAGAACGCGAAGGCGCAGACCGGCAAGCTCGAGTTCCGGAAATACGACCCGGTGGCGCGCAAGCACGTCGCGTTCAAGGAAGCCAAAATCAAGTAACCGCCTAGTTTGCCCGCACGATGCAGCTATTCATCTGTCAATCGTGCGGCGCGCGGCTCTATTTCGAGAACCACGTCTGCCAATCCTGTAACCATCGGCTCGGCTATTTGCCGGAAGTGGACAAGATTGTTGCATTGGTCCGAGACAAACGGGAAGAGTGTGGTGGCGATCCGAACGGCCCTTGGCGGGCAGTCGGGCTGCCCGATCTGCGCCTTCGGTTTTGTACCAATGCGCTCTATGACGCATGCAACTGGCTGCTGCCCGCGGATGACTGCGATCCGGGGTCAGAACCATTATGCGATGCCTGCCGGTTCAACCGGATCGTGCCCAATCTCGGCGATGCCCGAAACCTGGCACGCTGGCGCCGGATCGAGACGGCCAAACACTGGCTGATCTACACGATCAATCATCTGAAGCTGCCGTTGCCGGATCGGATGGAAGATCCGGGCCATGGCCTCGCCTTCAAATTCCTGACTCCGGTTCGTGGCGCGCCGCCGCCGCTTACCGGTCACGATGAAGGGGTGATCGTGCTGAACGCGGAGGAAGCGGAGGACGCAATCCGCGAACGCAACCGCACCGCGATGGGCGAGCCCTATCGCACCCTGCTCGGTCATTTCCGCCACGAGATCGGCCATTTCTATTGGGACGTTCTGGTGCGCGACACCGACCGGATCGACCGCTGCCGGGAGTTGTTCGGCGACGACCGGACCGATTACGGCGCGGCGCTGAAGCACCATTATGCCGAGGGGGCGCCGCCCGATTGGCAGGAGAACTATATCAGCGCCTACGCAACCGCTCATCCATGGGAGGATTTCGCGGAAACCTGGGCGCAATATCTGCATATCGTGGACACCATCGAAACCGCCAACGCCTATGGGCTGCGGGTGGATCCGCCCGGCGAAAGCGGCGGAACCATGCCACTCTCCGCTGATTTCGACCCTTATGGATCACACCCAATCGAAGACCTCATCGCGATCTGGTTGCCGCTGAGCTTTGCGATGAACAGCCTCGCCCGAAGCATGGGTCAGAACGACCTCTACCCGTTCATCATCTCGCCGCCAGTCGTCGAAAAGCTCGGCTTCATTAACGAGCTCATCCATCGGCGCTGATCGTAACTTTGCGGTTTCATCGGAACTCAACAGCGTTCGTGGGATCGTCGATTGATTTTGTGCTGCGGCAGGTCCAAACTCGCCATAAGAAAATGTACATTTCAAATCACGGCACCATCACCGAACGTCACGAAAAGGTTGTCAAGCGCGACGAGGATGCCGCGGCGAATCATCGTCACGCCGTCGAGCCTCATCGTGTCGGCCGAACCTCACCGTTGGCTTAGCCTCGGCCCCCGCTTGCCAGCGACCGAAACTCCGCACACAATGGCGTAAATAAACGTCGGTCGCACATAACGGGGGCCTCATGAAACCATTTCAATTCCTTGCGATCGTGCCGTGCGCGCTCATGCTGATCGGTCCATTGGTGCACAACAAGCTGCACCCGTTCATTCTCGATATGCCCTTCCCGCTCGGCTGGGTAACGGTGTGGATCGTGCTGACGGCCGCGACTATGGCGGTGGTCTATGCGATCGATCCCGCGAACAAAGGGGGCGATCGATGACGATCCCCCTGATTCTGCTCGGCTTGACAGCTCTGTTCGCGCTGCTACTTGGAGTCGGTGCGCGATCCGGTCACGCGATGGGGCTGGAGGAATGGACCGTCGGCAATCGCGGCTTCGGCTTCGTGCTTGTCTTCCTGCTGCTGGCCGGCGAGATTTACACCACGTTCACCTTCCTCGGTGCCTCGGGCTTCGCCTACGGCCAAGGCGCACCGGCCTATTACATTTTGGCCTACGGCACGATCGCCTATGTGATCGGCTATTTCATGCTGCCGAAAGTATGGGCCTATGCCAAGCAGCACCATCTCGTCTCGCAGCCCGATTTCCTCGCCCACAAATATGACAGCAAGACACTGGGCGTGATTGTCTCGATCGTCGATATCATTGCCCTCATCCCCTACCTCGTGCTTCAGCTCACCGGTCTTGGCATCATCGTGACGGCGGCTGGCTATGGCGGGATTTCAAACACGGTCGCGGTGCTGATCGGCGCGGTGGTGGTAACGATCTATGTGGTCGTCTCGGGCGTGCGCGGGTCGGCATGGACCTCGGTGGCCAAGGACGTCATGATCCTGAGCGTCGTGCTGTTTCTCGGGATCTATCTGCCGATCCATCTGTATGGTGGAATCGGCGCGATGTTCGAGGAAATCGCGAAGGCGAAACCGGGCTTCCTGACATTTCCAGCTAAGGGACAATCGGTCTGGTGGTTCGTCTCCACCGTGCTGCTCACCGCACTCGGTTTTTTCATGTGGCCCCATTCCCTCGCCAGTTGCTACACCGCACGCAATGCGAACGTCTTTCGCAAGAACGCAATCGTGCTGCCGATCTATCAATTGATCCTCCTGTTCGTTTATTTCGTCGGATTCGCAGCCGTGCTTAAAGTGCCGGGGCTGAAAGGGGCGGCGAGCAACCTCGCATTGTTCAAGCTGGTCGTCGCAACCCTGCCGCCCTGGGTCGTCGGCATCGTCGGCGCCGCAGGCGTACTGACCGCGCTCGTTCCGGGTTCGATGATCGCAATGACGGCAGCCACGCTGATGTCGCGCAATCTCTACGGCGCTCTCAACCCACAGGCCAGCAACGATCAGATCGTATTCATCGCGAAATGCCTGGTTCCGGTCGTCATGGCGATCGCAGTGTTTTTCACCCTCACCGGCAGTTCCACGATCGTTACCCTGCTCCTGGTGGGCTACAGTTTCGTGACCCAGATGTTCCCGGCGCTGGTCGTGAGCCTGTTTCCTGGCTCAGGGGCCACGAAACAAGGCGCGATGGCGGGCATCATCGCCGGCGTTGTGGTTGCGGCTTGGCTCACCTTCAGCCACGCGACGGTCGGCTCGTTGCTACCGTTCCTGCCACAGCCGATCCAGGATTTCAACGTCGGGATCATCGCCCTGATCGGAAATATCGTGATGCTGGTGGCGGTGAGTGCGGTCACCAAGCGGCGTGTCGCCGCCATCGCGGAATAAGGGAGGGAGGGTGGTGTCGCACGGGCGAAGCCGGTAACGCCCGCCCCGATGCCTCTCGCCAACGCCTCGTCGGTGACAGCTGCCGATGGGATAACCGGCGCGCTCGCCATCGCCTCCGGCAGCGCGGACGTATTTGCATTTCTCAAATTCCACGACGTGTTCACCTCGGCGATGACCGGAAATACCGCTCTGCTCGGAATGGCGCTCGGGCAGGGACATATCCTGGAAGCAACCCGATCACTCGCCGCCCTGCTCGGCTTCGCGGCGGGTAGCGTGCTGGGCACCGTGATCCACGATGCTTCGGCCACAGCACCGGTGCGGTCCCGGCTGCGCCGGGTGATCGGCGTCGAGGCACTTTGTCTTGCCCTCGTCGCCGTGCTCTGGCCGCTGGTCGCGCATCCGGTCTACGGCATGCCGCTATTCGTGTTGATCGTCGTGGCGTCGGCCGCGATGGGGATGCAGAGCGTTGCCGCCCGGGTGATAGATCTGCCGGGGATCACGACAGTGGTGTTCACCACGACACTGACAATGATCACAATGGGACTGACCCGCGCGGTAAGCCACAAGGGCGGGTCGCCAGCGGTCAAGCCGATCACCTGGCTGCAGATCACCGTGATGAGCTGTTATCTCGCGGGCGCGATCGTATCGGGCGGCCTTTCAATGATCCATCCCGATTCCATGGCATTGCCCGAATGTATCGCCGTCCTGAGCGCATTCGTAATGGCGCGGTCTTTCGAAGTTCCCGCCGCCTGATTCCGGCTTCAACGCCGGCGAAATCGCTGAACAGTAAGGATCAGATCGGCCTCTGCGCCATCGGGACGGCCACTCGCGAGCCATAGGAACAAGACGGTTACCACGTAGCTGCCAGCGCCCAGCGCGATAGCGCCGACCATGTGCCACGCCAATACCGGATCTCGACCAGCCCAATGCCCCCAACCGAGATCGCTCAACATCAGAACCGCCGTCATCGCGCCGGCACCGATCAGGGTACGCCAGATCCGCGCAAAGATTGCTGCAACGCTCACCTGCAGACGCCGCGTCATGACCAGGAAATAGACGATCTGGCTGACGACATCGACAATCGAAACCGCGATCGCCGCACCGATCAGCCCGTAGCGTGGCACCAGCGCAACCAGCAACGCCAAGCGCAGCACCATCAGCGCGACATTGAGCTTCAGACTGGCCTTGAGCCAAGCCTGCACCGCGAACAGGGTCGAGGCAATCGAGCCAAAGATCGTCACCGTCGTCGCGATCCCGAAGATTTCCAGCAGCGGCACGGCGCCAAGCCATTCCTTGCCGAACCCCAGTTTGACGATGGGATAGGCGATCAACGATAGGCCGAAGCCAGCGGGCACGGTAATGAGCGCCATCAGCCCAAGCATGCGCAGCATCATGGTGGCCCCATTGTCCCCCCCCTGCTTGGCTTCGGAAAACCCCGAAAATGCGGCGCGGCAGAGCGGGCCGATCAATTCCGAGCTCGGCAACCCGGCGATTTCGGCACCGACGCCGTAGATCCCGACATCACCGGTTCCAGATACGCGCCCGATCACCACGTTGCTCGCAGCACCCTGCGCGACCCCAACCAGCGTGATGAGCCAGATCATCACCGAATAGCCCGAAATACGTCGCCATCCGGTCAGGGTCAGGCGAGGCCGGTAGGGGTGGATCAGGTAGCTGATGATCACGGTCGCGATCTGGTTGATCAGGATGGCATCGACGAGGGCCCAGTAGCTGCGCAGCCAGAAGGCCAGCACAATCCCCGACACCACCGAAAGCAGCCGCGGAAACAGCTTGAGCTGGAATTCCTTGTCGAAGGCGATGAACCGGCGAAAATCGACCACGCCGATATTTTCGAGCGCGCTGATCGCACTGCCGGCCGCGACCACGTAGAGCACATCGACCATCGCCGGATTGTCAAAGAACCGGCTGATCGGGATGGCCAGAGCGGCAACCACGATGCCGGTCAGCAACCCGCGAATGGCGTTGATGGTGAAGCCGGTGTCGTAAAGTTCCCGGTCGGGATTTTCGTCGCGAATGATCGCCCCTTCGATGCCCGCTTCCGAAAGCTGGGCAATACTCTGCATCAAATTCATCGACAGAGCGACGATGCCGAACGCCGAGGGAACCAGCAGCCGCACCAGGATCAGCGTGCTGACAAGCCCCAGAGCCCGGTTGATGAAACGCCAACCGACGATCCAACCCGCCCCGCGGGCGGTGCGCGCAAGCACCGAACCTTCACGGGCGAGACTGCGCAGCCCGGCATCGGTCGTCGGATCAGCCATCGGTTCAGGCCACCAGCGCGGCGGTGGCGCGCGCTGCACCGGCATGCCGGGCAAGGAACCCTTCGAGCACCAGAAGATGCCAGAGTTTCCAGGCGTGATCGGCCCGCCCCGCCTCGTGCTGATCGATCATCCTGCCGATCGCCTCGGCATCGAACCAGCCGGTATCCAGCATCGCCGGTCCGAGCAACGCACTGCGCAGGCGCGGGGCTGCCCGTCGTAGTTCGGCTGCGAGTGGCGCGACGAAACCTTGCTTCGGCCGATCAAGCACCGCGCGCGGAACCAGCGGCGCGACCGCTGCACGGAGCACCGACTTACCGACGCCATTCTGCAATTTCAACGTGGATGGCAACGCCATCCCCCAGGCGAGGAGATCATGGTCGAGCAAAGGCGAGCGCACTTCGAGACCACTGCGCATGCTGGTACGATCGACCTTCACCAGAATGTCGCCGGGCAGATAGGTTGCAAGATCCACCAACTGCGCCGCGCGCAGTGGATCCGCGTCGGTGTCGAGCGCTGCAACGATGCCGACAGCAGGATCATGACCATCGAGCAGAGAAATCAACCGTGGAGTCATCAAGCCGCGTCGCTCATCATCCTGCAGTTTGCAGAGCGTGCGATAATATCCGTGCGCCGAATCGAGGCTGATTTCGGTGAGCGTCGTTTTCGCCCGAAGCCATGCGGGCGCGTGATCGAGCTTGGGGTAAGCACGGGCGATCGGCGCCAACAGCGCACGACGCGCGCGGTCCGGCAGCAGCCGCCGCGCCCGATCGGCAATAGCATGCCAGCGATAGCGTCGATAACCACCGAACACTTCGTCGCCACCATCACCAGAGACCACGCCCTTGACCCCGGTGCGAGCCAGCCGGGCCACGGCAAGGCTGGGTACCGAGGAATGATCGCCGAAAGGTTCCCCGAAGACTTCCGCCTGAAACCGCGCAGCATCGATGACATCGTCCGGAGCGACGGTTTGGGTGACATGGGTGGCGCCGCACCGATCCGCCATCATCGCGGCGACCTCGCGCTCATCGGTCGGGCCGGGAAATCCAATGGTGAAGCATTGCAACGGTGCCGCGCAATGACGGGACGCAAGTGCGGCAATCGCGCCGGAGTCGATCCCTCCCGAAAGGAACGCTCCGATCGGCACATCGGCCACCATGCGCGCCGCAACCGATGTTTCGAGACGGCTCCGCAGATCTGCCGCAGCCTCCGCCATACTTGCCGGCACCGGACCGGGAGCGGGAAGCGACCAGTAGCGGCGCGGCGACGGCAATGGCTCTCCCTCACCGATCAGCATGAAATGGGCGGGCGGCAGCTTGCGGATGTCGCGATAGACTGAAGCAGGGTCAGGGATGTAGCCGAACGCCAGAAAATCCTCGATCGCCGCGGGATCGAGCACCGCAGCCAGCCCGGGCACCGGTACAAGCGCCGCAAGTTCAGAGCCATAGGCCAGAGTTCCGTCGGGCGCGACACCGTAATACAGCGGCTTCTTACCGATCCGGTCACGCGCCAGCAGCAGGCTGCGCTGGGATCGGTCCCATAGAGCGAAGGCAAACATGCCATTGATCCGGTCGAGCAAACCGACCCCCCAACTCTCCCAGCCGTGCACCAGCACCTCGGAATCCGAGCGCGTTGCGAAAACATGACCTTGAGCGATAAGTTCCTCGCGCAGGACCGCAAAATTATAGATCTCACCGTTAAACGTAACGAACACGGTGCCGTCCTCATTGCCCATCGGCTGATGACCTGCGGCAAGATCGAGGAAAGACAGGCGACGAAATCCCATACCGATCGCGGGTTCAACGTGAAACCCTTCATCGTCTGGCCCCCGATGAGCGATCGCGTCTGTCATGCGCCGGAGCAACCCGGGATCGATCGCAACAGCCCCCGCTCGTGCCGTTCGCAGTGGAAACAACCCGGTGAAACCACACATGCGCTGAAATCTCCCGGCATTTATCCGCCGCCGATAATGATAACCCAACTACGCACAGCCTAATACGTGAAACCTAATAAAGGATGGCTGATATCATGGTTGGCGTCCTCCCGATATTGCGATCAGGGCAAATTTTTCGCGAAAGGCGGCATTCCGAGAGAATTTCAGATTTTTTTCAAGCGTTAATAACTTCTTAACTTTTATTTAACTAGTGTATTCGGATGAAATTCTCAATTACTACGACAGATATTAGTTTTTTGGGAATCAGATGAAGGGCCTTGGCTCACACCATCGGAGATCTTCCAGCGCTTCTCTCAGTGGCCTGGGCAAAGGTTTGCTGGGAGCGCTCTCAGTATCAGGCGGTCGCCGACACAATGCGGCAATCGATAGCACCAAGACGCCCGTGGTCGTGTTGCGACCGGCTGGCCGGTCAAAAGGCATCGACGCCGCCTACACGCCCCCTCAGCGAGATGAACGGAGCCAAAGTGGCCGACTCCCCCTCGCTGTCGCGATCCCTCTCGTTCTCGGTCTGGCCTTGATATGCTGGACCGTCATCATCCTCGTCGCACTGAGTTGGATGTAGATGCGGCGCCGGCTCGGCGCACGGGCATCAGAACATCGCGCCATTTTCGGGCCATCGCCGCGAAATCGAACTCTTCAATCGCCCGAGCACGGTTCGCCCGCCCGATCATGCGCGCCCGTTCCGGGTCAATGATCAATCCACTCAGGGCCGCAGCCAAAGCCGCATCATCGCGCCGCACGATGAAAGGGCGATTTTCAGCGGCGACCATCCGGGAAATGTCACCTACATCGGTGGTGATGACAGGCAGCCCCGAAGCCATCGCTTCCATGACCGAAAGCGGCATCTGTTCAGTGTCCGAACTGAGAGCAAACAGACTGATTTCGCGATAAAACGATGCCGCGTCGGACCGCGCGCCAAGAAACATCACCGGCATCCCCGACTCGGCGGCGAGGCGTTCGAGTGCGGCGCGATCCGGCCCATCTCCGAGGATTCGCAACTCAAACTTAACCTCCCGCCGGGCGATTGCCGCCGCCCGGATCAGGCGAGCGAGATTTTTCTCAGGCCGCAGAGCAGCAACGCAACCGATAACCGGCGTATCGGGCAAAGCGACCGCAGGGCTGAACCGCGCAAGGTCGATGCCATTCGGAATATAATGCAGGCTGCGGCCCGGCAACTGCCAGACACAAGCCGCAACATCGAGCAACGTACGGGACGGAACGATCGTGGTACTCGACCGCAGGATCAATCGCCTCGTGATCACCCTGCGGCGGATCTGGCGGTCGCGCTCGTCGGGACCGAAACCGTCTTCGGTATGAATGTGGCGGACCCGACCACCTAACCGATTGGCAATTACCCATTCGATACTGCCCCAGTTGCTTGTCACGAGCAGGTCAGGGCGCAATGCGCGAAGGGTTCGCCCGATCGCCCTCAACCGCTGGGGCAAGCCCGTGCTCGTTGAAGGCGGGCTCGGGAAACCGATATCGAGGCGGGACTCAAGTCGATCCCGGCACGTCGTGTCGTTATCGAGCGCAACGATCTCATGGGAAAACCGGTCGCCGAAATGGTTGGCGAGCGCGCACATCCGCATCTGGGCCCCGCCAGCAGCAAAACTTGGAAACACATGAACGATCCGGATCGGGTTCGTCATCGATTCACGGACCCGACAATACGACGCGCATTTCCCGCCCAGGTAAGGTCACGACGGATGATCTCCGCACGTGCCGCCGCTCCGAGCCGGGCACGAAGCGCAGGATCGGCCGCAAGCCGTGCGATGCACGACCAGAGCGCACCCCAGTTTTCCGGCTCGAACAGCAGAGCGGTTTCATCATCGACCAGGATTTCCCGCAGGTTGGGCTGGTCTGGTGCCACAATCGCGCACCCGGCGGCCATGTATTCGAACAGTTTGAGCGGAGAGGCGTAATCCACCGCGCGAGGCTGAAGCGCTATATCGATGCCTGCGAGGAAGCCCGGCACCGCGTCACGCGGAACCAGACCAGCAAAATGCACGTGCGATTGCAACGCGTAGCGGGCCACCATGGCTTCAAGCGTCGATCGAGCCGGGCCTTCGCCCGCGATGACGAAATCGAATTTCTCGGCGCTGCGGCCCAATTCATCGATCACCGGTTCGAGCCCGTGCCACGGCCTGACGAACCCGATGAACCCCAGCACCGCACGCGGCCGTGGCGGCGCAGTACGTTCATGAAAACGCGCAAGATCGATGCCATTCGGCGTAATGATCAGCCGGTCCGGTGCCACACCGACCGCAGTGATCCGGGCACCAAGCACATGGGTCACCGCGAATATCCGATCCGCCGTCCGCCACACCGCCCGCTCCGCCCAGCGCGCCAACGCGCCGAGCCTCAGTCCGCCATGCGCGATACGCTCTTCGGCAAGCGGCGCATTGACTTCGACCAGAAACGGAATGCGGCGTTCGCGCGCCACCCACATACCGGCGAGATAATACAGATTATACCGCTCGTAGATGACATCCGGCCGGAATGCGACGGCAGCCTGACGCAGTCGCCACCACGCTGGAATATTGTAGGCGAGTTCGGCGAGTTCACCCGCCGCACCCGGCAGGATGGCGCGGAGACGGGCGACCCAGGTGGTTTCCGCACCAAAGCCGGTCTTATCGTAGAACGAGGGACCCACTACCATGACCTCGTGCCCCGCAGCACGAAACGCGGCGACCAGATCTTCGACATGAACCGACTGGCCGTCACGCGACTGGATCCGGTGGCTGTAAAGAATACGCATATCAACGTCGTCCTTGTCGCAATCGTCGGCGGACCGCACCGGCAGCAGCGGTCGCCATGGCGGCAAGGCCGCGCGGATGACGGGGATTGATCAGCATGACGCCATACCGCTCATGACGTTGGTCGACCCATAAGCGCTTATAGGCATCATCGCCCCGACCGAAGTCGAGCAGCGAAGGGCGATCCCGCGCAAGAATGGCATCGAGCATCTGCGCGGTCAGCACGGTACCGGGCGAGAGTGCGGCATACGCCTCGTCGTGGGCGAGTTTCAGCAGCATCGCACGACCCCCGGATACCGCCCAGTACTGCGCGGCGATCGGCCCGCTGGGACCAGCCAGAACCGCGAGGCGAAGCAGTCCCGCCCCGGCCAGCGCCCGCATGCAGGTGATATTGAACAGCGGAAACGGTTCCGGCTGCTTCCATGATTTCGCATAAACCTGCTCAAACGCCGCGAGTCCGACTTCAAGATCGTCAGCGCCGAACAAATGGAAACGGGCGGTCGAGCGGGCGCGCTTGAGCTTGCGCGTGATGGTGCTGCGCAACGAACCGGGGCGCGTGGCCAACCAGCGGTCGAAATCATCGGTGGCGACTGGTGCCGACCAATCGCCAAAATGCACGAAACGCTGCACCTGCAGGCCATCAGCCCGGCATCCGGCCAGAAATGGCGCGATCGCCGGGTTGCGCTCATCCAGGGCATCGAGCCGGACCACACCCCGGCGGCGTGCCAGTCCAGCAAAACAGTGACCCGCGCGGAACGGATCTCCGGCGATGATCGGCGCAAACTCAAGCGAATAGGGGCTGGATTGTCCCGCCTGGACGACCAGCCCACCGCCTGATCCAACGCACCAGACCGGCACCAGCGCGGTGTGATCACCGATGACAACGCACCCCGCAGCAACACCGTGCGGGGTCGCCGCACGGGCCAGCGTGTCGAACCACAAATGACTGGCAAATAGATCCCGTGCCGGGTCCGCAAAACGGGCGATGCTGGGCTCGTCGAGCGCGGACCAGGGCAGCACGCGCGTATCATCCTCAATCACCATCGGAGCGACCGAGACAGGCGACGACGAATTGCTGTGCCTTGACCTCCCAATCCGCGGCAGCGGCACAAGCAATCCCACCGGCAGCGATCTCGGCACGAAGCGATGGATCATCGCGCAGCCGGCGCATCGCCGCCTCGATCGCGTCGATCGATCCGCCATCGACAATCAGGCCGTTCACGCCGTCCTTCACGGCATCGACGCTACCGCCGTCCCTGCCCGCAATCACCGGCAGACCGGCGGCATTGGCTTCCAGAAATACGAGGCCAAACCCCTCGGTATCGCCCGAGGCCAGCGCCCGATTCGGCATGACGAACACGTCGCCCAACGAATAATGATCGGCCAGATCCGCCTCAGCGACCGATCCCGTGAACACTACGCGATCGGCCACGCCTTCGGCGGCCGCAATGGCATAGAGCGTTTCGGCGTAAGGCCCACTGCCGACCACAAGAAACCGAACGTCCGCGTCAGCACGTGCCAGGCGGGCAAACGCACGAATGGCGTAGTCGATCCCTTTTTTCTCCAGCAACCGGCAGACCGAGACGAACACGAACCGTCCCGCGAGCCCATACTGCGCAATCAGGTCGGGCCGATGGCTCGCCGCCGAAAATCGCGCGAAATCAACCCCGTTCTCGATCAGATGAATCGGCGGTGCGGCTTGTCCTGCCAGCAGATCGCGCACGGTCGTCGCGGTGAACCGGCTGACCACGATGATCGCATCGGCGGCAGCGAGGGTGCGGCGGCGGCGGGACCAGTCCGCGTCATAATCGTCGCGCGTGGTAATCTCCTCGCCGTGAATATAAACGACGAATCGCAAATGGGGCGGCCCCATCCGGCGGATTACACTGAACAGCCAACCGGACGACACCAGTTCGCCGATGCACAGAGCGGCGATCCGTCCGGTACGGAGGCTGCGAAGAACCGCACGCAGGATATCTGCCCGGATCCGCAGATCATGCAGCAAAAATCCAGCGCGCCCCCATCGCCCGGCGGCTGGGCCCTCGATCGGGGTCCGAAGCAGGTCGAGGCGCTCGACCCGATACCCGGCACGCCCATCGCTTGCTGCCGCCGCCCTGCGATCGTGCTCGCGCCAGCCGATCAGGGGCAGTCCGTCCACATAACTCGTGCGCGGCGCGAGTACCTGCACCCGTGGCGCTGCAAGCCGGGCAAGCGCCCCATACACCACCGCCGACCCTCCCTGCACCGGTGGAAAATTATTCGCGACCAGCAGGATTTCAGCCGGTGCCGTCATCGAATCGCTGGTGCCGGGCACAGCAAAGCGGGAATGGTCTCTGCGGCAGCGAAACGACAGGAAAATTCGTCGGTGAGATCGCACAGGATCGCCGAAAGATCATCGTAGAACCGATGCAGATCGGCGCGCGAACGAACATAGGGATTACGACCCGGCGCGATCGACGAGCTGTGAAAGCTCAATGGCAGGATCATCTGATCGCGTCGGCCCAGCCCCTGGACCAACCGCCGCACGGCACGGGGATCATTGCCTTCCGGCGAAAGGGTGATCCGCTCGGCGCATTCGATCCGCGCGAGCAGGCCGGCAAGAGGTGCCCAGGCACCGTTCGTCCCGATCAACGCCCGGTACAGGCGGTCACCGAGCGCCCCCCCCCAGCCAACGATGGCGCGGCCCAGCGGCAGTTCGAGCAAGGACCGCTGCGCGCCGAACCAGAACGGCGCGAAATCGATCCGGCTATAATCCGGCCCCGCTTCGTCACGCATCGATGTTCGGGGCGCTATGCTGGTGTCGACCAGAATTCCCGCCGCTTCGATCAGCGCGGCGGTTTGCCGGCCGAGACCGTAGCGCCCGGCGCGGAACACCAGGGGAGACGATGCAAAGACCTCGATAAAGCGCGAGCAGAGCGATTCGAGCTTGCGTGCCTCGATTTCCGGCGCAAGGTTCCCGCCGAACGACTGCGCCGTCGACCCGCGCCCTTCGAATGGCGGCGTAACCCAGGGATGCAACTGAATCCCGAGAGCCGCCTCGCCGCGATCACGGTAATGGGTCAGCAGGCCGACGATATCCGGATTTAGCAGCACCGGATAAGTGACCAGATAGGTCGGTACGACGCCATGCGCGGCAAAAATCGGCTGAAGCTCGGCAATGCGGGACAGATACGCAGTCGCGTAGTCGGTCCCTTCGGTGGGATCCGTCCAGTCGAAGTCCTCTTCGGTGTCGATCAGGACAGTGGCGATCCGGCGGAACTCACGCAACGCGACCGGGCGGGGGTTGGGCAGCAGGTCCGGGAACATTGCAGCTTTCGGCAATTCAAATACGATAACACGATGACATGGATGGCCCGACCTCACAAGCGACAGACGGACCATCTTGTGGATATCGCACCCGGGCTGACCGCCCGGCTCAGCCCGATCACCGATCCCGAATGTTTCGGCAATGACTGGCGGCAGGTCGAAGCGCAAGCCGGTGGCTCGGTATTCCAAAGCTGGACATGGCTGGGTTGCCGCTTTGCCGCGCGGTTCCACGATCCTCTGGCGCTGCAGATCATGAATGGAAGCCGCTGCGTCGCCATCGGTGTGCTGAACCGTGAGCGGCGATGGACCGGTCCGAGCTGGCACCTCGGTGAAACCGGCGATTCCGCAGCGGATTCCGTGTTCATCGAGCATAACGGGCCGCTCGTGGTACAGAATTGCCCGCAAGCGCGGGATGCGTGGTTCGCCGCACTAATGCACGCACCGGTCGGTCCGGGGCGCATGATCGTCCTGTCCGGGATCGGCACGATCGATCTGGCGGCGGCCAGGCGCCACGGCGTCGTCACCGTATCGATCACGCGAGTGGCGCCGCGGCGCGACCTCGCCGCATTGCGACGGGATGGCATGGATTGCCTCGACCCGGTCTCCGCCAACACCCGCCAGCAGATCAACCGCGCATGGCGCCGGTATGCCGCAAGCGGCCCCATCCATGTCGAACCCGCGAAAAGCCGGGACCAGGCCCATGAATTCATGACCGGCCTCACCGCCCTGCATCAAACCACCTGGCAAGGGAGGGGGCGACAAGGTGCATTCGCCCGCCGCGAATTCCGGGACTTCCACGACGATCTGCTTCGGCGCGGCATAGAATCGGGCACGACCGATCTGTTGCGAATCTCGGCAGGATCGCGGCTGATCGGCTACCTGTACACCCTGATCTGGCGCGGCACCGCGAGTGCCTATCAAAGCGGCTTCGTCTACGAGATCGAGCATCCGCATGAAAAGCCCGGTCTCGTATGTCATGTGGCGGCGATGCGGCATTACCAGGCACGTGGTCTGAACAATTACGATTTCCTCGCCGGAGACGACCGGTACAAAACCAGCCTTGCCGGCGAAAGCACCGCCCTGCACTGGGCGCGGGCGGCACCTCGTTTCACTCTGGCGGGTGCGATCCTGCTCGGACGCGACCGCTTGAAGCAATGGCGCCCTCGATGATCAAGCCCGGCGTCGGCGGCGGATAAGCACCAGACCGATCAGGCCGGTACCGAGAACCGCGAGCGAACCGGGCTCAGGAACCGGAAGGGTTTCCGAGATCTGGAGAACCGATGGCGCACCGTTGGCTTCGACATAGACCAGCGTAAACGGCGTCGCGCTTGCCGCAGCAAGAGCGATCGAACTCGGGATCTCGGTCGTGGGACTGCCGCTGAGGATCAACGGCATATTGCTCACCCCGCTGTAGAGCGACGCCCCATCGTCATGCGAAATGGTCACCACGGTTCCCGCCGGAGCCGAATAGTTGCCGGTGATTTCCATGAATGTGACGAACGCGCTCGAGTTAAGCGAGCCACCGACGTTTTGATACGGGCTGCTCAGCGTCGAAGCGAGAAACGCAGACTCGGTGAGCCCACTCGAGCTCGAGTAGTTGGAAATGCCGCCAACAGTGGTCCCGAAGAAATTACTGACGGAATTGGTCTCCGAAGCCCCGACCGAAAAGTCGATCGGGCCCGTATAATTGAAACTCGCCGTCGGCTTTCCCTGCGGAAGCCCGGTCAGTGTTGCCGTGGACGCGTTTGCTGGCGTGCCCGACAGGCCCAGGGCGCTGTAGCTGCCGGTCCAGACCTGAAATTGATAATCGTTCCCATCGGCAAAGCCGGCATGAGCCACCCCCGTGAACCCAACAACGAAGACGCTCGAGAGCAGGAACGAATTGATTTTTCTCATGATGCAATCTCCGATGGATTTGGCATAATTCTTACAATTCTAGGTAAGCAATGTCCATGCCAAGAATATTGTTCCATCAAATCAGCATCTTGAGTCCCTGTAATTTTTGGAGTGTAAAGAAATCAAGACAATCAGGATCTCGGCACGCCAAACAGCCCGGCGGCCCGAATCGAAAACGCCCCCGGCAGACCGGAGGCGCTATCGGTTAATGGAACAGGTCAGCTACGTTTCTGGCGACGACGCAGGATCAAGCCCAGTCCAACAAGTCCGGTGCCGAGCAGAGCAAGCGAACCCGGTTCCGGAACGTCAGTCATGCTGATCGTCGAACTCGCCTTTCCCGAACCCGTTGCTGTAATTGTAAATACTTCGGTGAGTGAGTACGGCGCGGTGAGCACCGGTGTACCGGTTATTACCGAATCCGTGCCGATCGCTGTAAATGTATGAGATGCCAGTTCGGTGGTCATACCAAATGCAGCATTCGTCTGATCGACGTAGGTTGCCTCGGCAACGGATATCGCCGCCCCGGTCAGAATATTCTCTGTCAGGCCGCTCAGAATATTATATGCACCAATAGGATTGGTCAGTCCTGTGACAGTAGCATAGACGGTCAACACTCCAGCGGTCGAACTCGACGTATTGAGAGACGTGGTCGAAAACGCATCGCCAGCAGTCGTCGTTCCGCTTGCGGACAACTGGTTAAGCGTGAAGGTGCCATAGCTCCCCGAGAAACTAGTTCCCGTATCAGCAGCGGCGCTGGTACCAACAGGCGTCATTACGCCGCCGTTAGTGCCGCTCTCTTGTAAAGCCAAAGAAACCATCGGTCCCGCATTTGCTATGGCCGTCAACCCCAGAATTGGCCCCAGTGCAAAAACGGAAGCCATCAAAATACGCTTCATCGAAACATCCTCCTTTTGAAAATTGCCTCAAACCCGTAAAGCAAAAATGGTGCCATCTGATAAATCGTAGGATTGTCAGTGTGTTGTAGACATGTTGCGTTGGTGATTGTAAAATTTTCTGACAATGAAAACTGAATTTTTTATGATATTATACTGTAATGATTTCATTTTTAATTATTTAGTTTAATATCGTTTAAAACACTAAGTCGGCGATTGTGACATGAACTAAAGCCAGGCTTGTTTTTTACGACAAACCTGACTTTTTAATACAAACTTAGCCGCGGTTCTGGCGCTTGCGGATCAAAAGCCCCAGAGCAAGCAGTCCCGTCCCAAGCAGGACGAGTGAACCTGGTTCCGGCACGTTAACATTACCGTCGAGGCTGACTTGGGTCACACTTCCCGCCGGAGGGTTGATGACGATCTCCTGAGTCAGGGAGTAAAGGTCCGATCCTGCATCGAACGCCACATTATAAATCCCGCTCAGGCTGCCGGCGTTTGCGATATTACCCAGCATCGTCCCGCCATAGAGCGCGTTCGTGGCCGAACCATAAAGCGTGTACCCGATCGACTGCGCCGGCGACGGGAAGTCGGTGTTATTCGTCAACACGCCGGAAATTGAGACGACCCCCGTCCCGGTCAGGCCGCTTTCGGTCAAATAGACGGTGAGCGGACCACCAAGATAAGCCGAACCGGTGATATCGAGATCGAAGTTCACGGCCGAACCAAGGTCGGTCTGGCCTGTCACCGAACCACGCTCCGACGTGCTGCCAACTGGCGCGACGAGCGTGATTTGATCGGTACCGGAACCAACGGTTTGAACAGCGCTGCCATTATAGGAATAGCCGACAGAAAGGATCGGCGTCGCGTAAGCAGCAGTCCCGAAACCGAGACATGCCGCAAAGCTGAGCGCGGAAGCAAGAAGAAGTCGTTTCATCGAGATGTCCTTGGTGAAGTTATTGACCACGAACATCCTTAAGCAATTTCAGTGCCAGATTTTTTTAGGTTTATTTTCAAACATCTAGTTATTTCAAGGTCGATTTGATGTAAGAAATTTAGACATTAAAGTATAGTAAATTGTTATCTTAAAATAAAATGAAGATTTATCTATTTATTGACGTGAAACAACTTGATCGTCATCGATATCATGCCGTAATAGCCAAGGACACCAACCAGATCGACGAGACCACGATCCCCCAGGGCCGCGCGCGCAAGCACGTATGTCGATTGGGCCACGTCTCTCGTCTCTAATAATTCGCGGGAGAGGTCATGCACCGCCTGTGCATCCGCTTCGGCGAACACAGGTCGCTCACGGCGCTTGATCGCGGCGATGATGTCCGGCGCGATCCCGGCGGCTTCAGCGATCGGGGCGTGAACCTGCCATTCGAATCCCGCCTGCCAATAGGCCCCCATCACCAGAATTGCGAGCTCAGACAAGCGCGGCGGCAGCGACGAGCCAAAACGGCAGTATTCGCCAAGCGCCTGGGCGCGGTGGGCGAGTTCGGCACTGTGCAGCCACACCGCAAGCGGCCCCTCGACCTTGCCACGTGGCCCGGCGGCAATGGCATCATACGCCGCACGCTGCGCCGCACTCATGTGGGCGGGGTCGGGCAAACCGAGCCGCGGCGTGACAGGCTCATCACCGAACCCCGGCACCGTCGGCGTGCTCAATGCCGGAAGTGCCGCATACCGGTGAAGACCATCGCAAGCCCGGCTTCATCCGCCGCCGAGATCACCTCTGCATCGCGCATCGAACCGCCGGGCTGAATGATGGCGGTGGCCCCGGCCTCGATCGCGGCCTGAACCCCATCGGCAAACGGAAAAAAAGCGTCGGAGGCAAGGACCGACCCGGCAATCCGATCGCCGCCCTTGAGCACCGCGATCCGCGAACTATCCACCCGACTCGTCTGGCCGCCGCCGATACCGGTCGTGACACCGTCCTTCGCATAGACGATCGCATTCGATTTCACATGTTTGCAGACGCGAAATGCGAATAGCAGATCGGCCAGTTCCGCCTCGGTCGGCGCACGCCTGGTCACGATCTTCAGGTCATCGCGCGCGACCATCCCGTTATCGCGGGTCTGCACAAGGTAGCCACCGGCAACACTGCGAAACCCGAGCCCGCCGGCAGCGGGATCGGGCAGACCGCCCGCTATCAGCACGCGCAGGTTCTTCTTGCGCGCGAGCAGAGCGATGGCGTCGGGTTCGGCCGCCGGCGCGATGATGACTTCGATAAAAATGCTCGAGATTTTCTCCGCGGCCTCGGCATCGAGCATGCGGTTCACAGCAACGATCCCGCCAAACGGGCTGACCGGATCGGCAGCGAAGGCGGCATCCCAGGCAGACGCAAGATCATCACCGACAGCGACCCCGCAAGGGGTGGCATGCTTGACGATGACAACGGCCGGGCGCTCGAATTCGGCGACGCATTCATAGGCCGCATCGGCATCGAGAATATTGATATAGGAAAGCTCCTTGCCCTGAAGCTGCCGTGCACTGGCAACGCCCGGTCGCTCACCGGTCGTGTAGAACGCGGCGACCTGATGCGGATTCTCGCCGTAGCGAAGCGCCTGATGCTTGAGCCCGGCAATGGCGAGGCGGGCAGGAAACATCTCCCCGGTCTGCGGCGGAACGGTTTCGGTCACTCGCAGATCGGGATCGGCACCACCATTGGTCGCGGTGAACCAGGTCGCAATCGCGGCATCGTAGGTCGCGGTGCGCGTGTACGCCGCAGCGGCATAATGACGGCGCTGCTTCAACGTCGTACCGCCATCCTCGATCGCAGCAATCAGATCCCCGTATTGCGCCGGGTCGGTGATCACGGCGACCGCGTCGTGATTCTTGGCCGCCGAGCGGATCATGGCGGGCCCGCCGATATCGATATTCTCGACACATTCGGCGAATTCGGCCCCCTTCGCCACCGTCTGTTCAAACGGATAAAGGTTGCACACCAGCAGATCGATCGGCGGGATATCCTGGGCCGCCATCTGGGCGAGGTGATCCGGCAGATCGCGCCGGCCCAGCAGACCGCCGTGAATTTTCGGCACCAGGGTCTTCACCCTCCCATCCAGCATCTCAGGCACGCCCGTATAATCGGCGACCTCGACAACGGGGACACCGGCGTCCCGCAAAGTCCTGGCCGATCCGCCGGTCGAGAGTATCTCGATGCCGTGCGCCGCGAGAACCCGGCCGAGATCAACCAGCCCTGTCTTGTCGGACACCGACACAAGGGCCCGCCGGATCGGAGTTTTATCGCTCATGAGCATATCCTGTGGTGAAAATTGTAGTCCGGCTCAGCCACCGGTCACCGGCACCGCCGAAACCGCATTGGCCGGCGAGCCGTGAATGAGCTTGGTGCTGATCAGCATGTAGACCACCGCCTTATGATCGGGGTCGACCAGGCGATACAGGTTGAAATGCTTGACCAGGAACGAAGCCGAAATCGCCGCAATCTGCTTTTTCGCCGGCAGGCCCGGTGGCAGGGTGACCGGGCCGGTAGCGATGCAGGACAAGGCGAACCGCGAAGGATCGGTCGCAACGCCGAGGCTGCCCTTCACCCCGCCGGTGCGCGCAAAGCTGGCATAGCACGCGACATTGGGAATTTTAGGGTCATCCAACCGCTCGACGACGACCTTATCGTCCGCGCCGAGCAGCCGAAAATTGGTGGCAACCGCGCCGATGCGGGTTTCAGCATGCGCGCTCGGCACCGCCCCGGCAAAGCCAGCAATTCCGGCCAGCGATGCTGCTGCGATCAATCCGGTCAAGATGTGTTTCATCGCTCTGAGTCCCTTGTGATGGCGCGTTCATAGACCGCCAGCGTCTCCGCGCAAATAATCGGCTCGGCATAAAATCGTTCGGCACGACTCCGCCCCGCGGCACCGAAACGGGCACGTCGTGCCGGATCGTCAATCAGCCCGGCCAGTGCTGCGCCAAGGGCTGCGGGATCGCGCGGCGGAACCAGCAACCCGGTCTCACCGGCAACCACCGCCTCACGGCAACCGGTCACGTCGGTCGCAACACACGGCAGGCCGGCGGCCATCGCTTCGAGCAGAAATTTCGGCAAACCCTCGCGATAGGACGGCAGGCAGGCGATATGGCACGACGCAAACAGGGAGGCCATGTCATCACAATGACCGATCCACCTCACATTGGGGGCGGCACGAAGATCGCCCTCGGTCAGCGAGGCGGGATTACCGGGATCGGGCGTGCCGGCAAGAACAAAATCTCCCCCCTGCCCTTTCAGACGCCCGGCAGCCGCGATGAATTCACCGATCCCCTTGTCCCGCAACATGCGCGCCCCGAGAACAATGCGCACCGGCCCGGGCGGTGGAATCACAGGCCGGAATCGCGCAAGATCGACCCCGGCGCCCCGGATCAGCACGGCATCGTCCGCCCGGATCGCACCGGCTGCGATCATGGCGGCGCGATCTTCAGCGTTTTCGAAAATCGCGATGGCACCGCGCGCACCGATCGTGGCACGCATCGCGGCACCAACCAGCGGTCGCAACACTCTTGCTTTCGCGGTCTCCGAGGCAAAGACGAAGCCCTGCCCGACCGGCGCATTCACAATGGCCCCCACACCTGCAAGCCGCGCCGCGACGCTGCCGAGCAGGATCGGCTTCAGCGCCACGTGATGCACCAGATCGGGGGCAAGTTTCCGGTAAAGCGCCGCGATATGCAGGGCCAACCTCCCCTCGGCGAGCGGATTGAGCCGGGCACGCCGGAAATCGACGCCGTGGACCTCAAAACCTTCATCGCGCAGTTCGGCGGCGGCAGACCCGGTGCGGGTAACCACCGAAACCCGCCACCCGGCGGCACGGGCAGCACGGGCGCGGGCCCGGAAATGCGAAGCGAAGAACCAATCCTCGCCAATCAGATAGACCAGATGCCGGGCGGCCATTACGGCCCGTGATTGGTCAGGGCGATCTTGCTCTGCCAGCGCCACGCATCGCGGCACATATCCTCGATGCCGCGTGTCGCGCGCCAGCCAAGCAACGTTGCCGCCCGCGCCGGGTCGGCATAGCAGGCGGCGACATCACCGGGCCGGCGGGGAGCGATCTTGTAGGGAACCTTGACGCCTGTGGCGCCCTCAAAGGCGCCGATCATGTCCAGCACCGAATACCCGGTGCCGGTCCCGAGATTGACGGTAAAATCGCCATCGGTCCCAAGCACCCGGCGCAGCGCCGCCTCATGGGCTTCGGCAAGGTCCATGACATGAATGAAATCGCGCACACCGGACCCGTCATGCGTGGGGTAATCATCACCGAAGACATTGAGATACGGGCGTTTGCCTTCGGCGACCTGACAAAGATAAGGCATCAGATTGGCCGGAACGCCGGTCGGGTCCTCCCCGATCAGACCCGAAGGATGCGCGCCGACCGGGTTGAAATAGCGCAGCACCGCCGCCGCCTTCAACGTGCGGGTGCGGACCAGATCGGTGATCATCCCCTCCATCACCAGCTTGGTCCGGCCATAGACATTGGTGACGCGGAGCGCCGCCTGCTCGTCGATCGGGCATTCGTCCGGTTCGCCATAAACCGTCGCGGAGGAAGAAAACACGATGCGGCCGACCCCGGCGCGGCGCATCGCCGCCAGCAACCGCACGGTACCGACGATGTTGCTGTCATAATACAAAAGCGGATCAGCCTCGCTTTCGGCCACCGCCTTCTTCGCGGCAAAATGGATCACCGCATCGATCGGAAACGCGGCCAGCGCCGCCGCCATGGCCGCCTCATCGCGGATATCCGCCTCGATCAACGGCACCCCGACGCCGGTAATCCGCCGCAGCCGGACCGGCACATCGCGCGCGGCGTTGGAAAAGTCATCGAGCAGCACGACATCGTAGCCGCGCTCGAGCAAAACCACGGCGGTATGCGAGCCGATGAAACCGGCCCCGCCGGTCAGAAGAATCCGCGCCATCGGCTCAACCCATTTTGGTAAGCGCCCATTTGACCTGCTGCGGGCCATCCTGGGTACTGGTCAACACGATCTGTTCAGCCCGGCGCGGCTCGGCCCCGCCGAAATAGATGGATTCCTCGACGCTGAGGGTCGCGCCCCCCGCGCGCAGCCGCCATCCCTGGCCGGAGGGCAGGCGCAGCAACGCCGCCTCGTTATCCTGCTGGATGCTGGCGGTCACGTTCGGATGGAGATGAAACCGCAGCGTAAACGGCTGCGGCTCGTCCGCCTCCACGCTATCCTCGCCGCGCAGGTCTTCCCCGCTCTCCGCAAGATAGAGGCGACGGCGATGAACCGCGCCGAACAGTTTTTTCCAGCCATCGTGGCTGGCCTCAAGCCAGTGAGCGCCGTTGGCCTCCTGGCGCGTGAGTTCGACCACGGTGGGTCGGCGGCCCAGCCCCTCGGCCTTGATTTCCGATGATGATACATCCGCGATCACCAGGGTCGAATGGGCGGCGGTGGCCCGCAGCGCGTCTCGCCAGTCGGTCGCGGAGGCAGGTGCCGCGCCGCAATTCACGATCAACCGTTCCCGCCCGACCGAAAATTCGAATGCCAGCGTACCGGCATGGGCAAACCGATCCATACCGGGCGCCGGAGGCACGCCGGCATCGACGATAATGGTGGTTTTGCCAGCGGTAAGCCGATGAAACCCGGATTGCGCAAGCGAGACATTGCTCCGCCCGGTTCGGCCCGCCTGGCTGAGCACGAGATCGATCAGATTGGGCCAGTCTTCCGACGTGCCGTTGAACAAGGCCAGCCCGCCATCGGCATGACGCAGTGCGCGCAAGGCAATCGCCATGCGCTCGATCGTGCCCGGCAGCTGGGCCGGCGCTTCGGCGCGGCCGACCTGAAGCAAGGCACGGATTTCGGTCAAATCCTGCAACGCCGCCAGGTGCGCCGCAGGGCTGCGTTCACAATGGGCGCCGTCCGGGAGGATCTGGCGCTCGATTTCCGGGATCAGAAAACGCAGCGCACGCGGCAGGAAACCGGCATGCTCCGGCAGCGCGACCGAAGCCGCGATCAATCCCTTCAGAGCGGTGAAGGCCCGGCCATCACGCGCATCGATCGGCAACGATGCCGAGAGGTGACGCGCGTCATGAACCAGCCGCGCCATCAGCATCTGGCGAAAATCATCATCGGCCGAGGCCGCGAAAAAATCGTAATGACCGAGCCATGCGGCCAGCCTCGCACCGGACGTCGCCGGCGCGGTGGCGACCGCGGGGTATTGATCCCCATTGACCCAATCCGTGATCAGTGCGCGGGCGCGCGAGCGGGCCGCATCGGTGCCCAGGGCCCTTAGATCGCGCAGCCATGAAAAGCCATGGATATAGGCGAGCATCAAGGGCGATGCATCGCTGGCGTTGAATCCGCCCGGGCGCAATGGCCGGATCGCGCCGCGATATTCGATTTCCCCCTTGAGAATACGCGCACCGCGCCCGGGTTCCCCTGGCCATGGATCGCGCACCGGCAGCGCCGGCGCGTCGGGCACGCCACCACTGCGGATCGTCGCGAGCTTTGCTATCCACAACCGCGCCCCACGCAAACTCGGTCGGCGATCGCTCACGAAAGTGACCCGAAACCGGCGGCGGGCATACAGACTGCGATGGCAAGTGACGGTGCGGGGTTTTCCCTCATCCCGCACTTGTAGCGAAGTGTGTCGCGCCTTCACAAGCGCGGTTCATGGTTTAATTTGGAGACGCCCGCTTATTCCGATGGAAACGCATCGGACGGCGCCAGCGACTTGATCAGGTCGAACATGCGTTTGCGCACCGTCGGTTCCGCAATCCGGTAATAGGCCCGCACCAGTTCGAGGGTCTCGCGCTTGGTCATATGATCGTCGAGACCAACCCCGAATGGTTCCTGTGCCTCCGCAAACCCGTGGCTCCGTCCCCGCGGTCCGGACATCGGGGTCGCGTCCATGCCTTCCGGCATATCATCGAAAAAAAAGCTGATCGGCACATCCAGCACGCGGGAGATGTCGAACAGGCGGGAGGCGCCGACCCGGTTGACACCGCGTTCGTATTTCTGAACCTGCTGAAAGGTGAGCCCCAGCGCATCGCCGAGCTTTTCCTGCGACATGCCCAGCAAGGTCCGCCGCAGACGGATCCGCGAGCCGACATGGACATCGATCGGGCTCGGACGACCGTCCCGTTCAGTGCGATCGCTCATTCCATTTGCCGCCATACTCATCACCATCTCCAAGGCAATGGATCGTCGAACGATCCCGCACCGTTAAATCGCCGCAAATCCTCGCACCGTTACGATGCGGATCGGTCTCGATCGCCATGTCTGGGGCCATCGTCAGTCCCGAAGACCACTCCAGCGTCCAGCCTCTTACGATCCAAATCGGATGAACATCTATAATATAAGAAAATCGAAGTTTGGGCCCTGTTTCTACCGCAGATCATCACGATTTCCCCGATCGCACTATCTGCAATAGCATTGGCGCCAATTTTCCGCAAGCAAGAACAATTTTTAAGACGGTCGTGATCCCGCGCCTCTTGCTAAAGCGTTATGGAAACGATGAGGAGTATGACTGCAACCGCGACCGAATAGAACGACAGGATGCCGGCGGTCGTCAGACCGAACTTGGCATAGGTCGTGGCGGGCAATGCAACCGGAAGTCTATGGACCAGAATGCCACGCCGGTCGAGACCGAGACTGACCCGGACGGTCCCGTAGGGTCCGATCATCGCCGAAATGCCTGAATTGGTATCGACGGCAAGCGGCAGTCCTTCCTCGACCGCGCGAAGTCGCGTCGTTGCGAAATCCTGATGCGGTCCCGTCGAATCGCCGAACCACGCATTATCGCTGATATTGAGCATCCAGGCGGGCCGGTCCTTCTTGTCGACGATTTCGCCGGAAAAAATCGATTCGTAGCAGATCAGCGGCCCGACCGGCGGAATGCCCGGCACGTGCAGGGTGCGCGGCCCCGGACCGGGCGAGAACCCCGAACCGGGCGTAATCTTGAACGGGATCCATTTCGGGGTGTACTCGCCAAACGGCACCAGCTTCCATTTGTCGTACCAGGCGACCGCCGGACCCGGACCATCGACGGCAATGAGCGAATTATAAACTTTGCCGGTCGCGCCGAACCGGAACGAACCGGCAAGAACCGGCGTGGTCCCGGCAATGGCGGCAATCGCGGCACGCGCCGATGCGTCGGTCTGCAGCAAGGCCGGGCTCGCGGTTTCCGGCCACACCACCACTTTCGGCCCGGCCCCCGCGGCCGCCAGCGCCTCACGGGTCATGGCAAGATCCCGCTGCCAGCGCGCCTGCAAGGCGGGCTGGGTGAAACTGCCCGGCACCGCGAAATCCGGCTGGATCATCGCCACCGTCAGATCGGTATCGGCAACCTGCCCGCCAGCAGTCCGCGCAAGGCCGAACCCCACCCACAGCACCATGACCACGGCACTGCCGATCCAGCCCCGCCGCCCAAGCAAGGGCAGCCCGGCGGCAATTATCGTAAGCCAGGTCAGCAGGAAAATGCCGCCGTAAGCCGCCGGCTGCATCATGATCACCCCGAGCCGCCCCGGAATCGCCCAATCCGCCCCCCAGAAATTCCACGGAAACCCGGTAAACAGAAATTGCTGGGCGAGATTGGCCATCACCATCACGCCGGCGAACATCACCACCATCGCGGCGGCAGCGGTCAGCCGCACCGGCCGTATCCAATACACCGCAAGTGCGGGCAGCATCAGATAACACGCGGTCGCGGCAGCAAGACCCGGTGCGGCAAAGGGAATCGCCCACCAGAACTGACGGGCCATGATCAGAATCGGCTCGGTCACCCAAAACAGGCCGAGCAGGTTGAAACCAAACCCGAAGCACCAGCCGATCCAGATCGCGCGACGCCACCCCCCGGCGCGGGCAAGGCTCCGCAGCAACGCGGGCACGACGAACCACAGCAGCGGCAACAGATAGAACGGCGGCAATGCGAGGGCCGCGAGCAGCCCGAGGCCGAACGCGCGCCAGGGGTCAGTGCTCAGGCGCGCTTTCAGCGTCGCCACCGGGCGGCGGTCAGTGGTCATCGACATCGGGAGACTCCGTTATTGCGGCTCAGATAGGCCATATCGGCGCGCGACGTCGGTCAAATCCTCGTCATGAGGATGCCCGACCGCGGGAATCGTCCCATCTTCCGCACGCACGAGCTGGCAGGCCATCATCCCGGCACCCGCAGCCGCATCGAGTTCGGCCGCGACATCGGAAAGAAACAGGATCTCTCCAACCGGCTGCGCAAGTTGTTCGGCGATCCGGACATAACTTGCGGTCTCGCGTTTTCCGCCCACAGCCGTATCGAAAAATGCCGCGATCAGACCCGTCCGGTCTCCCTCGGCGCTGTGCGCGAACAGCAATCGCTGGGCCTGACGCGAGCCGGAAGAATAAATCGCAAGGCGGGTTCCGGCACGCTGCCACGCCGCTAGCACGGGCAGCACCTCGGGGTAGAACTGGCTCTGCAACGCGCCCTCGGCGAACCCCTCCGCCCAGATCCGCCCCTGGATGAATTTCAGCGGCGCGACCTTGGCATCCCGGTCCATCAGGGCATGAAGGGTTTCGAGCGGCGGCGCCCCCGGTGCGATCCGGCCCAGATCGACCAGCGACGCCGCAACCTCCGGATCGTCTGCGTGGCGCGCCAGAAAGCCGCTCAGCCGGGTGCGGGCGAACGGGAACAGCACATCATGAACGAAACGGATCGGCGCGATCGTGCCCTCGATGTCGAGCAGAACCAGCCTGGGCGGCACGATCGGCTCAGCGGCGGCGCGCTGCGCGTCAGGCAAGTGGAACCCGCGAGCTGATCGCATCGCCGGTGAAATGCGCGACCCAGCCCGATTGATCGGTAAAGACCCGCAGCGCCACGAAATCCGGGTGCTCCCCCGCATCGAACCAGTGCTTGACGTTCGCGGGAACTGAAATCAGATCGCCCTTCGTGCAGAGCGCATCATAGATCCGATCCGCCTTGTGCATCACGAAATGCCCGCCCCCATGCACGAAGAAACGTATCTCATCCTCGGTGTGAATATGCTCATTGCGGAATTTCTCCCGCAGCGCCCCGGCCTGCGGATGATCGGGGGTCATCTTGATCACATCGGCGGAGCCGGCCCCGGTCTCACCCATCAACCGGTCGAGATACGGGCGATAGGCGGCCAGAATCGCCTCCGGCTCGGCAGCGGGGTCATAGGCAACCGGACTATCCCACCGCTCGAAGCGCACACCGATGCTGGCGAGGTGCGACGCGATTTCCGCGGCATCCCGCGTGTCAAAATAAGGCGCTCCGGGGGCGTTCTCATCGAAAATCCGCAGCTCGCTCATAGCATCCGCCTCCGTTCGCATTCGCAGGATATCAGGAATTCCAACGCCTCGAGCCGCCAGAAGCAGCGCTCGACATCCGGACCCCAGGCATAAACCCCGTGGCCACGAAGAATATACCCGATCGGCAAGGGCGTCAGCGAAGGGGCGATCCGCATTGAGAGACGCGCGATATCCTGATCATTGTCGAAAATCGGAACATGGGCGACCACCTCGTGCGTCCCGATCCCCGGAAAAGCCTTGAGGATTTCGTAGTCGCGCAGAACCAGCTCCTCGGCATCGGTAACGAGCGAAAGTGCGGTCGCCTCGACCGAATGCCCGTGCAACACCGCGCCGATCGCGGGGTCCATGCGATAGAGCTGACAATGCAACAGAGTTTCCGCACTCGGCTTTGCGGTGGGCTCCACCGCGAGTCCATCGAGCCCGACAGCAATGATATCCGCTGGCTGCAATCGCCCTTTGTGGACACCGCTCCGGGTGATCCCAATGGTTGACCGATCGATCCGCGCCGAAAGGTTACCCGATGATGCCGGCACCCACCGATGCGCATCCATACGCCCGCCGATGGCGACGAGTTCGCGTGCCACCGTCGCAATATCCCCTGGAACGCGCCCCCCTTGGGCACGATACGAGGCGTCACCTATAGGAACCGACGCGCTGGTAGCGGCCATCGTCAGTCCCCGAAGCGGTCAGAGGCGGTTGGAATCGGCTACGTGCACCGGTTCCGGCTGCCGAACCACCGCATCAGCCGGCGGAACACCCTCGGCCACCCGGGTCTGCACCTGCGGCGGCGGTGCCACCGGGGCCGGTGCGACCTTGGTCTGATCATGATCCGAGACGTTCTGCTTGAACGCCTTGATCCCCTTGCCGAGTTCGCCCATCAGATTGCCGACGCGCGAACCGCCGAACAAGAGCGCGATCACGCCGATGACGATGATCCAGTGAATTGGTGAATCGAAACCCATGATGCTACCTCAGATCGTTCTGATCTCAGACCTTGCTGCGGTCGGAGGTCGATGTTGCATGCACCGGTGGCGGGGCGACGTGCTGCTCCAGCATCGAGGCATCTTTAGGATGCTCGTCCGCGATATTGTTCTTGAACGATTTCATACCCTTGCCGAGTTCGCCCATCAGATTCCCGATCCGGCCCGAGCCGAACAGGATCAGCACGACCGCCAATACGATCAGCCAATGCCAAATGCTCAAACCACCCATGATCCCGATCCTTCCTCTGAATGGAGCCGCTCTATTGGAACATCGGGATCACGCCGACAACCCGCAATAGACGCTCGCGCAATACACCTTATTAGCCCAAACCCACCCGGACGCCAATGGCCGCAGCCGAAAGACGCCATGGGGCCAGTATACGGCTCCGCCAAGGTCCGGCCGCATGATCAGCGTCAATAGGGCCGCTCCCCGCCTGCCAATCCTCGGATCGAACCACCCTAGCACCGGCGCTATTGGAAACCGGTATGCGAGCGATCATATCCGGTCGACAAATTGTGATGGGAATCCAAGATGCGCCTGCTGCTGATCATCATTCTGATACTTCTTGTGCTCGGCGGCGGCTTCGGCCTGCACGGCGGCATGTTCATCGGGCCGCACGGGCTCTATTACGGCGGCGGCCTCGGCATCGTCATTCTGGTGGTGCTGGTTCTGCTGATCCTGTAGCAGCCGATCGGGCCGGGATGATCTCCCCGGCCCTTTCACGATAATATCAAGCCCCGATCGGCAGGACGACCCGGCCATGGGTGGCATTGATCACATCCGCCGCCCCCAGATAGAATGCGAGCGCCGCGGTCAGAAGCCCGAAATATCCGCCGAACACCGAAAGCGAGGGCGTCGCAAGCAACGCGCCGAGCGCCAGCAGCACGAAGGTGATGGTCAAGGCCGCGAAAATAAGTTGCAGCGCCCGGTTGAGCGCGAATGTGCCGATGAACATGGCGAAGGTAAAAAATCCCCACATCAGCAGGTACCAGCCCACCATCGCCGCCGGCACGCCCTTGGCGAAAAACTCGACGAACAAGGCAAAACTCCACCAGAACGCGCCGTAGGAGCAGAACGCGACGAAACCGAACGTATTGCCGGTCGCCATCTCCATCAAACCGGCGATAAATTGCGCGGTGCCGCCATAGGCGAACGCCATCGCGAGCACCATGCCCATGCCTGCGGCGGGCAGCAATCCCGCATTGATCATCGAAAGCAGCCATGTCGTCAGGGCAAAACCGAACAGCCCGAGCGGGGCGGGATTGGCGAGTTTCATGTTTCCTCCGAAATTTATTTGATGCCCGATCGCAATCCGGACGCCGCAGCAAAATCGCCCCGACTTTCGGTTCGCTTAAATAGTTTTTAACTTATTTCGAACGCCGGGCAAAGGGCCGAGTCCGGGCGCGACTTCGGCTACGGGATGCCGGCAATCACGCCGCGATCAGGAGTGGCCGCCAAACCCCAAAAATCCGGCCGAGGGATCCGGAACTCCCGGACTTCCCGCGATCGGCGCCGCTACCGCCCGAGCCGGCGACTGACGAAGCTGAGTCTCCCGGCTGCTGAACACGATCGGCGCGCGAGCAGCAGACCGGGTGTGGCCAACCGCCGATGCCGTAACCGATTGCGGAGCGGCGCGCTGACCCGGACCCTCTTCGGCGCGAACCGAAAGCAACATGAACGTGATGTTGTTGCGATTGAGTTCGACGGCGAGTTCGATCGGGGTCTCGTCCAGCGCGTTGCGGGCATCGAGGTTGGCACCACGGCTCACCGCGGCCCGCGCCTGATTGTAATCGCCATGATTGATCGCAGAAAACAGCAGCTTGGTCGGATCCTCATTCAACGTCGTCACCGGACCCGCCGAAATATTGCCAACGCCGGAAGCACCAGGCAGCGCCGGAGGTGCGACTTCCTGCTTCTCCTGTGGCGGATGCAGCCCCTGCCCGCCCATCGGTCCGCCCGCGCCCATCGGGCTGCCGGCTCCGGGCCCTGCCATCTGCGCCTCGGCAATCGGGAATGACGCCGCCGCGACGGCGACCAGCGCAGCAATTGAAAGAATATATCTGGCGTGCATGATGCTCATCCTGGAACGACGGCGCGCATCCTACCCGATTAACGGTTGAGCCACCAGAACCCAACCGTGAGATACGAGGCAAACAGGCTCCATGCCAGATACGGCATGAGCAAAAGCCCCGCGATCCGGTCGATCCGGCGGAACGCCAGAATCGTCGCCGCCACCAGTCCATCGAGCACGAGAATGACACCAATCGCGATCGCGGGCCGATGAAGCCCGAAAAACAACGGAGCCCACAGGGCATTCACCGCCAGTTGCCACCCCCACAGCGTCAAGGCGCGGCGGTGATCGCCGAGCACATCGCCGCACCGCCAGACCCGCCACGCCGCAACCGCCATACCGATATACAAAATCGTCCACACCGGCCCGAACACACCGTTCGGCGGCGTCAACGGCGGATGCGGCAGAAGATCGTACCAGCTCTTGATATTCGGGATCGTCGCAATCCCCTCGACCGTGCCGACCAGCAGCGTCAGGCCAAGAAACCCCGCCAGCGCCCAGATCTGGGCACCCTGAGTCCGGTTCTGTTCGGGGCGTTCGGGATGGCGGAAGACACAGGCTCCTTTGCCTTATGTATTAGGACGCGTCGCCCCCACTGAAAAGATGCTCCTGCGCGATCACGGCAGAATAATCGCGCCACCCGCCCCGCTCACTCCTCGTGTTCCGGCGGGCTCAGCGCATCGGCCAGAAAGGCAAGCTCCGCTTCGTTGGTCACGCGCGCCTTGTGCGCGAGAGCGCGGTAGGTATCGAGCACCTGATTGCCAAGTTCGGTCAACCGCGCCCCACCGCCCGACACGCCACCTTTCGTTGCGGAAATGACCGGCGCACGGAACGTCGTGTTCAGCGATTCGGCCAGTTGCCACGCCCGTTTGTAGCTCATGCCCATCCGTCGCCCGGCCGCGGCGATCGAACCGGTCTCGCGAATCCCGTCAAGCAGGTCGACCCGGCCCGGCCCAAGGATCAGGCCGTCGCCCATAACGATCCGGACCCGCAGGCCCAACGTCTCAGGGTGGCGCAGTTTGACCATGACTCCATCAAATCACGGATATGCGCGATTGACGATATGTCGGAACCGCCATATCGAGACCCCAGCGAACGATTCAATCGACTATATCGACCATCAACGGGAGCGCGCCATGACGATTTCACGACGGGATTTAGGCTTGGGTCTGGGGGCGGCGGCCAGCCTGCCCTTTCTGGCCAGCAGCCGGGCACAGGCGGCGGGCGGCACCATCACGGTTGCGTTTGCCGGCTCGATGGGCGTGCTGATGAACAAGGGACTCGGCCCGGCGTTCGAAAAGCAGAGCGGCGAGACCTTCCACGGCATCGGCCAGGGCGCCTTCGCCCTCGCTCACCTGATCGCGGCGAAAACCATGATGGCGGACGTGTTCGTCTCCATCACACCCGGCCCGATCAAGGTTCTCGAAAAAGCCGGCATGGTCGGCAAGGCGGTCCCGGTCGCGAGCACGGCCATGGTGATCGCCTATTCGCCGAAATCGAAATTCGCGCCGGAACTCAAAGCCGCTGCCGAGGGCCACAAACCCTGGTACAAGGTGCTGGAAACCAAGGGGCTGCGTTTCGGCCGCACCGATCCGCGCACCGACCCGCAAGGGCGCAATATTCTGTTCACCTTCGACCTCGCGGAAAAGTTCTACCATCAGCCCGGCCTCAGCAAGCGGGTGCTCGGCGCACCGATCAACCCCGCCCAGATCTTCACCGAACCCTCCCTGCTGGCCCGCCTCGATTCCGGCGAACTGGACGCGACGTCAGGCTACGAAAGCGCGGTCAAATCGCTGAAGCTGCCGTTCATTCCGCTGCCCCGGCAGATCAACCTGAGCGACCCGGCGATGATCAAGCCGTGGTACTCCAAGGCCGCGATCACGCTCGACGTGAAGGGTAAAAGCCAAGTCTTGCATACCGAACCCCTGGTCTTCTATGCGTGTGTCCCGCATGACGCGCCCAACCCCAAGGCAGGGCACGACTTCATCAAGTTGATGCAGAGCCCCGCGGGCCAGGAGTTGTTCAAACACTATGGATACAACGCCCCGCACGGCAGCGCGATCTGACCCTTTGGCGCTTGCCGCGTGATCAGCCGCGCGGCCAGCGCTTTCGCCCTGCTTCTGCTCGCCGCCCCGTTCGCGGGGCTCGTCATGCTCACGGACTGGGCGCATTTCGATCTGGCGAAGGCGGATATCCAGGCCGTCGGGGTTTCGGTCGCTTTCGGTCTGGGCGCGCTCGCGGTGATCGCAGCCATCGGCACCCCGCTCGCTCTGTGGCTGGCCACCGCAAAGGGCAGGCTCCGTAACGCCGCGCAGTTTTTTCTGCTGTTGCCCTTACTGACCCCGCCGCTCGCCCTCGGCATCCTGCTTGCCGCCTTCTATGGCCCGATCGGACCGCTCGGTGCCCTGCTCTCGCGGTTCGGCGTGATCATCACCAACGATCCGCCGGCCCTGCTCATCGCCGGCATCTATGCCGGGCTCCCCACCTATGTGGTCGCGGCCCGCACCGCCTTCGCCGAGATTTCGCCCGATCTCGCTGAATCCGCCCTCACCCTCGGGGTCAACCGCCGGCAAATCTTCTGGTTCATCACCCTGCCGATGGCGCGGGACGGCCTCGCCGCCGCCCTCGCCCTCGCCTGGGTGCGCGGCGTCGGGGAACTCGGCATCGTGCTGATCTTCGCCTATTTCCCGCAAGGCATGCCAATCCGCCTCTGGGTCAATCTGGAAGACAGCGGACTGGATGCGACGTTTCCGTTGCTGTGGATATTCCTGCTCGCCGCCCTGCCCCTGCCCTTATGGCTGCTGCGGCGCGGCGCGAAGCATTGATGCCGGCGCCACCCGCCACGCGGTGTGGGTCCGGGCAAGCCAGGGCCGCGACGGTTCCGAACGACTGGCGGCCAGGAGCGCGCCGGATGACGATGGCGCATACCCCTCGCCGGGATGCCAATGGCCCGTGATCGTCACCACCGCCCCGTCATGCAGCAGCTTGAACGCCTGCTTCGCACGCGGCACCGGCAGTTCCACGCACCCGGCACTCTGGGGAAACCCGTAGGAGGCGCGGGTATAGCCGTGCAGTGCATCGTTGCCGTGGAAATAATTCACCCACGGCACCGCGCGCACGTCGTAATGAAAGCCGGTCGGTGTCACTCCCTTCATCCGCGCCGATTTCAGCCGCCAGAAGATCGGCCATGATCCATCCGGCGTCGCATGATCGATCCCAGTATTGACCAGGCTGTGCAGAGCGACATGCCAGAGGTCGCGCCGCCGGTCGCGCTGCCAGATCGTCACGGTCTCGGCCGGATTGTCCTTGCTGACCGCGACCCAGGTAAAGCGAAACGGCGCTTGCCCGCCCTTGGCGGCAATTCCCAGCACGGTGTCATGCTTCCACGCGACATACGCCCCCCGGATCAGGGCCGCCGCCGGCACACGCGACAGGCCGGGCGGTATCCTGCCGCTGAACGCGCAATCGATCCGCAGATAGCCCTGATTGTCGAGGCCGAATCCCGGACGGCACGGCAGATAGCCGAGCGCATACAAACGCTCGGCCTGAGCGTGCAGCGAAAAATCATGCGCCAGCAGATGCTGGAACTGGCTGTTCGTGAGCATGACAGGGGGATGGTGATGCTTTCACGCTAACGCAACAGCGATGCCGCCCCGGCGCGGAGAGTTGATCGCCACGTTGCGCAAACGTGACTTTTCCGGAAACCGGCGGCGAACGCGTTGCAAATCGGCCCTCCGGCCTTTTTCGGACCCGCACCACGCCCCATTTCAGCCGCACCGGTTATGGGACCCGGCAGCAACGACATCAGGAAGGCGAATTTTCATGGCTCAACTTCAGCGCGGCCGGATCAAACCGGGGCTCCCATATCCGCGCGGTGCGACTTGGGACGGCAAAGGGGTGAATTTCTCCCTCTTTTCGGCCCATGCGGAAAAAGTCGAAGTCTGCGTCTTCGACCACAGCGGCAAGACCGAGACCGACCGGTTCGAACTTCCCGAGTACACCGACCAGATTTTTCATGGCTACATCCCCGATCTCGGGCCGGGCACTTATTACGGCTATCGCGTCCACGGCGCCTATGAACCCGAAGCCGGGCACCGGTTCAACCCGAACAAGCTGCTGCTCGATCCCTACGCCCGCGCCCATGCCGGCGAGCTGGAATGGAACCCGGCCTGCTTCGGCTACCAGATGGAAACCGGCGACGACCTGACCTTCGATGAGCGCGATTCAGCGCCCTTCATGCCGAAATGCGTCGTGGTCGACCCCGGCTTCGACTGGCGCGGCCATCCCGGGCGCAACCCGATCGGCTGGAACCGCACCGTGCTCTACGAAGCCCATGTCCGCGGCTTCACCATGCGCCATCCGGACGTGCCCGAAACCCTGCGCGGCACCTATGCCGGGATGGGCGACAAAAAGGTGGTCGACTACATCAAATCCCTCGGCGTCACCTCGGTCGAGCTGCTGCCGATCCACACCTTCATCAACGACAGCCACCTGCTCGACAACGGCCTGACCAATTACTGGGGCTATAACAGCATCGGCTTCTTCGCCCCCGATCCGCGCTATGCCTTCGACGTCGCGAATTCCCTGCGCGAGTTCAAGGAAATGGTCTACCGCTTCCACGAAGCCGGGCTCGAGGTGATTCTCGACGTGGTCTACAACCACACTGCCGAGGGCAATGAAAAAGGTGCCACTCTCAGCTTCAAGGGCATCGACAACGCGAGCTACTACCGGCTGATGCCGGACAATCCGCGCTACTACATCAACGACACCGGGACCGGAAACACGGTCAATCTGTCCCATCCTCGCGTCCTCCAGATGGTCACCGACAGTCTGCGCTACTGGGTCGAGGAAATGCATGTCGACGGGTTCCGCTTCGATCTCGGCACCATTCTCGCCCGCGAGCCCAACGGATTCGACAACCAGAGCGGCTTCCTCAAGGCCTGCAGCCAGGACCCGGTTCTCGGCTCGGTAAAGCTCATCGCGGAGCCGTGGGATTGCGGCCCGGGCGGCTATCAGGTCGGCGGCTTCCCGCCCGGCTGGTCGGAATGGAACGACAAGTTCCGCGACACCGTAAGGGATTTCTGGCGTGGCGAAGCCCCCGCGTCCGAACTCGCCCCGCGCATCACCGCTTCCGCGACCGAGTTCGCCCATCAAGGTCGCCGCCCGTGGGCCTCGATCAATTTCGTCACCGCCCATGACGGCTTCACCCTGAACGACATGGTGACCTACAACGAGAAACATAACGAGGCCAACAACGAGAACAATCAGGACGGCAGCAGCGACAACCGCTCCTGGAACTGCGGCGTCGAAGGCCCGACCGATGACCCTGCGATCAACGAACTTCGCGAACGCCAGATCCGCAACGTCCTCACCACCCTGCTCCTGTCCCAGGGCGTGCCGATGCTGCTCGCCGGCGACGAGTTCGCCCGCACCCAGCAAGGCAACAACAACGCCTACTGCCAGGACAGCGAGATCAGCTGGCTCGACTGGAACATCGGGGATAAGGGCCAGGGTCTGATCCGCTTCGTCCGCACCCTGACCAAGCTACGGCTCGACCACCCCGCCCTGCGCAACACCCGCTTCCTCACCGGCCGCGAGGTCGATGGCGTGCGCGACGTCACCTGGATGAACGCCAACGGTACCGTCATCGAGGACGCCCAGTGGGGCGACACCAACATGAAATGCTTCGGCATGATGATCGACGGTCGCGCGGCCACCGCGGAATCCGCGTTCCGTCAGGACGATTCCACTTTCCTGCTGGTGTTCAACGCCCATTACGACGCCGTGGAGTTCACCCTCCCCGAATGCAAGGACGGCGAGGTCTGGACACGGGTGATCGACACCAACGACCCGGAACCCGAAACCACGGTCGCTCTCGAAATCGGTGCCGTCTTCACCGTGACGGGCCGCAGTGTGGTGGTGTTCAGCGGCGGCTGATCATGCGATGCGGTGCCCGTGTATCGTCCCCTGACTGCCGTTGTCATCCCTGCACGGGCACCGTTCATCAAGGCGCGTTCGTTGCGCCCACGTGATCTGGATTTCCTCGATCGTCGCGATGTCGCGTCGGGTGAATTGCGCTATAGACGGGCCTGCCCGATGCAATCGCGGATCGGGTTGGTGAGGGGGTCGTAATGGACAAGATCGTTGCCGAACATCTGATCGAAGGAGGCACGATGCTGCCGTCGGCGGATTACACCTCCCTGCATCAGATCGAACGCAAACTGCTCTGGCTGTCGTCGTGGATGATCCATAACGCCAACCACATCCGCCCCAATCGCGACGGACTCAAGGTCGGCGGCCATCAGGCCTCCTGCGCCTCGGTGGTCTCGATCATGACGGCGCTCTATTTCCACATCCTCCGCCCGCAGGACCGCGTCGCGGTCAAGCCGCATGCCGGCCCGGTGCTCCACGCGATCAACTATCTGTTCGATCGGCAGAGCATCGACATGATGACCGGGTTGCGCCAGGTCGGCGGTGCCCAGGCCTATCCCTCGCGGGTCAAGGACGGGGCCGAGATCGATTTCTCGACCGGTTCGGTCGGCCTCGGTGTCGCGATCACCTCCTTCGCCGGACTGATCCAGGATTACCTCCGCGCCCATGACATGGTCCCCGCCGAACGCCCGCCCTCCCGCCATGTCGCGATCGCGGGCGATGCCGAGCTCGACGAGGGCAATATCTACGAAGCCCTGCTCGAAGGCTGGAAACACGACGTCCGCGATGTCTGGTGGGTGGTCGACTACAACCGCCAGAGCCTCGATTCGGTAATGCCCGACCGCCTGTTCGGCCGCTTCGAAGGCTTGTTCCGCGACATGGGCTGGAACGTGATGAGCCTGAAATACGGCAAGGCGCTCGAAGCCGCATTCCGCAAACCCGGCGGATCGGCCCTGCGCGCCTGGATCGACGATTGCCCCAACTCGCTCTATTCCGCCCTCACCTTTCAGGGCGGTGCGGCATGGCGTCAGGCCCTGCTCGCCGATCTCGGCCGCTCGCGGGGCGCACGCGCGATCATCGACCCGATGTCGGATGAAGCGCTCGCCGTGCTGATGACCAACCTCGCCGGCCACGACCTGCCCACGCTGATCGAGGCCTTCACCGAAGCGGCACGAACCGATCAGCCGACCTGCTTCCTCGCCTACACCACCAAAGGTTCGGGCCTGCCCTTCGCCGGACACAAGGACAATCATTCCGGCCTGATGAACGACGAACAGATGAACGCGTTCCGCGCCGCGATGGGAATTCGCGAAGGGCATGAATGGGACAAGTTCGAAGGAATCGCCGATCCCGCGCACCTCCGTCATTTCATCAACTCGGTTCCGTTCGCCGCCAAACTGACCACCCAGGGGCGCAATCTCGCCGCCGCCACGATCCCGGTACCGGCCACCCTGCCCCACGGAAAATTCGCGGGACGGCGCATGTCCACCCAGGGCGCTTTCGGCGAACTCCTCGCCGAGATCGGGCGCGGCGAAGGCGAATGCGCCGATCTCGCCCGGCACATCGTGACGATGAGCCCGGATGTGACGGTCTCGACCAACCTCGGTCCCTGGGTCAACCGGCGCGGCGTGTTCGACCGCCACACCCGCAACGACGTGTTCCGCGATGCCAAACTCGCCTCCGCCCAACGCTGGGGCATGAGCCCGGAAGGCCAGCATATCGAACTCGGGATCGCCGAACAGAACCTGTTTCTCCTGCTCGCCGCCGCCGGCCTCGCCGCCCCGATGCAAGGTGCCCGCCTGCTGCCGATCGGCACGGTCTACGACCCCTTCGTCAATCGGGGTCACGATGCCCTGGTGTACGGCTGCTATCAGGATGCAAGGTTCATGCTGGTCGCCACCCCGTCCGGCATCACCCTGGCGCCCGAGGGCGGGCAGCACCAATCCACCAATACCCCGCTGCTCGGCATGGTGCAGGACCGGATCGCCGCTTACGAACCCGCCTATGCAGATGAATTCGCCATCCTGTTCCGTCACGGGTTCGACTGGATGCAACGCCCGGAGGGTTCATCGGTCTGGTTCCGCCTCTCGACCCGGCAGATCGAACAGCCGGAGCGGGCGCTCGATGCGGCTGCCGTCATCGCCGGCGCGCACTGGATCACCCCACCCGCACCAGGAGCGAACATCGCAATTTTCTACCAGGGCGCCGTTGCACCCGAAGCCGAAGCCGCCTTCGTCGCCCTGCGCGAAGACGAACCGGGTGCCGGTCTGCTCGCGATCACCAGCCCCGACCGCCTGTTCGCTGACTGGCGCGCCGCCCAGGCGACACAGCGCACCGGAACCCCCGCACACCGCTCGCATATCGAAACCCTGCTCGCTCCCCTCGCCCGCGATGCGGCGCTGGTCACGGTGCTGGACGGCCACCCCTCTGCCCACGCCTGGCTCGGCGGGGTGCGCGGCCAGCGCATCCATACGCTGGGCCCCGATCACTTCGGCCAGTCGGGCGATATCCCGGATCTGTATCGTATCTACGGCATCGATGAGGACGCGATCCTGAACGCCTGCGCCGCCGCGCTGCTGGGCTGATCGCGCCCTCCCGAAGCGACGGGGTCAGCCCGCCGTGCTGCTGTCGATCCAGCCGATATTGCCGTCGCTCCGGCGGTAGACCACGTTGAGCGCCCGGTTGGCCGAATTGCGGAACATCAGCACCGGCTGATCAGCGAGGTCCATCCGCATCACCGCCTCGCTGACCGACAGCATGTCGATCTCGGTCTGGGTTTCGGCGATCACCGTGGCATGCGGGCCGATATCGGGCATCCCCTCCGCGACGATATGCCCATTCGCCGCAGGCGGCGCATCCTCCCGCTCATAGACCTCCTGCAACACGTATTGCCGCGCGGCCTCCGGCCGGTCCCGCCCGGCGATTTCGCGGGCATGTTCGTTCACCCGGCGGCGATAGCGGCGCAGTCGTTTGGCGATATGTTCGGCGGCATCGTCGAACGCCGCATGAGCATCGGCCGCCTCGCCCTCGCCGCGCAAGGTCAGCCCACGGGCCGCGTGGACGTTGATATCGCAGGTGAAAAAGCTGCGGGCACGGCTGAACGTGACATTGGCTTCGAGGGCGCGGTCGAAATACTTGGTCGAAATCACGTCCAGGTGGTTGGCGACATGAACGCGCAGCGCATCGGAAAGATCGACTTGTTTGCCGGAGACCGTGATTTGCATCGCCAGGATCCTTGTTGTCAGCGAATGTTGCCGGCTCGCATTCCTGCCGGGTCAGGGCTCGCCCGAGAGCCCCTGTTCCCGCTTGCGCTGCGCCGAGCCGGGAATACGCATCGCCTCGCGGTATTTGGCCACAGTTCGCCGCGCGATGTCTATGCCTTCCTTTTGTAACAATTTGGCCAGAGCCTCGTCGGACAGCACACCACCCGGCGCTTCCCCTTCGATCAACGCGGCGATCCGGTGACGAACCGCCTCCGCGCTGTGGCTCTCACCATTCGCACCGGCCAGAGCGGTCGTGAAAAAAAACTTCATCTCGAAAATTCCACGCGGCGTTGCGATCACTTTGTTGGAAGTGACCCGGCTGACCGTGCTTTCATGGATTTCGAGCGCCGCCGCGACCTCGCGCAAGGTCAGCGGCTTGAGAAACCCGATCCCGAAACGAAAAAATCCGTCCTGATGCTGCACGATCTCCCCGGCAACGCGCAGGATCGTATCGGCCCGGGACTCCAGGGCACGGATCAGCCAGTTTGCACTCTGGATGCGGTCGGCCAGAAATTGCCTGGTGTCGCGCGAAGCCCGCGCCGCCATCCGCGCATGATAACCGCGCCGGATCAGCACGCGCGGCATGGTTTCCGGATTCAGTTCGAGCAGATAATCGCCATCCGGCCCGGGTCGCATCAGCACGTCGGGCACCATCGGGGTGATCGGTCCGGCATCGTACCCCGCGCCGGGTTTGGGATCGAGGCGCCGAAGTTCGCCGATCATGTCGCGCAGATCCTCGGCGTCGACCCCGCAGCGCTCCATCAGAGTCCGGTGATCGCGGCGGGCGAGAAGGTCGAGATTGGCCAGAAGTGCCATCATCGCAGGGTCGAGGCGGTTGCGCTCGGCGAGCTGAACGCTCAGGCACTCGGCGAGGTCGCAGGCAAACACGCCGGTCGGATCGAACCGCAGCATGACCTGTCGCACCGCCTCAAGCATCTCGATCGGGACGCCGAGCGAAGTGGCAATGAATGCCGGGGGTTCCGCCAACCGTCCCGCGGCATCGAGCGACATCAGCAACGCGGCAGCGATCCGCCGCCGCGCGAGGTCGGGAAATGCGAGGCGGATCTGTTGCTCAAGATGTTCGCGCAGATCGGGGGGCCGGTCGGCGATCTGCCCCATCCAGTCATCGTCCGCGAAATCGCCGCCGCGTTCGCGGGCGCCGTCCGAACCCGTGCCGGCATCGTATACGTTCGAGAAATCGGCATCGAGCGGCGGCGTCGTGCCATCCAGATGTCCCGACTGAACCAACACGTCGCCGTTAGATCCTCCGGCGGCACCAGGATCGGCAAACCCCGCGGGCTGCACCGGCGCGCTCTCCGGCAAGTCGGGCGCAGCATGGTCCGGCAGTTCCGGCCCCCCATCGAGCCGCTCGATCAACGGGTTCTTGAGCAGTTCATCCTCGATGAACTGATTGACTTCGGTATTGGTGTATTGGAGCAGTTGGATCGCCTGCCGCAGTTGCGGCGTCATGACCAGTGACTGGGTATGCCTTAGGTCGAGGCGGGGTCCGATGGACATGCATGGATCATACCAACTTCCCTAAGTCATTGGAATATAGGGCGATGAAAATGGTGTGATTTTTGCATGCCGTGATTTTGGCATCTGTTTTTGGGACGCACGAGACTCACCATCAGAACGCCGCCATCACTTTGATGATGGCGGGTCCCCCGACCACGAGAAACACGCATGGCAGGATAAAAACGATCATGGGGAGCGTGAGCAGCACCGGCAGGCGAGCTGCGCGTTCCTCGAATTTCGTCAGTTGCTCCTGGCGAAGCTCGGCGGACAGGGTCCGCAATGCCTGGGTCAGCGGGGTACCGTACTGGATGGTCTGGATCAGGGTCGATCCGAGCCGTTTGAGACTGTCGAGACCGGTCCGGGCGCCAAGCGCGGTGAGCGCATCACGCACATTATTGCCGATCCTCATCTCCTGGGCCGTGATGGTGAGTTCCTGGGCAACGGCATCGTGGGTTTCACGAATTTCGCTCGCGACGCGGACAAGCCCGGGTTCGAGGCTCAGCCCGGCATCAGCACAGATCACCATCAGGTCGAGCGCATCCGCGAGACCGGCTTCGACACGTTTGACGAACCGCTTCCGCCGCCGGGTGATCACCATATCCGGAAGCAGCAACCCCACGATCGCGGCGGCACCGATCAGGCCGATCCGCGGCATTTCCGGCAGGCTCACCATATGGACCAGTACATAGGCCAGAACCGGCAGGCCAAACAGCATCAGCACTTTCGCCCCGACGAACAGACCCAATGCACCCTGATCGCGGATTCCGGCCATGCGCAACGTATGCCTCAGGTCGGCCAGGGTTTTTGCGCTCAGCAGACCGCTCCGGGCGACCGCGAACCCCAGACCGATCACGATCCGGACATGGAGTTTCTGCTGTTCGGTCCCGTCAGCCGCGACGAGTGAGACGCCGGCGGCACGGGCGACGCGGCGCGCGATTTTTTCCTCGTCAATCACCAGTTTCAGCATCAGCATCGCAAAACCGGAGATGAACAGGAAAAACGCCGGAACGCCGAAATAGAGGATGTTCATGCCACGGATGCCATGGGGTTCAGCTCAGGCTCCGCCGGATGATCGAGCGCATGGTCATGCTGCCCATCACGAGCATGCCGACGGCCAGACCGAAAATGACATGACCTTTGCGGGTGGTGAACAGAATGTTGAGGTAAGCGGGCTGGATCAGCTCGATCCCCAACCCCGCGACGATGGGAATACAGCCGAGAATCAATGCGCTCGTACGAGCCTCCGCCGCCATGGCATAGCCGCGCGCTTTCATTGCGACACGCTTGCGGATCACTTCGGACAGGGTTTCCAGGGTTTGCGCCAATCCGCCACCCGCCCGCGCCTGCAGACTGAGAGCGGTCGCGAAAAACCCGTATTCGGGCAGGCGGGAGCGCTCGGCGAGGCCGCGCAGGGCCTGATCGAGCGGTGTGCCGATCGCGACCTGATCGGCGATTCGGGTGAACTCCTCGCTGGTGGGCTTGCTCAGGTCGCGCCCGACGATCCGCAAAGCTTCCTGCACCGGGATGCCGACCCTTACGCATCGCACGATCGTCGCCAACGTATCGGGAAACTGGTTGAGCAGCGCGGTCGACCGGCGCGCATGCAGCGTTCCGAAGACGGTTCGTGCAATCAGGATGATCATCGGCGGCCAGAGCAGCAGACCGAGGCCGCCGCACACCATGGCGATCAGCATGACGATCAACCGGGCAACGACGATGCAGCCGAAGAGCACGAGCCACCACGGTGCCGGGTAATCCCGGGCGCGCAGCAGATCGACGCCGAGGATTGTCAAAGCGGACGACAAGGGGGCCTGGAAGCGCGCGAGCGGGCTGACGGCTTTGGGTTTTTGGTCGGCCTCGAAGACGACAAGACCGTTGGTCACCCGATCGAGGCGGCCGGCGAGGCGCCGCTGGAGGCGGTCACCCTGAAACATGTTGACCGCAAGCAACAGCAAGGCGGCCGTCATGACGATGCTGAACATGAGCAGAAGCGGTAGGTTCATCGGATCAGACTCGCTTCTTCCAGGGCCGTCGCCCAGGGCCGCGCCAGGCCGAAATAGGTCAGGCGGTCGTGGAAGCTGGAGCGGGTGCGCGAGACGATATAGCGGCCAAGCAGTCGCCCGGTCGCATCTTCACCCTGCATTTCGTATTTGAAGATGTCGTTAAGAAGCGGGGTTTCACCCTCGATGCCGGCGATTTCGGTCAACTGGATCACCCGGCGACCGCCATCACGCTGGCGTTCGACCTGGACGATCAGGTTGATCGCGGAGACGACCTGCATCCGGATCGCGCGCGGCGACAGGCCCATGCTCGCCATCTGGACCATGTTCTCGATCCGGGCCAGCGCATCGCGGGTGTTGTTGGCATGGATGGTCGACATCGAACCGTCATGACCGGTGTTCATGGCCTGAAGCATGTCGAACGCTTCGGGTCCGCGCACCTCGCCGATGATGATCCGATCGGGTCGCATGCGCAGGGCGTTGCGGAGGAGATCGCGCTGGTTGATCTCGCCCTTGCCTTCGAGGTTGAGCGGGCGGGTTTCGAGCCGGACGATGTGGGGCTGCTGCAACTGGAGTTCGGCGGCATCCTCGACGGTCACGATCCGCTCGGAAGGATCGATGAAACTGCTCATCGCGTTCATCATCGTGGTTTTGCCCGAACCGGTACCGCCGGAAATCACGACGTTCAGGCGGCAGCGGGCGGCGATTTCGAGGATGCGCGCGATCGCAGGCGTCAAAGAGCCGTATTCGATCAGTTTGGTGAAACTGATCGGCTTTTTCGCAAATTTGCGGATCGAGAGGCAGGGACCGTCGATCGCGAGCGGCGGGAGGACGATGTTGACGCGGGAGCCGTCCTTCAGTCTGGCATCGACCATCGGGCTCGATTCATCGACACGCCGACCGACCGAGGCCGCGATGCGCTGGCAGATATTGGCGAGATGGGCGGAATCGCGGAAGCGGACCGGCAATTGTTCGAGCCTGCCCTTTCGTTCGGCGAACACCCGTTCCGGACCGTTGACCATGATGTCGGTGATCGATTCGTCTTCGAGCAGGGGTTCGAGCGGGCCGAGGCCCAGCATGTCGTCGACCAGTTCGGTCGCGATCTGATGTTGTTCCCGGCTGTTGAGCTGGATGCGATGCTCGGTCGCAAGCTCGGCGAGCATGATCTCGACCGCATTGAGCAGGCGCGGCGGGGTCAGGGTTGCGATCACCGAAGCATCGATCTTGGCGAGACAGAGGCTGCGGATCAGGTCGACGTCCTCCTTGCGCAGCCCGGGCGCGGGCTCGGATACGCCGGGGACGGTGACCGGGGCGGGTTCGCTGGGGCGGCGACCGAAGACGGGTACACCGTCCATCACGGCGCCCCGATCGAAATGCTAGCCACGGCTTCGGCGGCTTTGGCCGGCGGTGGGCCGGGGGCGGCACCGATCAGCCGGGCGAGCTTGACGATCGCGTCGCGGAAGCTGCCTTTCTGGCTTACCAGGGTTTCGCCAAGATCAGACGCACGGACCGCTTTGGCGCCGAGATCAGGTACGATGACGGCGATTTCGCTGCCGAGTTCGGCGGCGATGAGCTTCGGCGAGAGCGGTTGCTTGCGATGGTAGCGGTTGAGGATGACGATCGGGCGACGGGTCTGCATCGCTCCGGCGGGGAGATCGATCCAGCGTTTCGCGTGGCGCAGGCTTTGGGACGAGGCTTCGAGGATCAGGATGCGCTGTTGCGCGAGGGCGAGGATTTCGGCAGCGAAACCCAGCGGGCGGGCGGGGATGTCGGCGATCACGAAATTGTAGCGTTGGCGGAGGGCGTTGGACAAGGCGCGACCGCCGCCGGGGCGGAGCGACCAGATTTCGTTCAGCGCCTCCTCGGCGGCGAGGACGTGGAGGCGCTCGGTGGCGGGGTGGGCGGCGCGTTCGATCAGCAGCGGGTCGATGCGGTCCGGCGCTTCGAGGGCGCTGCGTAATCCGGTACTGGGGGGGACGTTCGCCGCGAGGGCGGCGCTGCCACGGTAGAGATCGGTATCGAGGAGGATGGTGTGGCGACGGGTTTCACCACCGATCAGCCAGGCGAGGTTGGTCGCGATCGTGGTGACGCCGACCCCGCCGCCGGCCCCGCAGAGGGCGACCATCGCGCCGCCACGGGTGGGTTCGGCGATGGGTTCGGCACCGATCGCCCAGGGCAGAAGTTCACGCGTGACCATGGCGATGTCGAGCGGCTTGGGGAGGTATTCCTTGACGCCGAGATTGCGGGTGAGGCTGCGATAGAAGCTCACGCTGCGATTGTCGCCGATGACGAGGACGCGGGTTCCCGGGTCCACCACGGCTTCGAGTTGCAGGATGGCGGAAAGCGGCTGGTCTTCGCCGCTGATGTCGATGAGGATGGTGCGCGGGGTTTCGATCTGGCCAAGGCGTTCGAGCGATCCGGCGAAGGGCATGGTGTGCAGGATCAGTCCGGGGGGAAAGGCGGGTGCGAGTGCGGCCCGCAGGATGTGCGCGGTTTCGGCATCCCGGACGAAGCCCATGAACAGGGGCCGGTCGCGGCTGAGGGGTTCCACGCTTGCCGGATCGAACAGCAGGCTGGTTCCGGGGGTCATTGGGCGGTCGATCCCGGCGGGGTGAACTGGGTTTGCTGGGCGGGCCCCTGGAAGATGGTCATGCTTTCGCCAGACATCGGGGCGCTGACCGCGGCGAGGGCGGGGGAGACCTGACCGCTATAAACGGGGGGCGGCGGGAGGTGGATGGGGCCGGGTGCGAGATCGGTGGGACGGACGATGAGCGAGAGCGGGCCGAGATGGGCGGCGACATCGACCCGTTCGGCCTGATCGGGGGTGACTTCGAGGGTGACGGTGCGGGCCGGGGCTTCTTCCTTGCCGTGGGTGTTGGCCCCCTGGACCAGACGCTGGTCGATCGCGATGACCCGGACGTCCGACAGGATGGTTTCGGCGGCGACGCTTTTCGACGGGGGCAGATTGGGGGCGGAGAGGCTCTGGGTGAGAATGAGATCGACGTGGTCTCCCGGCCAGATCAGGCCGGCGGTGCCGGTGATGGCGTCGACCCCGACCGAGACGGCCCTCATGCCCGGCTTGAGCACGGCAGCGAGAAAGCCATGATCGCCGGGGCGGATGACCTGGGAGATCAGGAGCGGCGCACCGGCATCGAGCGGTTGGCGGACCATGGCGCCGGTATAGGCGGAGCGGTTGGCCGGAGTGTCGAGCACGGTGCCGGGCGGCGGGGTGGTGGTGGATTCGGCGATGGTGGAGAAGTCGGCGGGCTGGATCAGGCTGCCGGCGCGCAGCGGATGGGCGGTGGCGAGGATGAGGATTTTCGGGGCTGCGGCGATGTGTGGCCTGGCGGGATGAAGTTCCAGCCAGGCCACAGTGCCGAAACCGGCGAGACCGAGAGCGAGGACGACGAACAAGGATAGGCGGAGGAGCATTTGTCAAAATCCTTGATCGTGGCGAAGACGCGGATTCCGTCAGAAGGCCGCGCGGGTGCTATTGTAAGCGGTGTTCAGATGAGTTCCGAGCGTCGTTACGCCTCCCGCTATGACCGCAGCTATCAATCCGGCAATCATGGCATATTCAAGTGCAGTTACGCCTCGCTGGTCCGTTTTACATACTTCAGTCATCATTTGTATACTCTGACTTGTATGATTCCTAAATACGGCACCTAAAGTAAGAGCTTTAACTGACATCTTCGGAAAACGAATCTAGAGGTTTTGACTTACGCTTGTGAACATAGTGTTCAGTTGACCACCGATCGTACTAATGATCCCGATAATAACGGCCGCAATCAACGCCGCAATCATTCCATATTCCAGTGCGGTGACGCCGCGTTTGTCGTTGAAGAGGGGGATGCCGCGGACGGCGAGCCAGGTTTTGGTGTAGTCGAGCATGGTCAGGTCTCCTTCGGCCGCGCGGGGGTCCGGGGCGGCGGGTTGAATTCTGGGACCGGGGTTTTTCCGGCGAGCCGCGCCTTGGGAAGGTGGACGGCTTGGGTATTCATGGGGCGATATAGACAGGGAAAACTTGCCAAACGGTTAATGGGTGGGGGAAAAAATGGGGGCGGAAGGGGATTTGTTCGCGCCTTTCGCCTATTTTGTTGCTATATCGTAACGAAATGGGCGTGCGAAGTCGTCGCTTGGTGGGGCGATTTTTTGCGCCATCGGGAGGTCGGGGGCGGCAGTGGCCGGGTGCGCGGGTGCTCGTGCGGTGGCGATGCCGGGATCGCTGGCATGGAGAAATGCGGCGCGCGTTTGGCCGGTGCGGGGCACCGCGGTGGTGACACGGGCGTGCAGCGCAACGTGCTGGCAGGCGCGTTCGATTCGAACGGGTGTGCCGGTGCGCCGGACGGGCGCGGGAAGGTGAGGTCGGCGAGTTGGGTGATGAAGGAATCGAGGTGTCGGCAGGCGAAGTTCAGCCCGGGATGCTTGTGCGCGAGGACGGCCAGAAGATCCTGAAGGATCTGGATAAGCTTGCCGATGACAGCGGCGGCATCAATGGGGTGAGGTGGTGCGGTGCTGGACACGCAGGCTAATAATCACATGGGGCGGGGGGTGAGAAAGCCAGTGAAGGGAAGAAGGGCTACTTTTTTGAAAAAAAGTAGCAAAAAACTTTCGCTCCATTAGGGCACGGGCGTTTTCACAGGCACGGACCCAGATTCCAGAGAGTTTTTTGGTTCTTTTTTGCAAAAAAGAACCCTTCTTCCTCCCCTACCCTACCCCAGCGGATCACTCCCCAGCATAGCCAGCGCCGCCCATGCGGTCGGGGCGAGGGCGGGAACCCGGTAGTAGTCGAAGCGTTCGGAATCGGCGCTGGGGCCTACTGTGAGGCCGGTGGCTAGGCGAGGGACACTGGTGGTGAACAGCAGGCCGGAGGGGCTGATCTGGCTCGCGATCGTGGCGAGGAAGCGGTTGGCGGTGGCGGGTTGGCCGGCGCGGTGGAGGGCGAGGGCGGCGAAGGCGGTGCCTTCGGTCCAGATGCCTTGGCTGGCGGTGCTGAAGCCGATTCCGGCTGGATCGGTGCGGGGCCAGCCGAGGCGGGCGATGGCGGGGGCGAGGGATGCGGCGTCGGTGAGGCCCGCGAGGGTGGGCCAGATATTGGCGTCGGCAGCGAGGAGGGGGTTGTTTGCACCCTTGGGGGTGAGGCCGGCGTCGAACAGGTGGGTTGCGGGGTTTTTCATGGACCGGACGAAGCGGGCGGCGTGGGCGGCGCGGTTCGGGCGGTGGAGTCGCGTGAAGGCGATCGCGCAATCGGTGTTCTGTTCGGTGCTGACCCAGCGGAGTTTCTGCTGGTCCGGCGGGAAGCCGAAGACGCCGCCGGTGTAGCCGTGGGCATTGGCGCAGTTGGTGACGATCCAGTCGCCGGCGCGGGCGGCGGCGGCTTCGTAGCGGTCGCTGTTGACGCCGGCGTCGCGCAGGGCGGTCCAGAGCAGGATGGCCCAGGCGATCGGGCCGGTTTCGCTGCCGACCTGATAGGGGTCTTCGGCCCAGATATTGGCCTGGGCGTCCCACCATCCGGGCAGGGCGACCGGGATGGCGACGGGGCCGGCGCGGTAGGCGTTGCGGAGGCGGCCATCGGAATAATTGGGGTCGTGGGCCTGGGCGAGTTCGAAGGCGTCCGCGATGCGGGCGGCGTGGAGGGCGTGGCCGCCGGCGATGAGGGCGAGGCCGGCGAGGGCGTTGTCGTAGGTGTAGGCGGCGGGATTATTGGCGGGGGCGAATTTGGGATAGCGGGCGTTTGCGGTGCGGTCGGGGTAGCTGGCGAGCAGCGCGGGGCCGGGGGGGATGGCGTCGAGCTGCGCACGGATGGTGTTGATCAGGGTGGTGGGCAGATCGGTGGGCAGGCCAGCGGCGGGCGGCGGGCGCGTTGCCGCACGGCCGATCGCGGGGGTGGCGAGCAGCCCCGCGAGGATCGTGCGGCGGGGGATCATTTCAGCTCAGCGCGGCGACCAGGGCTTCGGCGGTGCGACCGTTGGCGATGGTGGCGGCGCGGCGGTCGTAATGCACGCCGTTGACCCGGGCGAAGGCGTGCTGGACGCCGGGATAGACATGGGTTTCGATTTCGGGCTTGCCCTTGGCACCGGCCAGGACGGCTGCGCGGATTTCGGCGTTGGCGAACTCGTCCTGCTCGGCCATGTGGACGATGAGCTTGTGCTTGATGTTGCCGAATTCGGGGACCAGCTTGTCGAGGGCGACGCCGTAATAGGAGATGTTGAGATCGGCATCCGACCGCGTGGCCATCATGACCGCGAGGCGGCCGCCGAGGCAGAAGCCGACGGTGGCGACTTTTCCGGTGCTGCCGGGGAGTTTGCGGGCGGCGGCGAGGGTGGTTTTGAGGTCTTCGATGCCTTTGTCCTGATCGAAGCCGTTCATCAGGGCGAAGGCTTTTTTCCATTCGGCTTCGGATTTGTCGGTGATGTCGACGCCGGGTTCCTGACGCCAGAAGAGGTCGGGGGCGACCGCGATGAAGCCCATTTCCGCGATTTCGTGGCAGGTGGCGCGCAAGGCGTCGTTCACGCCGAAGATTTCCTGGATGACGACGACCGCGCCGGTCGGGTGGGTCGAGGGGGTGACGGTGTAGGCTTTGAAACTGCCGGACCCGTCGGCGGCTTTGAGCTCGATGCTGCCGGTGGTCGTGGTGATTTTATCGGTCATAAGGGTTTCCTCAGCGCAGGTTGAATGGATGCGCGGCCCGGGATACGTGGCATCGGGGACCGCGCGCCTCGATCAGAGATAGTGTTCCTGCGGCGGAAGGAAACCGTTGAACCCCTGACTTGCGTAACTCGTGACGTAGGCGCCGGTGTCGTGGATCAGGATGCGGTCGCCGGATTTGAGGCTGGCGGGGAGGTGATACGGGGTGTCGCGGTACATGACGTCGACCCCGTCGCAGGATGGGCCGGCGAGGATGGCGGGCGCGTCGGGGCCGGTGAGGCCGGGGGCGGTGATGGCGTATTTGATGGCCTCGCCTTCGGTTTCGGCGAGACCGCCGAAGCGGCCGATATCGAGATAGACCCAGCGGCGATCGGAATCTTCGCGGCGGGTGCAGGCGAGGACGACTTCGGTGACCGCGACGCCGGCATCGGCCACCACGGCGCGGCCCGGCTCGATCAGGAGATCGGGCAGGTCGTTGCCGAAATGGGCGCGAACCGAGGTCATGATGGCGTCGCCGAAGGTGCCGATCGCGGGGATGTCGTCGCGGTAGCGGGTGGGAAAGCCGCCGCCGAGGTTGAGCAGGCGCAGGTCGATGCCACGGGCGCGGAGGTCGGAGAAGACCATCGCGGCCTGACCGATCGCGGTCTGGTAGGCGCCGACGCCGGTTTGCTGGCTGCCGACGTGGAAGGACACGCCGTGGGGGATCAGGCCGAGATCGCGTGCGGTGATCAGCAGGTCGCGCGCATGGGTGCCGGTGGTGCCGAATTTGCGCGAGAGCGGCCAGTCCGCACCGTCCTGGCTGACGGCGAGGCGGCAATAGACTTTGGCGCCCGGCGCGGCGGCGGCGATTTTGGCCAGTTCTTCGTCCGAATCGAAGGCGAAGAGATCGACACCGCTGGCGAAGGCTTCGGCGATGGCGCTGGATTTTTTGACGGTATTGCCGAAGCTGATCGCGGAGGGGGCGGCGCCCACGGCGAGGCAGGCGCGGATTTCCTCGATGCTGGCGGCGTCGAATCGCGAGCCGAGGCCGAGCAGGCGGTCGAGCACCGGGGCGGCGGGGTTGGCCTTGACCGCGTAGTAGATCGCGGCATCGGGCAGGGCCTCGCGCAGCGCGCTGAAATTGGCGGCGATTCGGTCGAGGTCGATCACGATTGCCGGGGTGGCCAGCACACCGGAGTCGATAAAACGGGCGAGTTTAGGGGTCATGAACCCACTCCCTTCCCAGGTCAGAGCTTTGCGATCAGGCGCAAAGCAGGTTGCGAAACGGTCGAACGAACCAGCGACCAGACGGATGCCAGAACGCTTGACGTCGTTGCGTAACCCCCGAGAGGGCAGAGGCACGTGCGTTGCTGCGTGCGCAGCACATGGAGTTGCTGCGTGACGGGGCCGATAAACCCATCATGCGGGTATTGCAAGTGACAAATTGGTTGGGGCGAAGGGGCGGGATGGGCCGAGGGGAAGCAGGCAGTCTTCTTTTTTTGTAAAAAAAGAAGCAAAAAAACTTTGCTCCTCTGAGTCAGTGCCCGTGAAAACGCCCGGAACCAGATCAAAAAAAGTTTTTTGCTTCTTTTTTTCAAAAAAGAAGCGCTTTCTCGCTTAGCCTGCCTCGCCCGATCGCCTGTTCAGTACGACGCGGCAGTCGGCGTTGTTCCAGCAACACTATGAAATGTTTGGTGCCCTGCCCTGCCGCGTGCCGGCGCGCTATTGTAACATCCATGGAAACCATGCCGCATATTCTGGTGGTCGATGATGACCGGGAGATCCGCGATCTGCTCGCGCGGTTTCTCGAACGCCAGCGGTTTCGGGTGACGGCGGCGCGGGATGGGCGGGAGGCGCGGCGGGCGTTTCTCAACGGGCATTATCAGCTCGTGGTGCTGGATTTGATGCTGCCCGGCGAATCGGGGCTGGATGTCGCGCGGTGGCTGCGGGCCGAGACCCAGGTTCCGATCATCATGCTGACCGCGATGGGCGAGGAGCCGGACCGGATCATCGGGCTCGAACTCGGGGCGGATGATTATGTGACCAAGCCGTTCAATCCGCGTGAGCTGGTCGCGCGGATACGGGCGGTGCTGCGGCGGGTGGGCGAAGGCGAGGAGCGGGGGCGCGAGGCCCCTGCCCGGCTTTATGAATTTGCCGGATGGTCGCTGGAGACGGCGCGGCGGCGGCTGGTCGATCCGCAGGGGGTCGATGTCGCGTTGACCGGGGGCGAGTATGATTTGTTGCTGGCGCTGCTGGATCGGCCCAACCGGGTGCTGACGCGCGACATGCTGCTGGATTTGCTGCGCGGGCGGCAGGCGGGGCCGTTCGACCGGGCGATCGATGTCGCGATTTCGCGGCTGCGGCGCAAGCTGGAGGATGACGGGCGGAACGCGCAACTGATCAAGACCGTGCGCGGCGGGGGGTATGTGCTGGCCGCGACGGTCGAGCGGACATGATCGGACGGCTGCGGCTGTGGCCGGCCAGTCTGGCCTGGCGCACCGCGATCACGCTGCTGGTGGGGTTTGCGATCGTGCAGGCGATCGGGCTCGGGATTCATACCGTCAACCAGATGGCGCTCAATCATATCATCACCGAGCGGGAGATTGCGACGCGGGATGCAATTTTGTACCGGCGGGTGGTGCTGGAGCCGCAGGACCGGCGGGCGGCGATCGTGGCGACGGCGCAGGGGGTGAAGGGGGATGTGATCAGCCTCGATCCGATTCCGCCGTTTTCGGGGAGTTTCGACCTGCCGCTGCCGGTGCGCCAGATTTTGCGGGGCGCGTTGCTCGCGTTTCCGACCCCGCCGGGGATGCGGCCACGGCGGGTGCTGATGCGCGGCGCGGTGGAGCCGCCGCTGCTGATCATGAGTTTCGAATTGCCGGATCAGGGGTGGCTGACGATCCAGAGTCCGTTCCGCCCGACGCCGCCCTGGGCGACGCCGGGGTTTGCGACCGCGTTTCTGGTGATGTTCGGGCTGGGGGCGGTGCTGATTTTCTGGGCGGTGTTCCGGCTGACCGCGCCGGTGCGGACGCTGGCGGAGGCGGCGGAGCAGCTGGGGCGCGACATTCAGCATGCCCCGGCGCTGCCGGAAAGCGGGCCGACCGAGATTGCGACGGCGGCGGTGGCGTTCAATACGATGGCGGCGCGAATCCGGCGGTTCGTCGAGGACCGGACGTTCCTGCTCACCGCGATCGGGCATGATCTGCGCACGCCGATCACGCGGTTGAAGCTGCGGACCGAATTTCTGGAGGACGAGGCGCAGCGGGAGAAGTTTCTGGGGGATCTGGACGAGTTGGAGGCGATGCTGGCCTCGACCATCGCGTTCGGGCGGGATGTCGCGCAGACCGAGGCTTCGGTGCCGATCGATCTGGCGACGCTGCTGCGCACGGTGATCGACGAGACCTCGGATATCGCGCCCGATTGCGCGGCGGCGATGCGCTATGCCGGGCCGGATCATTGCACGCTGCGGGGGCGGCCGCTCGCGCTGAAGCGGGCGTTTGCGAACTTGATCGGCAATGCGGTGAAGTATGGCGATGCGGCGCGGGTGACGCTGCATGAGGCCGGGCATCATACGTTGCGGATCGATATCGAGGATGACGGGGCGGGGATTCCGCCGGGCGAGCTGGAGCGGGTGTTCGAGCCGTTCCGGCGGGTGGAGACCAGCCGCAACCGCGAGACCGGGGGCAGCGGGCTGGGGCTGGCGATCGCACGGAATGCGATCCGGGCGCATGGCGGGGATATCACGCTGGCGAACCGGTCGGGCGGCAAGGGGCTGATCGCGACGGTGTATCTGCCGACGTAGGTGAGGCGGTCAGGCGGTCGGGCGCTTGAAGAAGCCGGGTTCGGTTGGCGGTTCGGCGAAATCCTCGGTGATGGCGGTGACATCCGCGCCCGGCGGGCCTTTGCGGCAGGCGCGGAGGAGTTCCTCGACCGCGGCGTCATCCCCGGCGATCAGGGCTTCGAGCGTGCCGTCCCGCCGGTTGCGGACCCAGCCGGCGAGGCCGAGGCGGCGGGCGCGGGTGGTGATCCAGTCGCGGAAGCCCACGCCCTGCACGCGGCCGCTCACCACCAGGGTTTTCGCGATCATGCCCGGGTGAGATTAACGAAACTGACCGCGGATGCAATATCGCGCGCGACCAGGGCGCGGCGGGCGGTGGACTCGGCATCGGTGCCCCATTGGCGTTCCTGCCAGTCTTCATCGAGGCGGGCGAGGTCGTGGGCCTCCGAGGCGGTGAGCGCGCCGGTGATGGCGGCGAGGCCGAGGATCAGGCTGCCGAGGGCGGGGACCGCGACGCCGAGGCCAGCGAGCGCCCAGTGATCCTGCGTGGCGAGCACCCGGGCGAGGGCGCGGATCGCTTCCTCGGGCTGGGTGATCGCGACGATGCCGTGGGTGGTTTCGAGGCGGGCGGCGAAGCGTGCGGCGGCCCAGTCGAGCCAGGGTTGCCATTGGGCGTGTTGCAGGGCGATCAGGCTGTCGGGGGCGTCGGCGCGGTAGCAGAGCAGGTCGGTGCGGCCATAGGCGAGGAGATTGGCGCTGAGCGGTGCGGGGTCAGGGGCAATCTGGCTGGTGGCGGCGGTGGCGAGGCGGGTGAGCGGCAGGTCGGCGGGGCCGATCACCGGCGGGGCGTCACGCCATTCGGCGGCCATGGCGTCCGCGAGGGGGCGGTGCGGGATGGTGAGCGCACCGCTCGCGGGCAGGCGCATCGGTTTGCCGTCGAGCCGGAGGGCGAAGCCGCCGGATTCCGGCACGATGGTCACTTCGGTCCAGAACCGGCGCATCGCGGATCAGCGGAACAGGGATTGCAGCAGGTTCTGCGGACCGCTGGCGGGGGCGGCACCGGTGGTCGGCGCTGGGACGGCGGCATCGTAGCCGGGGCCGCTCGGCATCGGGCCGGGATGACCCATGCGGGCCAGGGCGAGGGCGCCGGTGCAGCTCTGCGGGCTGGCGGGCGGCGGGGTGATGCCGAGATTCTGGGCGAGGCGGCCCAGCACGGTCTGGTGGTTGCGGCCGAGTTGCTGGGCGAGGGAGGCGACCGTCGCGTCGTAATCGCCGGCGGGGGCGATGCCGGCGTGGGGGTTGGCGAAGGTACCGCGCAGGGCGACGGGGATCGGCGCCTGCCCGTTATCGACCCGGACCTGCGGGCGCAGGATCAGGTTGAGGCGTTCGGCCCCGAGATCGAGCGTGCCGGTGCCGGTGAGATACATCCGGCTGGAATCGAGGGTGAGGGCGCGGACGCTGGCGAGGCCGTTGGTCGCATCGAGCCGTCCGGCGAAGCAGCGCACCATGACCGGGCCCTGGGCGCCGACCAGCGAGGCGGGCAGGCCGACCGCGCTGAGCGAGGAGCCGAACAGGCGGGCGAGCAGGGCACCGTCGATCTCGCCGTTGACGGTGGAGACGCCGAGCGAGCCATCGAGCGTGGCGGCGATGCCGCGCAGGGAATTACCCTCGCCGCCGAGATTGGCATAGAGCGCCATGGTCGCCCCGGCGGCGTTGGGCAGGCCCATCACGGTGAGCAGCGGGGCGAGGCGGAACGCGGGGGCGGATGAGGTGAGGTGGATTTTCGGGGGGTTGGCCGTGGCATCGACATTCAGCGTGCCGGTGACCGCGCCGCCGGGGAGTTCGGCGGTGATCGGGCGGATGGTCAGCACGCCCTGATGCAGGAGGCCGTGGGCGGTGATCGCGTCGTAGGTCGCGCCGTCATACATCAGTTGCCCGATGGTGAGTTCGACGTTGCCGTCGCCCTGGCGGAGCAGGTTGAACGGGAGCGGGGTGGCGGGGATGACGTCGTTCGCGCGGCTGGTGGCGGGGGGGATGGTGGTGGTGGTCGTGGTGGTGGTCGTGGTGGTGGCGGAATGGGGTTTCGGCATCGCCTGGAGCAGGGCGGTGAGGTCGATGCGGGGCGCGTTGATCACGGCCTGAAGGTCGGGGATTTTGCCGCGGATCAGGCTGAACGCGCCGCCGAACTGGCCCTGATCGGCGGTGACGGCGAGGCTGTCGAGGCCGATCGCGCGGTTGAGGCCCTGGCCGCCGGGATCGGTCAGCAGGCCGGAGAGGCCGATATTGGTCCAGGCCGGGAGGGCTTCGCCGGCGAGATCGGACAGATGGGCGAGGTTGGGGATGCGCGCGGTGAGTTTGAGCGCGACGCCCGCGAGCTTCGCGGGGGTGGCGATGCCGCCGGCGACGCCGAAGGTGGCGTTGCCGACCTTGGCGGCGAGGTTGACGGCGAAGCGGTCGTCGGCCGGGGTCGTGGGGGCCGGGGTGGTGGGAGATGGGGTGGTGGTTGCGGCGGGTTTTTCGGGCGGTTTGCCCAGGGCGGCCGCGAGGATCGGGCCGAGGGGGCCGGCGGTGCCTTCGAGCCCGACCGGCTTGTTCTGGTACGATCCGGCGAGGGCGAGGTTCAGCGGCTGGTCGAACGAGGCCATCGTGGCGTTGAGCGAGGTGATCGCGAGGCCCTTGCGCCAGCTCGCGAGGTCGGACGCGCCGGCGGTGAGGCTGGCGTTGGTGACGTTGGGCAGTTCCGCCGGGTGGCCGCCGGCCGGTGCGTCGGCTTGGGCGATCTGGGCTTTGAAATCGACCGATTTGAGCGGCGGGAGTTGGTAGCCGCCGGCATAGGTGTCGAGCGTGGCGAGGTCCGGGATCACGGCGTGGACCGCGAGGACGTAGCCCTCGGCGTGACGCGGGTGCGCGATGCTGCCTTTGAGCGCGAGCGTCGCGTTCTGCGCGCCGAGGGTGAGATCGACCGGCCACGCCCCGGTGCCGCCGCCGGTGAGGCGCGAGACCGGGCCGGTGGTGCCGGTGAGGGTGAAGGGCGCGCCATCGTATTGCGCCTGCATATCGAGGTGGAGCGGCGCGCCGAGGGCGGCGGCGCTGCCGGTGAAATGGGTGATGGTCAGCACGCGCGGGGCTGATGGCGCGGCCACGGGCGCGAGGGTGCCGGGGCCGATCGACGCAGCGGCGGGCTTGTAGGTGATGGTGCCGTTTTCAATCGAGACCGATTGCAGCGCGATGCGGTTGGCGTGGGAGGGCGCGACAGACGCGGATGATGCGGTCGAGGTGGGTTGATCCGGGGTGAACAGCCAGTTCGGTGTGCCGGTGGGTCCGTATTCCAGGGTGATCGCGGGGTCGATCAGGTCGAGTTTGACGATGTCGATTTGGTGGCTGAGCAGGGGCAGCAGGGCGACCTGGGCCTGGACGCGGCGGAGCGTTGCCATGTTCGCATCGGCGAAGCCGGGCGGGTTGGCGAGGGTGATGCCGGTTGCCGAGATGGTCGGGACCATCGAGAGGCGCATCCGCAGATTGCCGGTGATGCTTGCCTGCCGCCCGGTCGCGCGTTCGACCGCGGCGATGATTTCGGGCTTGTAGCGATTGGGGTTGAAGGTCGCGACGAAGATGAGCAGTGCTGCGACCGGCACCACGATGACCAGCCCGATCGCGATCAGGACGATGCGGCCGGTCGAGCGGCGGGGCGGGGTCGAGGCGCGGCTGGGTCTTTGCATGGGATTCCGCATAGGGGCTTTCCCGCGACGCGGCGAGCGGCGCAGGGTTGTATTGCGATTAATTCAGAAGCCGAACATGTGATCGAAAGAGATCCGCGTGCCGCTCCGCTTGCCGTGATAGCCGAACAGGCGGCAGGTGGCGTCACGGATGATGACGTAGCCGCCGGTGGCACGCCCGAGTTCGGCCTCGGTGAAGATCGACCAGGGCTCGACCGTTGCCGATCCGGAACAGGCGATTTCGAGCGCGCGTTCGGCGACCGGGATGCCGGTGGCGTCGTGCAGGATCAGCGTGGTGGCCGAGTGCCGGTGCCACGGGGCCGATGACGGGTAGGCGAGGACGCAGAAGCTCTGGCGGTCGGGCGTGCCGAGATCGAGGAACAGCCGGGTCGAGAGGCCGGGCGGCGGGCCGGCATAGGATTGCGGCTCGCCCTTCCAGGTCATCAGCGTGTTGAACATATGCGCGCCGAAACTGGTTTCGGCGGCGTGGGTGCCGTCGCGCCGCTCATAGCGGAACAGGCCGTGGAGCCAGCCATCGGCCTCGCCGCCCTGCGAGAAATCGTACATCAGTTCGGCGTGGCCGCCTTCGGGCAGGGCGTCGGGGGCGAGGATGTCGTCGAGGTCGATCGCGAGGGCGTGGTCGCGTGGCAGCGCGCCGTAGCTCCGTTCGGCGATTTGGGTACCATCGGGGGCGAAGATTTCGAGGCGGATCGGCAGGGTTGATTGGGTGTGGGCCATCGGGGTCGGCAGGGCGACCGAGGTGAAGTCACGGCGCGGCAGGATCGGGAACGGCAGCAGGAAGCCGCGCCCGAGCAAAGGCGAAAGAGTGCGCAGCGTGGGATCGGGTTTCAGGTCGGCGCGTTCGACGTTGACATGGGCGATTCTCGTGCGGCCCATGCGGGTGACCTCGTAGCGCGGGCGCACGACGTGGCGACCGGCGCGGAGTTCGATCTGGGCGGGCCAGCGGAGATCGGGCAGGAGATCGGCGACATCGATCGCGCGCGTGGCGAAGGCGGGGATCGGCGCGGTGAGCGGCACCGGGGTTTCCGCCCCCATCCGGTCGAGGCTGACCGCGCCGGGGGCGATCGGCACGGCATGGCTGTTCTGGAGCCACAGCACCACACGCTCGTCATCGCGCGGGGCGGGCAGGCCGGCGAAGCGCTCGGAGGGCCAGGCATTGGCATCATGGGTGCAGGACAGGCTGTCCGAGCCATCGGTGGCGTAGGTGTCGAGCGCGTATTTCACCACATCGTGCCCGGCGACGCCGATGGCGTGGATGAACAACTGGCCGGTGAACGGGCCGAGATTATGGGCGCGGCGGACATCCCCGCTCGCAAGCTCGATCGTGCCCGCATGATCGGGGATCGGGCGTTCGAAATCAGCCAGTACCGAACCGTCGGCGTCGAACAGGCGGCACCAGAGCCGGATGTTTCTGCCGCCATAGCCGGTCCAGTAATTCGCGGTGACCAGACGGGTCGCCATGTGGTCGTCATCGCGGAAGAAGGCGAAATTCGTCGCGAAATTGAGCGGGTCGAGGTAGCGGCGCCTGTTGGTCAGCATGGTCTCGGGCAGGCGGACCGCATCGAGCGTGTGGATCGGGGTGCCGTGCGGCAGCAGTGGCTTGAGGCGCTCGGCGAGGCGGTGGGCATCGAAGGCGGCGATCAGGACCGTGCGGGCTTTGGTGGCGGCAATCCCGGTGAGCGGGCGGGCGGCGATGCCGCCGCGTGGTGCGCCGATCGCCAGCGTGTCGTGAACATAGACGCCCTCGACCGCGAATTCCGGGGCAAGGGCGCGCAACGGCGCGAAAATCTGTTCGGGGTCGTAGATTGCGACCGGGCCGGTGGCGTTGAGTTCGGCGACCAGTTCCGCGAGGCGGGCGGCGGCGAGCGGGTGGGCGAGCGCCTTGTAGACGGCATTGCCGCCGCGCAGATTGTCGAACGTGTCGATCTCAAGCATCGGGTCAGATCCCCAGCAGGCGGCGCAGGGACTGGGCCGCCATCGGCGTGTCGTTCAGCGGCGCTGTGGGCCATGTCGCCAGCCGTCCCGCGAAGTCGCGGGCGCGGCCACAGGCGATCATGTCGTTCATGAAGGCGCCGATCCGGCTCGATTTGCCCGGCAGCCGCGCCAGCATCACCGGGGCGGCGGTGGCGACCGCCTCGGAAACCATCGAGACCGAATCGGCGGTCACCACGATGGCGTCGGCCAAAGCGAGCATGCCGAAATACGGGTTCTCGCCGGTCATGTCCCACAGATAGGCACCGCGCGGGGCCAGAGCCTCGTGCAGGGCGGCGCGGGCGGCGGCATCGGTGCGGCGCGAGGGGGTGAGCATCAGGCCGACCCGGTCGGCATCCATCATCGCGGCGAGCCCGGCGGCGAGGTCGCGCGCGGCGGCGGTATCGAGCCGGTAGCGGCCATTCGAACCGCCGATCAGCACGGCGACCAGCGGGCGCGGCAGAGCGGCGAATACCGGTGCCCAGCGGGCGCGGGCCTCGGCCAGCACCGCCTCGTTCACCCGGTGCAGCGCGGTGCGGGTGACGATGACGTTGGGGCCGGTGATGTCGTCATGCTTCGCGGCGAGCACGACATCGAACCGGTCGAGGTCCATGCGCGGGTGCTGGATGATCACGCCGGGGAGGTCCGGCCTGCGCAGGGCGGCGATCAGCCTTGCGGCGGCACCGCCCGCGCCGATCAGCAGGTTGCCGTCCGGCGGGGCGAGGGCCGCGGGGGCAACGGCGCAGCGTGCATCCGGCCAGAGCATCGGCGAGAGGTAGTTCCACGGGGTTTTCGGCACGATGGTGCGGCAGTCGGTCGCGAAGCCGGCGGCTTCGGCGAGGCCGAGCGCCTGCGAGCGCAGCCCGGCAAGGTCGGTACACAGAATCCGCGCGGTCAGGGTGGGCAGGTTTGGTGCGGTGAGCGTAGCGCGGTCGGCACTTGTCAGGATCGATGCGGCCATGGCGGGGTTTTGGGTCCGGCTCCCGGTTTCGTCAACTGATCCCGTTCGCGGCGAGGGCGGCTGCGAGCGGCGCGAGGCCCAGAGCGGCGGTGACCCCTGCCCTGCCCCGTCTGGCGAGAGCGTGGCGGGCGGCCTTGTCATCGGCCAGGGCGCGGAGGCGGTTTGCGGCATCGTCGATGTCGGGTTCGGCCCAGAGGGCGGCGGCGTCGGCATAGGCGCCGCGCGCATCCGCGACCGGGACGAGGCGGTGGGCGACCAGAGAGGCGCTGTCGTGGTTCATGAATTGCAGCGTGCCGGACCAGCCGGTGGCGATGACCGGGATGCCGCGCAGCATGGCTTCGGCGGGAACCAGGCCGAAGCCTTCGGCGCGGTGGAGCGAGAGCAGGATGTCGGCGCTGGCGAGCAGGGTGCGGAGCCGTTCGGCGGCCCAGGACTCGTCGATCAGGCGGATGTTGGGCGCGCCCGCGATGGCGGCGGCGAGGGTTTTCATGTCGGCGGGAAAGGCCGCACCGCCCGCGAGTTTGACGATCAGGATGCGGTCGGCGCGGTCGCCGAAGGCGGCGCGGTGGGCGGCGATGGCGGCGAGCGGGTTCTTTCGGGCGAAGCTCGCGCCGAGATTGGCGATCACCAGCGTCATCACCGCGCCATCCGGCACGCCGAACCGGGCGCGGTCCGGGCTGGCCGGTGGCAGGTCGATCGCGGCGAGCGGATAGGGCACCAGCCGGACCCGGCCCGGATAGCGTGTTTCGATTGCGGCCCTGGTGAAAGCCGAGGGTGCCCAGATTTCGTGGATGTAGCCCCCTGCCCTGCCCCATGCGGTTGGCAGCGTGGCAAGTTCCCAGTTCCAGAAGCCGATCACCCGGCGCCCGCGCAGGAAATCGCGGGGCGCGCGGGCAAGCATCAGCGGGATCGTGGGCGCGTTGACGTGAAGGAGCAGCGCGGCATCGGGTGCCGCGCGGGCCGGGACCGGACGGCGCAGCACACCGAGATCGACCGCGCCGCGATCCAACCCGCAGCGGGCGATGCCGGCATGGAGCAGGCGCGCGGCTTCGCCGAGGCCCGAATTGCGCGTCATTTCGCCCATGGTAACGATGCCGGTGCTGGTGGCGGGGGCGTGGGCATCCGCGCGCGGTGCGGCGAGGCGGCAGGCGGCGTGAAGTGCCCCGCGGCGCGGGCCGGCCGGAATGGCGCGCCACAAGGCGTGCGCCGGGCCGATACCTTCAGCCATCGGAATGTCGCGCCGACGGTTGCAGCAATTTCATCTCGGGGTAGAGTGCATTCATGACTTATGTCTGGGGTTGTGCTTCGGGTTATCGTTCGGGGGGATCAATGTGTCGGGTGCGGAAGGCGTGATGGACGCAATCGCCAGCCTCGTGCAAGGCTCGGCGGCACCGGAATTGCCGCGCTTCACCGTGGAACTCGCGCCGCCGGACCTCTCGCCCTGGCTCGCGGGCAATACCGGGGTGCGGGGATTCACCAGTTTCGCCGCCCCACGATCCGGGCCGCATGTGCTGGTCCTCGCGCTGATCCACGGCAACGAACTGGGCGGTGCGATCGTGCTCGATGCGATGCTGCGGTCGAAACTGCGGCCGACGCGTGGGCGGCTGACGCTGGGATTTGCCAATCTCGATGCCTTCGCGCGGTTCGACGCCGAAAACCCGATCGCGTCGCGCTTCATCGACGAGGATATGAACCGGGTGTGGGATCAGGCCACGCTCGACGGGCCGCGCCGCTCACGCGAACTTGATCGGGCGCGGGAAATCCGCCCGATCATCGATACCGTGGACTGGGTGCTCGACCTGCATTCGATGCTGTGGCCCTCCGATCCGCTGCTGCTGTGCGGCGAAGGGGCGCGGAGCAAGGCGCTGGCGCTCGCGATCGGGACGCCGGGGCTGGTAGTGGCCGATGGCGGCCATGCCGGCGGGCGGCGGCTGATCGATTATCCGCGCTTCACCGCCGCAACCGGCGATGCCGCCTCCGTGCTGGTCGAAGCCGGGCAGCACTGGCGGACGCCCACGGTGGCGCAGATGCAGGCGAGCGTGACCGCTCTGCTGCACCATGCCGGGATGCTCGATGCCGGACCGGACATCAAAATGACCCCCTCGCCGCCGCGTTTCGCCGAGGTGACCCGCGTGATCACGGCCACCACCGGACGCTTCGCCTTCGTGCGACCGTTCCGGGGCGGCGAGGTGATCCCGGCACGGGGAACCCTGCTCGCGCATGACGGATCGGCGGAAATCCGCACACCCTATGACGACTGCCTGATGGTGATGCCGAGCCACCGGACGGGGCGGGGGCATACGGCGGTGCGGTTGGCGCGGTTTAGTTGAGGGACGGGAAGGAGAAGAAGGCTTCTTTTTTGTAAAAAAGAAGCAAAAAACTTTCGCTCCGCCGGGCCGCCGTTGTTGAAACCGCCCCAGTCCCGATTAACAGAAGTTTTTTGCTTCTTTTTTACAAAAAAGAAGCGCTTGCTTCACCTTCTAGAGCGTGATAGGTTTAAGTTGAGTATCCTGCATCCTTGAAATAGTTGGCGCATTCCTGTGGAGTGATCCTGTCGAGCAGGGTCCCGATGCAGGTTTCGGTTTGTGCGATTGTTCGTGCGTTTTC
>Ga0315298_1000502_pt1 | contig 75614 bp, 70 predicted proteins | sample WHS_1_MG_FD_203077 | JGI IMG/M metagenome (GOLD analysis project Ga0315298, IMG submission 203077) | Extremophilic microbial mat communities from Washburn Hot Springs, YNP, Wyoming, USA - WHS_1_MG | ecosystem: Environmental > Aquatic > Thermal springs > Hot (42-90C) | place: USA: Wyoming... | reverse complement strand
AAATCAATAAAAATCATCATATTTTGTGGCACCACATTTTAAACATTTTTACGAATTTTCAAAGAGCAAACTGAATAATTACAAATAGTTATAAAAACCAATCACAAAACAACTGTTAAAGATCAGCTTAACCATCTCTCCATGCATGAGACTGTGTCATAATTATAGATAACTTTTAGTGAAGAGCCCAGAGGGAAGTCAGAGACAGGCCCGAGGCAGGCCCGAGGCAGGCCAGAGGCAGGCCAGAGGCAGGCATTCATTCAGAATCTTGAGGCAGTGCCTCTTCCATAGGTGCGGGCGGATTTAGAAGCTTAATCACCTTGCTTATTTTAACGATCCGCCCGCCCTTTGCGGAAAATCGTTGGTCGATTTTGAATTAAGCTGGAATTTAAAAACTGATCGACGGTCAGCTAAACAAAATATTGACAGGGAGTGCACCTTATTTTAAAATACTAAAAAATTCAAGAAGTAAAGATATGGCCAACGAAAATATCCTAATCATAGATGACTCACCTGAAATCGTTACTCAATTTGCCAATTTTCTTAAAGAAGAAGGTTTTGAAGTAGAAACAGCTTTAGACGGACAAGCAGGAATCGCCAAGATTGAAAAAAGATTCTATGATCTGATCATAACAGATCTAAAAATGCCCGGCCTGGACGGCATGCAGGTCTTGAAATACGTCCAAGAGAATTCTCCTGATTCCATCTGCATTATCTTAACGGGATATGGAACTGTCAAAAATGCTGTAGAAGCGATAAAATTAGGAGCCTTTGATTATTTAACCAAGCCGATTAAATTAGATGAAATTTTGATCACCCTTAAGAGAGCCTTGGAATACCGCAATTTGCGGCGGGAAAATATTAATCTGAAAAATCAACTCCGCAAAAAATATCGTTTCGAAAATATAGTTGGCGATAGCGAGAAGATGCAGAAGATTTTTGAGGTGATCGAGAAAGTTGCTGACTCGGACAGTACTATTCTTATTTTAGGAGAGAGTGGCACAGGGAAAGAATTGATTGCCAAAGCAATTCATTATAACAGTTACCGCCGCGAAGGTCCTTTCATTCCCGTGAACTGCGCCGCTATCCCAAGTGAACTTTTGGAAAGTGAACTATTCGGTCATGAAAAGGGCGCCTTTACGAATGCTATTCGGACGCGGATCGGTCGTTTTGAATTGGCCAATGGCGGGACGATATTCTTAGATGAAATTGGCGATATGAGCCCTGTTTTGCAAAGCAAATTATTGCGGGTCCTTCAAGATCGGCAATTTGAAAGAATTGGGGGAATTAAGACCATTAAGACAGACATTAGGGTTATCGCCGCAACTCACCAAGACTTAAAATTAGCTGTTGAGCAAAAGCGTTTCCGGGAAGATCTTTACTACCGGCTCAATGTCATTCCCATCCACCTGCCTCCTCTGCGGGAAAGGAAATCTGATATTCCTCTTTTAGCCCACCATTTCTTAGACCACTTCAATAGGACCAAGAAGAAGAAAATCAAAGGTTTTACCAAAGAGGCGATGGACAAGTTAATCCAATATGACTGGCCCGGGAACGTGCGCGAACTTGAGAATACGATTGAAAGGGTAGTAATCCTTTTAGATGGTGACTTTATTACGCCCCAAGACCTTCCAGAAAAGTTTCAGAATCTAACCCGGGAAAACATTCCTCAGGAAATAATTATTCCCGATGAAGGGATCTCCTTAGAAGAAGCGGTAAATGAATTTGAGAGGAAACTGATCTTACAGGCTTTGCAGAAGACAGGTTGGGTTAAAAACAAAGCTGCTCGCCTCCTAAATCTTAACCGCACCACCCTCATTGAAAAGATAAAAAGACAGAATCTTTACCCCCCGGATTCAATTTAGAAAGCCTCTTCTTTATTTTTTATTTCCCATCTTTAATTAGCCATCTTAATATCGGTAAGTTTTCCCCCGTCAAAAGGATGACTTATTAATTTTTTTTTGACAATTTTTTATAGCCCCTTTTTGCCCTTCTTCATTTAACTATCTTATTTTATTGATATTTTTTATTTTTAAAAGATGGCATATTAATTGCTACCCAAAAGGTTAAGTTTATATGCGATTGCTTTATTTTAAAAAAGAAGAGGATAAATTGAGCTATAGGTTAATAGAGCAGGATTTATGAACTTAAGTAATGAGGAAAAGACAAAAGGCGCCCTTAGATGGCCGCGAGTAATTTCCGTGAGCAGCGGGAAAGGTGGCGTGGGCAAGACTAATGTAGTGGCTAATTTGGCCTTTGCTTTTACGCAAGTGGGCAAAAAAGTTTTAGTATTAGATGCTGATCTTGGGTTGGCTAATATTAATGTCCTTTTGGGCCTCATGCCTCGTTATACCATCGAACATCTGCTCAAGAAGGAAAAGGGAGTATTTGATATTTTAATGGAAGGCCCTGGTGGTATGTTTATTTTGCCGGCCAGCTCGGGTGTGCTCGAATTAGTAGACCTGAATGAAGGACAGAAGATTTTTTTACTAAGCGAAATGGATATTCTCGCCGAAGCAGTAGATTTTCTGCTGATTGATACAAGCTCTGGTATTTCTTCTAATGTCCTCTATTTTAATTTGGCTGCGGAAGAATCGATAATCATTGCCACGCCTGAACCTACTTCGATCACTAATGCTTACGCTTTATTGAAAATTCTTTTCCTTAAATATAAAAAGAAGACTTTCATGATTTTAGTTAATTCAGCGCAAGATGAAAAAGAAGCCATAGGAGTTTATAAGAAAATTCTTTCTTTGACTGATCGGTTTTTGGGTTGTCTCTCTATTGATTATTTAGGGTTTATTCCCTTCGACGAAAAAATTCCTTTGGCGGTTAAAAATCAACGGCCAGTTTTAGAATTATTTCCCGAAGCTTCTTCGAGCCAAAGCTTTAAAAAAATTTCTCAAATTTTAATAGATAAACCACGGCGCAATGAAGGGAATGGCAGTGTGCAATTTTTTTGGCGGCATTTGCTCAGATACCATCAATTAGTGGAAAAAGAGGGGGTACTAGCTTGAAAGCCAAAAACTATAAGATGTCTACTGTAAGTTTAACACCCCCAGTTAATCTTCCCCAAATAGACGGGAAGTCCTTAAGCCGGGAAGAGATAATTATAAAGTTTACTCCCTTAATTAAATACATAGCCCATCGTTTGGCTATGCGGCTTCCTCCGCATATTACGGCAGATGACTTAATAGGTGCGGGAGTTATTGGTTTGATGGATGCTATAGAGAAATTTGATCCAGCCAAAAAAGTCCAGTTTAAAACTTATGCCGAAATCCGGATTAAAGGAGCTATGCTGGATGAGTTAAGGTCTTTAGACTGGGTTTCCCGTTCCGTGCGTCAAAAAGCCACCAAAATAGAAAAAACTTATCAGATTCTGGAAAAACAGAATGGGCGAGCTGTGGAAGATGAAGAAGTAGCCCAGGCGATGAGTATTTCCCTGGAAGATTATTATGACCTCCTCAATGAAATTAGAGGAGTCGCGGTATTAGATATTGAGAGTTTGCGGCCTAAGTTATCTGAGCAAGGTGAAGATGATTTAGCTGATTCGCCCATCGAGAGTCGGGATATTCAACCATTCCATTTTTTCCGGCAATTGGAGATAAAAGAACTTCTTTCCCGGGCCATTAAAGAATTATCGCCAAATGAAAAAATGGTTATTGCCCTTTATTATTATGAACAGCTAACTTTGAAAGAAATAGGCGAGGTAATGGGTTATACGGAATCACGCATCTGTCAACTCCATACCAAGGATATTTTAAAATTGAGGTCTAAACTAAAAAATTACAAAAAAGAATTTAGTTGAAAAATTATTTGGATTGATTTTATTGCGTTTAGCTTTATTATAAAATCTAAGATGGAATCAGTGAGAAAGGATGCCAAAAAATTGAATACATAAAAATGATGGTAATTTTATTTTTTGGTTTAAAATTCGCAGTTTTTGTCCAATTTTTTCCATTTTTATACAAAAATGGAACTTTTCGGCGTTGATATGTCAATTAATTGACTAAGGCATAAACAACTTCAGGAAATAATTTAGAGCGCCAAAAACCGACAATTTTCTAAACTCTTTGTAATTATTAAATAATATATGAGATAAGTTAATTCTAAACTTTTAAATTTTTAAAATTAAGGACTCCTAAAAGGCGGTCTGGGTTTTGCATAACATTTTTTAAAAAATTTTTCCCCAAGGGGGAGGAAGCAAATATGTCAGTGGAAAATAAAACAATTGAAAAATTACAGACCATCGAAAAATTGATTAATGAATTGGTGGAGATGCGCCACCAAATTATTGAACTTAAGGCTTCGGAGATGCAGAGACAAATGACGGCGGCTGCTCTTCAGGCTCTGGAGAATAAATATAAGACCATAATGGAAAACCTTCCCCAGAAGCTTTTTGTGAAGGATAAGAATTCAGTTTACCAGGCTTGCAACGAAAGTTTCGCGCGGGACTTGAAAATCAAACCCGAAGAAATTGCCGGTAAGACAGATTTGGACTTTTTCCCTCGGGAACTTGCTGAGAAATATATGGCCGCCGAAAAAAGAGTTATGGAATCTGGCCTGGTTGAAGAAACCGAAGAAGATTATAGCTTCGATGGCCAAAAAATGACGGTGCGCATGATTCGGATTCCCTTACGCGATGAAAAAGGGGAAGTTAGCGGGATATTGAGCACTTTCTGGGATATTACTCAGGAAAAACAAAAGGAAGAAGAAATTAAAAAGGAGCTAAGCTATAAAGAGGAAAAAATTCGCGAGCTCGGCAGCCAAATAGAAGAAATTAGAAGTCGCTTAGAAAGGGAAATAGCTCAACGTAATCTTTTGGCCGAGGAGTTTGCCAAGAATAAAGCCTATCTGGAAGAGGAGCTACATAATCGGCAAGAAGAATTGCAAAATACCAATGAGCGTCTGCAAGCAGAAATTGCCGAACACCAAAGAGTTGCCACCGAGTTGAGACGAGTTCAAGAAGAATTCTTTATGACCAAGGCCGCTTTAGAGGAAAAGATTTTAGCTTATACTAATGAATTAAAAGTAGTTCAAGAGCAAAGAGAACAAGAGCTTGCCGAACAAAAAAGACTCCGCGAAGAACTTGCTCAAGCGCAAGAAAAAATACTTTATTTAGAGAACAAGGCGGCGGAGAGCTCCGCTGAGCTAAATAAATTAAAAGAGCAACTTGCTCAAGAGATTAAGCAGCTCAAAGATGCGCAACAGAACCTGGAACAAGAAAAAGAGAAAAGGACTAATTTAGAGAAAGAACTCAATGAGAAAAATGAAGAGTTAGCTCTTTGGCGGGAAGAATGGCAGAAAGAGCAGAATACGCGCAAATCAGTGGAAGAAGTTTTACAGAAAAAAGAGGAAGAATTAAGCCGTCTCCTCCAGGAAAGTTCCTTAACTTCTGAAATAGGAAAAGTCCTTGGCTCAACGATAACCCTGGAAGAAACTTATCAACGTTTTGCTCTCTTTGCGGATGAAGTTAAAAAACTCATTCCCTTTGATCGGCTGGCCATTACCATTATCAATCCTGAAGATAACACTCTGCAAATTTCCTATGCCTTAGGAAAGGAGGTAGCCAATTGGCCGGTGGGGGAAGTCCGGCCTTTGGCTGGCTCAAGTGCGGAAGAAGTAATGCGCACAAAAACCAGCTTGCTTGTCCAAGAAGAGAATCAAGAAGAGGCCAGAGAAAGGTTTCCAGACTTACAAACGTACTTAAGCGCCGGATTTCGCTCCTTGCTCTTGGTGCCCTTATCTTTTAGGGAGCGCGTGTTAGGAGTCTTAAATATTCTCTCCACCGAAAAGAACGTTTACAGTCAAGATGTGTTACGCATTGCCGAAAAATTAGCCGCCCAAATGGCCGGCGCATTAGGTAAGGGACAACAAATCTTAGAGCAGCAAAAAAGGGAAGAAATACTAAAAGTTGCGGAAGAGAAGTTTCGGGCAGTTGTGGAAAAATCTCCGGTGGGGATTTGGGTCTCTCGAGGAGGGAAAGTTATTTATGCCAATTCGAAATGCCGGGATGTTTTAGGCTACACTTGGGAAGAAATAGTTGATAGAAATTTACCTATATATAGCCCTGATAAAGAGCGGACCATGGAGTTGCTGACAAAATGGGAAGAGGGAGAAATGCCGCCGGCATCTTATATTGCCCGATTTTCCCATAAAGATGGGCAGATAAAATGGCTAGAAAACAAAACCGCTCTTGTTTCTTGGGAAGGGCAACCCGCCCTAATCCATTTCTTGAATGATATAACTCAACGCAAGAATATTGAGGAAACTCTCCGCCAGTCCATAGAGCCATTCCGCAGGTTGGTGCAGGCCGTGGAGGATATTGTCGCCGCCCTTAAAGAGGAAGCTCAGTAATTAACCCACCTCTGAAGTGGAAAAAATGAAAAGATAATTGGTGGAGCTGAGGGGGATCGAACCCCTGACCTGTCGATGCGACCGCTCTCCCCTTAGAGGTGGCTTATAGTATTCCTTTTGTTTTGAGTTCCCATCTTCCTGGGATGGATTTGAAGTATTTTTCTTTTAGGATGGCTTCGGATCGGGTTGGGAATTGTTCTTGGTAGACGAGTTTCCATGGTCCTTTATTTTTGGTTGCGAGGGATTTGCCGTTGTTGTGTTCGGTGATTCTTTTTTCTAAGTTGGAGGTATGGCCTACGTAGGATGATCCACTTGATTCGCTTTTTAGGATGTAAACAAAGAAGGGCATGGGAAGATGGTTTTATAGGTTTTTGGTGGAGCTGAGGGGGATCGAACCCCTGACCTCATGAATGCCATTCATGCGCTCTCCCAGCTGAGCTACAGCCCCACTTTGTATAAAAATAAATAGCATAATAATTTAGCTGTTGTCAATATTTTTTATTTGACGCGAGATTCGCTAATATTTATAATATTTTTAAAATTTAGCCGGCGTGGTGGAACTGGAAGACGCGCGGGACTCAAAATCCCGTGGACCTCGGGTCCGTGTGGGTTCGACCCCCACCGCCGGCACCAGCCGCGAAGCAAAAAGCATTTCGAACTTTTTGGTTCCTTCCCCGCATTAAAATTTTATATTCAGGATAGATTTTATGAAATTCTTAAATTCCCAACCTTAAAAGAAAGGAGAAAAGGCAATGAGAAAAATTTCAGGAATATTTTGTTTAGCCATTATTTCCATAATTATTATTTCCCTAGCTTATGCCCAAGAGCTTCCTCGGGCAAAAAATCCAGAAGAGGTGGGTCTTTCCTCTGAACGCCTCAAAAGATTAACCATGGGCCTCAAGAACGATGTGGAAAAAGGAGCTATCCCGGGGGCCGTTATGCTCATATTGCGGAAAGGTAAGATTGCTTATTATGAGGCCATAGGTTATCAGGATCGCGAGAAAAATATCCCCATGCCCAAAGATGCTATTTTCCAGATAGCCTCTATGACCAAGCCATTCACTTCCTTGGCTATTATGATGTTGGCCGAAGAAGGCAAAATGCAGATTGTCTATCCTGTTTCCCGTTACCTCCCTGAATTTAAAGATTTAAAAGTTGGTGTGGAAAGGAAAGATGAAGCAACTGGTAAAATGGAATTGGTTTTAGAGCCAGCTTCCCGGGAGATGACTGTTCAGGATCTCTTGCGCCACACTTCCGGGCTGACTTATGGCATATTTGGTAAGTCAATGGTGAAAGAACTTTATAACAAAGCAGGGGTTTTTGATTACAATAATACGAATGCCGAGATGGTAACCAAAATGTCTCAACTACCTCTTCATTATCATCCAGGAACGACATGGGAATATTCCATGTCCACAGATGTATTGGCCCGAATAGTAGAAGTAGTATCGGGAATGGAGTTTGACAAATTCGTGGCCGAAAAAATAACCAAACCTTTGAAGCTAAATGACACTGGCTTTTGGGTCGAAGGAGAGAAGCAAAAAAGATTAGCCCAAGTTCAAGTTGATCCAGCAACCGGTAAAAAGCCTACTATGCGAGATGTAACTAAAAAGCCCAGATGGATATCGGGAGGGGGAGGAATGGTTTCAACAGCTCTTGATTATGCCCGGTTTAGCCAGATGTTGCTAAACGGCGGAACGCTCGATGGGAAAAGGTTGGTCTCCAGAAAGACCATTGAATTAATGACGGCCAATCATCTTCCTCCTGGAATAAAATATGGACCATTGGTGCCTATTCAATTTGCAGGCATTTCCCCAACTCCCGAGGAAGGTGGCGGATTTGGGTTAGGATTTGGAGTTCGATTAGAACCTGGACGCAGCCCCTTGCCCGGTTCGGTAGGGGATTATTTTTGGGCCGGGGCTTATGGGACCTATTTCTGGATAGATCCCAAAGAGAAATTAGTCTCCGTGATGATGATGTATGCGCCTGCCCTCCGCCTCCATTACCGTTATTTAATTCGGAATTATGTATATCAAGCTATCCGAGATTAAGAGACAATGTCATAATGAATAAATAGCTTAAATTTGATGATTGGAATAGAGCCGGGCAATAGGCAGGCCAGAGGCAGGCCAGAGGCAGGCCAGAGGCAGGCCGGAGGCAGGCATTCATTCAGAATCATGAGGCAGTCGTTCTTCCATGAGTGCGGGCGGAATTAGAAAATTAATCATCTTGCTTAGTATACCTTTCCGCCTGCCCTTTGCGGAAAATTGTTGGTCATTTTTAAACAACTTCTTCTCCCGCCGATGCTTCTTCATTCATGCCTGCCTCTGGCCTGCCTCCGGCCTGCCTCTGGCCCTTTTATTCCCATGGCGACACAGTCTCTAAACAATGAGGGCAAATAATTAGAAAATTAAGGATTTTCGTTTAGGTATAGAGGAATCAAGTGGCGAGAAAGGGGTGATGGGTCTTCATCTTCATTGGCGGCGTGCAGCCCAAAAAAGTTAATTTAGATGATCAACCGCGGCCATGTCCGAGGTGTGGTTTGCCCTCCGCCAGGCTAAGGCGGGTGGATCATTATTTGAGTCTTTTTTTCATCCCCTTGATCCCCGTAAAAAGAGGGGAACCTTTCTTAGAGTGTCAACGATGCGGAGGAATTTTTTCTGAGGGAGGCCAACCCACTCCTCCGCCCTTCTTCTGGTCAGAGGCGACTAAAAAATGTCCACGTTGCCGCAGGGAAATTGATCCGGAATTTAATTTTTGTCCGTATTGCGGCCAGAAGATCTTTTAGCGACCCATCCAGCCACCGTCCACGGTTAAAATAGTACCATGGATATAATTAGAAGCTGCGGAGGCCAGAAAAACTACAGCTCCTTTTAAATCCTCAGGTGTCCCCCACCGTCCCGCAGGAATGCGCACTAAAATCTGTTCATACCGCACCCGGTCAGCTCTTAAGGCAGCCGTAACGTCCGTAGCAATATAACCAGGAGCAATAGCATTCACATTTACTCCTTTGCTGGCCCATTCGTTGGCCAAGGCCATGGTGAGGGTGGCTATCCCTCCTTTACTTGCGGCATAGCTGGGCACAGTAATTCCTCCTTGAAACGATAGGAGCGAAGCAGTGAAGATAATTTTACCTTTCCCCCGGGCAACCATGTCTTTGCCGAATTCGCGGGCCAGGATAAATTGGGCGTTAAGATTAACTTCGATCACTTTATCCCAATATTCATCGGGGTGTTCGTGGGCCGGCTGGCGCAGAATAGTTCCCGCATTGTTCACTAAAATATCAATTTTCGGAAAGTCTTTTTTAATCTGAGCGATTAAAGTATAAAGGGCTTGTCGATTACCAAAATCGCAAGAATATCCTTTAAACTTATGTCCCCGAGAAAGCACATCTTTTTCCACCTCGCTTCCGGTGGGTTCCAAGGAAGCGCTGACCCCGATAATATCGGCCCCGGCTTCAGCTAATGCTTGAGCAAAAGCTCTTCCTATTCCCCGCCGACAACCAGTAACGAGAGCAATTTTGTCATCCAAGCGGAATTGGTCTAATATGTTCATAATTTACTCCTCCTGGGTAGCGATTAATACTTTCATTAAATTAGCATTGGCCTCAATTTCTGCTAAGGCTTGGCCAAGCTGACTTAGTGGTCTCCGTTCGCTAATTAACTTAGTCAGCGGCAGTTTTCTACCTGCCGCCAAAGAAATAGCTTTCTCAAAATCTTCGGGTTCGTAAACCCGCGCGCCACAAAGATGCAACTCTCGCCAGAAAAAACGAAATAAATCAACTTTAGGCATCTCCCCAAAAATAGCCACAATAACGATCCGTCCGCGCGCGCGCACTAATTGAGTCATGATCGTGGCCCCTTGAGCAGAGCCGGAAACTTCGAAGACAACATCAGCTCCGGCTCCGGCAGTCCGTTCATTGACCAACGCTACTAAATCTGTTTTTTGGGGATTAACAGTTTCTAATCCCAGTTCCTGGGCTAAATTAAGGCGGAAAGGATTTATTTCCGCCAGGAGCACTTTGGCGCCTTCCAGGGCCGCCACCAGGCTGATTAGCAAACCAATGGGACCACCACCAATGACCGCCACATCTTCGCCAGGTTTTACTTCCCCGCGGCGAATATCATGACAGGCTACGGCTAAGGGTTCGATCAAAGCTGCTTCGTCTAAGGGCAAATGGGGAGGAAGTTTATGTAAAGTGTAGGCAGGCACAGTCCAGGAGCCCTGAAAAGCTCCCGGAGTATCAATACCGATAAACTTTAAATTGTAACAGATATGCGAAAATCCAGATTTACAAGCCAGACATTTGCCGCAAGGCGCTAAGGGACGCACGACTACGCGATCGCCAATAGACCACCCTTGCACATTCCGCCCTATTTCCACAATTTCTCCGGCCATTTCATGGCCGATTACCTGGGGAATTGATACACGCTTATCCATTCCTCCTTTAAAAATATGCAAATCTGTACCGCAAATCCCGCAGTAAGCGACTTTGAGGCGCACTTCTTCTGGACCAGGGGGGATAAGAGGAGAATCGCCGATAGTAATCTTTCGGTTCCCAGAATAATAAGCAGCTTTCATAAAATCACCTTTATCTTAAATATTTAAAAAATACAAAAGAATTTTAAGAAAAATTAAAGACTAAAGCAATAAAATTGTTGCTTGGATGGTTCTCCCTCAATAAAGGCAAAAGTTTAAAGAAAATTTGCTTTGAAGAAAAATTAAATTTTTGCCGATAAAAATTTAGAAAATATATTAAGAAAAAGGATAAAACACGAAAGAATTAAATTTTGGGGATTAACTTTGGCCCAATTAGAGAGCTTAAAACAATTTGTAATCAAAAATTTTGAAAAGATATTGGTCTTGCTCATCTTAGCCACCGCTTTTTTGAGCACATATTTAATCGAAGAAAAATCCATAATTTTAAATTTTTATTACTTACCAGTATTAGTAGCTAGTTACCTTTTGGGAAAAAGGATGGGTCTTTTGACCTCAATCTTTTCTATTTTGGTGATAATCTTTTTTGTAATTATTTTCCCGGACCGGTTCCTAACCCAAAGATTAATCTGGCATGATATTGCTGGGCTATGTGCTTGGGCAAGTTTTTTAATTTTGGCCAGTATCGTGGTGGGTACCTTATACGAGATGAACGAAAGAAGATTAATGGACTTGAGGAAAGCTTATATTGGAATTTTAGAGATCTTGTCGAAATATCTGGAATCTACGGATACCTATACTAAAGGACATTCTTTGCGGGTTTCTGAATACGCGCAAGAAATCGCCTTAGCCATGGGACTTTCTAAAAGAGAGGTAGAAAATATTCGCGTCGCCGGCTTACTCCATGATATCGGAAAAATTGAAATAAGTGGAGAGGTAATCCGGAAAGCTGCCGATTTGACTAATGAGGAGCGGGCTCTAATAAACACTCATGCCAGCAAGGGAGCTAACATTCTTTCTTCAGTGGGGGCAGTTCTAAAAGAGGTGGTGCCTATAGTCCTGGCCCATCATAAATATTTTATTGACAATTCTCAGGAAAGAGACGGAGAGCAATCTACCATACCTTTGGGGGCACGCATTGTAGCAGTAGCTGATTCTTTTGACGCCATGGTCACTGACCGTCCTTATCGGAAAGGAATGCCCCCTTGGAGAGCTTTGGAAGAATTGATCAGCAAAGCAGGAAGTCAATTTGATCCTCAAGTGGTCGAGGCTTTTAAAAGAGTGCTCACAGAAAAGATGGAAATGGTTTAGAACACCACTCCAGATTGATCCTCTTTGTCTCCTGGTTAATTTATTAAAGTCGTGCTATATTAATTAAAATTTTCTCTCTTTAAAGAGAAAGAGATATGTGCTATGGCCTGCAGAAAGCTAAAAAGTTTTACTAAAGGCAGTTTAAATCTGGAGAAAATTGATGGCGGGGAAAAAAATTGGTGAGCTTCTGGTGGAATCTGGCTTGATAACCGAAGCTCAACTTCAGGAAGCATTAGAGGAGAGCAAAAAGAACCCAGGTACGCGCATTGGCAATATTTTGGTAAAAAAAGGGTATGCGAAGGAAATTGACATCTCCCAAACTCTTTCTTTCCAATTGAACATTCCTTTTGTGGACCTATCAGCTGTAGCTATTGATCCTGAAGCTATTAAATTGGTTAGCGAGAAATTAGCCAAAAAATACCTGCTTGTTCCCCTTTACTTTGAAGGAAAATGCTTAGTCGTAGCCATGTCCGACCCTTTAAATTTGAATGCGATCGATGATGTTAGCTTTTCCGCTGGATTACAGGTAAAGCCATGTGTAGCCACTCCCACAGATATCGCCGAGGCAATCCGATTGCACTACCATATTAGCCAACCCATTGAAGATTTGTTGGTCGATTTGAAAGTTAAAGCAGACAGGCCCATTGAAATCTTAGAAGAAATTGATACCGAAAGGGATTTATCCGAGCAAGTTAAGAAAAGTTCCGCGCCACCCATCATTAAGATTGTAGATTCGATAATTATTCATGGGGCCGAAATTAAGGCCAGCGACATTCATTTAGAGCCCCAAGAGAAATGGGTTAAAGTAAGAATGCGGGTTGATGGTTTAATGAGAGAAACTATGCAACTTCCCAAGTGGGTCCAGGGAGCGGTAACCTCGCGCATTAAACTCATGGCTAAAATGGATATCGTAGAAAGAAGAGTTTCCCAAGATGGGCGCATTAAAGTGAGATTAGGGGATAAATACTTGGATTTAAGAATTTCCACTTTGCCCACGCAATATGGGGAGAAAGTGGTCATGCGCATCCTTGACCCTAAAACAGCTATGATCAGTTTGGAGAGTATTGGCCTTGCTGAGCAAAGTTTGGAATGGGTAGTGGACATGATCACTAGACCGCAGGGGGTGGTTTTAGTAACCGGGCCCACCGGATGTGGAAAGACTTCTACTCTTTATGCCATGATTGAAAGGATTAAAAGAGAAGAAATTAATATTATTACCATCGAAGATCCGATTGAATATGAATTGAAGGGAGTGAATCAAGTTCAGATAAATGAAAAGACAGGCCTTACCTTTTCCTATACTCTTCGTTCAGTCTTAAGGCAGGATCCAGATGTCATTTTGGTAGGGGAGATGAGGGATAGCGAAACAGCGCTCATCGCTTTTCAAGCCTCCATAACTGGGCATTTAGTTTTTTCAACCTTGCATACAAATGATGCTGTCTCTACGGTAATTCGTTTGAAAAATTTAGGTCTACCGTCTTATCTGATCGCTTCTTCCTTAAACGGCATTATAGCCCAGAGATTAGTAAGAAAGATATGTCCTCAATGTAAAGAACCGTATACGCCCTCGGAAGATGAGCTAAAAAAACTGGGCATCAGTTTAGAAGAACAGAGGCTTTACCGCGGGAAGGGGTGTAAGAATTGCGGAGGGACTGGTTTTGCGGGCCGGACTGGCATATTCGAAATTTTAAATATTAATAACAAAATTAAAGATTTAATTGCCCAAGATGCCCCAGAACAAGAAATAACTAAGGCCGCCGTAGAGTCAGGTATGATCTCCATGTATATGGATGGGTTAAAGAAAGTTTTATCTGGCCTAACTACTATCGAGGAACTTAACCGCGTAGTTTACTTTTCTAGTGAAGAAAAAGATTTGTGGGGCATATGTCCTACTTGTCTGCAGCCCATAGCACCAGAAAGTGAAACCTGTCCTCATTGCCAGAGACTCATTCTTGACAGTTGCCCTTCCTGCGGCAAAAAAAGAGAACCAAGTTGGATTCTCTGCCCTTATTGTGCGGCTGTTTTCGAAGCCCCCAAGAGTAACTTGCCCAAGTCGTCATCTATTGCTTGAACTTAAGGACTTTTATAAGCAGCGATTCTCCAGAGCCCGCGGTTGTTTTCCCGCGCTTCCCGGTAGGCCTTTAAAAAGCGATCTACATATTTAATATTGGGGGGATAGGTAAGTAGCTGAGCATAACCTGCTTTAAGGATTTCTTCGTTTAACATGCGTCCATCAGAGAGATAAACGTAAGCTAAAAGGCGACCGTATTTATCGCGGATCTGCACATCGAACTCGAGCTGAACCTCATCTCCGGGTTTTACCAAGGTTTGCACGAAACGAGTGGCTTCCCGCCCAGCTTTGATTATATTTTCAATATTTTCATGTCCTTTTTGGGCATCTTGGAGAGCTTTGCGATTATGGCGACTTTCCGGGGTATCTATACCGATCAGCCGCACATTCTCTTTTTTCCCTTTATATTCTATTAAAAGGGTATCCCCATCGATGATTTTGATAATTATGGGCTTCTTATCTGCAGATGAATAAGACCATAGGAAAACAAAGAAGCTAAAAATGAATAGGGAGGTAAAAAGGGTAATTTTTAAAGAAAACTTTTTATTTTTCATGACTTCGGCAGCCTGGCTATCCAAGAAAATTTTTGTATTTATTCCTTGGATCCTGGGCTTTCCGCCCTCCGCTTACACGGAGTTTGGCTTTATCGGTCATTCACAAATATATTTTTCGGCAGGAAAAAGGAATTTAATAAATGGGAAAAGGTTAAATAAATCTTTCAAAGCGGTCTTTTTTAGCCTTGCAGATGGGGCAAACTTCAGGGGGGCTTTCGCGGGCACACAGGTAACCGCATACACGACATCTCCAGATGGGCAGGGGAAGAGTAGATAATGGTAAGGTTGCTTCGCGAGGTTTTAATTTTTTTCTTTCTTCAGCTGGCGGGCGTCTTTCCGGAATAGAGGTGATCTTTTTTTCTCCTTTTATAACAGCTTGGGAAACGTAGAGGCCGCAGTAACAAGAGCCGTATTCTAATAAATCCGCATCGCGGTAATCGCAGGGACAGATGATATCTAAATCTTCCTCTTTCATACCGGAAGCAAGGCGGCAAGGGCAGGCCCAATAACCATATCTTTTTTCATTAATCAATAAGCCTTTGAGCAGTTCTTTAGTAAAGGAAATATCAGGATTGAGATAATATCCGCCAGATTCCGCCTCCTTAGTCAGGCGCGCATATAATTTATCAACTTCTTCTGGATGAATTTCTAACTCCTCAGTCATGATTTTAGAGCCTCTCTAATTTTTTGTTCATCAAAACCAATAATACAATAGTTATCAATGGCCAAAGTAGGGAATGAGCATCGCGGATTTAGCTTTTTGATCTCTTCCATAACTTGATTCCTTTCCTCCCCTTGGAGGAGGTCCACATCAATAAAATCATAATCTACTCCCAATTGATCAAGGAGTTGTTTAGTCTTCCGGCACCAAACGCATGTACTCAAAGCATAAAGCAAAATTTGACCTATTTTTTTCCCTGCTACGTGAATCCTTCCCATAAAAATCCTCCTTGTATTTTATTATTTAAAGTGTATTAGAATGAAAGAAAAGAGTCAATGAGCAAAGACTCTGACCGTCGATCAGTTTTTAAATTCCAGCTTAATTCAGGCGGGAGGGAGAGAGGCTCATTAAAATGAGGCGCTGGTTAACTCTATAAGAAGGAGAGAAATAGAATTAAAATTTGGCCCACTCTTAAGGGCGTAAAGGGCAGAAGATAAATTCAAAAAGCGGATATAGCAATTATGGCTCAAAAAACAATTATTGATTGTGATCCAGGAGTGGATGATGCTTTAGCTCTGATCTTAGCTTTTCATTCTCCAGAGCTGGAGATTGAAGCAATAACAGGTGTGCATGGCAATGTACCCGTGGAATTGGTAATGCAGAACATTAAAAAAATGCTTTCTTTAATTAAACCTGCCCGTCTCCCCTGGATTGCCCAAGGGGCGGCCAGGCCATTGGTGGGCGAATCAATTTATGCTTATGAAGTACACGGCGCAGATGGATTAGGAGGGGCAAAAATAAATCGATTAAAAGAAGGAGAATTTTGGCATTATTCTTCTAAATCGGCAGATAAGCTTATTTTAGAGGTGGCTGATAAATATGCTCAGGAATTAATTTTAGTAGCCATAGGTCCATTAACTAATTTAGCCTTAGCCATAAAAAAGGACCTGGCCACTATAAAAAAAATAAGAAAGATCATTATCATGGGCGGAGCCGTAAGGGAAAAGGGGAATATAACTCCTTATGCCGAGTTCAATTTTTATGTTGATCCTCTGGCAGCTAAAATTGTCTTGGAGGCCGACTTACCCATCACCCTCATCCCTTTAGATGTTACTCATCAAGTTTACCTAACTGCAGAAGAAATGGAGGTAAAAGGTAGGCATTCCCAGAGCCCTTTTTTGAAATTCCTTAAAGAAGCCACAGGGTATGATTTTCAAGCAAGAAATTTCCGGGGAAATAAGACAATATTTTATCTCCATGATCCTCTGGCTGTGGCGGTGGCCATTAAGGAGCAGTTAGTAGGAAAAGAAAAGATGCCCCTTACAGTAGAGGTCGAAGATGGTTTTTATTATGGAAAGGTTAGGGAATTATCACCAGAAAGTTTCATTCCTAATCTGATTGATGTTGCCTTAAAAGTTAAAGCAGCGGATTTTCTTAGATTTTTCTGGGATAGATTGCATGGGTAAAGAAATTTTATTTGTGGGGAGTTCTAATATAGATTTGATTCTACGTATTCCGCGTTTTCACCATCCTGGAGAAACTATTTTAGCCGAAGATCTGAAGACCTCTTTTGGAGGCAAAGGAGCTAATCAGGCCATAGCTGCCAAAAGGCTGGGCGGGAAAGTGTTTTTTTTAACTAAATTGGGACATGATTCATATGGTGATTCCTATTGTCGTTATCTTAGGAAAATGGGGCTCCCTGCTCAAGGATTGCTCCAGGACAAAAAGCTTCCCACGGGATTGGCCTTAATTGAATTGGGGCCTAAGGGTGAAAATCGGATAATAGTTTCTCCTGGAGCGAATGCCTCTTTATTTCCTCAAGATCTACATAGGAATAAAGCCATCTGGGAGAAAGCTGGATTTTTAGTAATGCAAATGGAAATTCCTATAGCGACGGTTAAAAAAGCTTTGCAGATGGCCAAAAAGAAGGGAATGGTCACCATTGTTAATCCTGCACCGGCCGCCAAGCTTCCTCAGGAAATTTATCCCTTGATTGACTATCTAATCCCTAATAAAGAAGAAGCCCAAATTATGGCGGACAGGCCGGTAAAGAAAAAAGAAGATTTGCCCAAGATAGCTGATTATTTACATAAGAAAGGGGCAAAGTATGTTATCATCACGCTGGGCGGAGAAGGGGTTTACTGTTTAAACCAAAAGGAAGAAATTTGGCTGGAAGCTTTTAAAGTAAAAGTGGTTGATACTACTGCCGCGGGAGATGCTTTTATTGGCGCCTTTGCTTACGGCCTTTCCAAGGGAAAAACATTGCAAGATGCTTTAAGATTTGCCAGCGCCGCAGGAGCATTAGCGACTACTAAATTAGGAGCTCAGCCCTCCTTGCCTACTAAAAAAGAATTAGAGAATTTTATTCGACAAAATTACCCCCTTTAATTGCTCGATCGATTACGTGCCGCTGATTATCGAAGGTTAATTCTACTTCAATTGCCGCATAACAATCCTTTTTCCCAATGAGTATTTTCCGGCAGAAATAAGTAGTTTCGTTCTCCCCCTCTCCGTATTCGGCGCTTAAATCATTATCTAAATCAACCCGAGCTTGGATTATCTCCCCGCACCGGGCACATTGCCCAGAGATGATAAGAAAATTTTTTGTAGATTTTTCTTTGGGGCCGGCAGATGTAGTGAGAAATTTTTTAATAAATTTCATATTTAACCTTTCCCTTTTTATACTTTATCAGAAAAAAGTAAAGCAGCTAAGTTAGAAAATTAAAAAAATTTGGCTAGGATGGCTTTATTCTTATCCATAATTTTTTTCTCTTTGCCTCAATTTTTTCGAAGTTTCTGAGGTTAAAAACCTAAGTTTTTAATTGATTTTTTTGGGCAAAAAATGTTAATAAGGCCTTAGCAAATTTTAAGAGATGAGGAGGATTTGAGTAATGCCATAAAAAAACAAAAGGAGGTAAAGACTATGATTAGGGCGATGGGAGAATATTTTACTGATTGGGCCAGGAAATATATGCCTGACCCTTGGCTGTTTGCTATCCTGCTTTCCTTCCTTACCTACATTTTAGGTCTGATCTTTACTAAAAGTGGTCCTTTCGACATGATCTTGCATTGGTATAAGGGTTTCTGGGAACTTTTGGCCTTCGCGATGCAGATGTGTTTAATCTTAGTTACTGGTTATTCATTAGCTACAGCACCGGCCATTAAAAGAGCTCTTGATGCATTAGCCCGAATTCCGCGGACAAATAGCGGGGCTGTTTATCTTACAGTCCTGGTAGTGGTAATTGCTGGTTACATCAATTGGGGTTTAGGATTAATCGTCGGCGCGATGATGGCTAAAGAGGTTGCTCGCCAAGGATATTTACGGAAAATTCCCCTCCATTATCCTTTACTGGGCGCAGCAGGTTATATTGGCTTAGCTATCTGGCATGGAGGTTTTTCGGGTTCGGCCCCCCTCTTGGTAGCAACTAAAGGACATTTTTTAGAAAAAGAGATTGGTATAATTCCAGTGACCCAGACTCTTTTTAGCCCGCTGAATATAGGCCTCTTCCTTGTAATGATCATTGTTCTGCCCTTTTTAGCCAAATTTCTGGCGCCCAAAGAAGGGGAAGAAGTATTAACCATTGATAAATATGACCCCACGCTCTTAGAAGAACCCAAAATAGAAGAAAAGGCCCGAGAAGAGTGGACGTTAGCTGACAAGTTAGAAAATAGCCGAACAATCAGTTTAATCGTGTGCCTGGCTGGTTTTATTTACATTGTCTATCACTTCTATAAACAAGGATTTGACCTCAATTTGAACATTGTTAATTTTATATTTTTAATGGTGGGTATGGTCCTTCATGGTACTCCGATTGCCTATGTGCGCGCCATTACCGAAGGGACCAAAGGTTGTGCCGGGATTATCTTGCAGTTCCCATTTTATGCAGGCATTATGGGCATGATGAAATACTCTGGCCTCGTCGGAATTATTGCCGGCTGGTTTGTGGCCATATCGACGGAGGTAACATATCCGGTTTGGACTTACATTAGCGCCTGCATCATTAACATTTTTATTCCTTCGGGTGGTGGCCAATGGGCCGTTCAAGGTCCGGTAATGGTTAAAGCCGCTCAGGCTATGAACCTCTCTATTCCCAAAACCTTGTTAGCTGTGGCTTATGGTGATCAATGGACGAACCTCTTCCAGCCCTTCTGGGCTTTGCCTCTTCTGGGGATTACGCGTCTGCGCGTACGGGACATCATGGGCTATTGCATAGCTATAATGTTTGTAGGCATCCCTATCTACGTCATTTTGCTCCTCTTGCTACCTGCTTAATTGAGAGGGCCGGTTAATCCGGCCCTCTCTAATCGGTAGTTTTATCAGATCGTTAAATATGGCAATTATTTTATCTGAGATTTACCTTGACCGCTCCCGCCTGAGGCAGATCAAGCGCTTTGCTAAAAAACTGATCGTCGGTCAAAAGACTGACGGAAAGACAGTAAATATATCTGACTGTTGATCATTTTTAAATTTTAACCTGAATGGGGATTAACAAATTCTTGCCTGGCCTAGGCAGAAGCAAGCGGGGCTCATTAAAATGAGGCGCTGGTTAACTCTTGGGTATAGGCGGGGAAAATCAATCTTTTTTGGGCAGAAATTCCCAGCCGATTTTAATTTCGCCCCGCTTGCTTCTGCCAGAGGGAGTCCTGAGGCGTATCAGGCTATTTGCTAAAAATTGATCTCCGGTCAGCAAATATATAAATTGACATCATTAAGGGGAATAGATAAAATGGGCGCATGAAACCAGTCAAAGTAATTGTGCGTTATGTTGATGGAAGGAGACTCAAAGGCTATACACAGGATTTTTTTCCCAATAAATCTCTTTTCCACCTCCAGCTCGCTGATAACCCACCCGGATCCGAGAGTATAGAAGTTTCCATGAAGGATTTGAAGGCCGTCTTTTTTGTGCGGGAATTCGAAGGCAACCCTAAGTACCAAGAGAAGAAAACATTCCCTCCCGAGCAAAAAATAGCCGGGCGTTTAGTGGAGGTTACTTTTAAAGATGGGGAAGTCCTGCGGGGGAGTACTTTAGGTTATGATCCTAATCGGCCCGGGTTTTTCTTCTTTCCGGCTGATCCAGATAGCAATAACCTGCGGGTCTTTGCTATTTTTCAAGCCATCAGGCGCATTCAATTTATCGGTCAAGATAAACTTTAAAATAATAAAAAAGAGGAGTGTTTTATGGGCCAAAAAATAATTGCGGCTGCGGTGCAGGCATCTCCAGTTTTTATGGATAAAAAACAAAGTATAGAAAAATATTGTGCCTATATCGAAGAAGCGGGGAAAGAGAAAGCCAATTTAATAGTTACACCTGAGACAGGGATTCCTGCTTATCCTTATTGGCGTGGAAGTTTTGGTTATGTGGACCCGGAAAGGGCGAAAGATTGGCGAGACACTGTGTTGGCTTTTTATGAAAATTCGGTGCGCATCCCCAGCCCAGAAACAGATCAGCTTTGCCAAGCGGCCAAGAAGGCCAATGCTTATTGTGTAATAGGTCTCAACGAACAGGATGATCGCTTGGGGAGTAAGACTTTATACAATACCCAGCTCTTTATAAGCCGCCATGGCGAAATAATGGGCCGCCATCGGAAGACCATGCCCACCCACCAAGAAAGATTTTTCTGGGGTATGGGGGATGCCCGGGATATAAGAGTCTTTGAAACGGATTTGGGGAGGCTGGGTGGCTTAATCTGTTACGAGAATCATATGATTTTACTCCGGGCGGCCATGGCGGCTAAGGGAGAAGAGATTCACGCCTGCTGCTGGCCTGGTTATTGGACCTTTGATAAAGAAGCAAGAGTCCGCGACATGAGCGGCAAGATAGGCCCCTGGCATACTTGTGATCAGGATTGTTGTGTGCGCGAATATGCTTTTGAAACGCAAACTTTTGTTATTAGTTCCTGCCTCTACCTGCCGGCCAGCCAAGTGCCTGATAGTTTTCCTTTCAAAAAGACTTCCAACTTTAACTGGGCCATGGGCGGAAGTTGCATTGCCGGACCCTTTGGAACTTATTTAGTTGAACCTGTTTTAAATAAAGAGACAATCATCTATGCTGAGTTGGATATGGATGACCGGATTATTGCTAAGAATGTTTTTGATTGTATGGGGCATTATACTAGGTGGGATTTAGTCTCCCTCAATATACGCGAGGAAGGTTGGGAGCCGGTAAGAAAGATGGAGAAAAGTTCAGATTATCCGCAAATTTCGCTGGAAAAAATCGAGGAAGTAGCTCGCAAATTTAAACTCAGCACCGAGAAATTAGAGCGTATTCTTAAAGAGCTGGAGATCATCTAAATTTATAGTCAGAGGTTGGGCGCATGGGGATAAAAGGTGAGAATTTATTAAAAAATGATTTATGTTTTACCCCGGCGCATAAATTGCGCGAAGCAATAAGGAGAAAAGAGATATCTCCCGTAGAGCTGGTAAAAACGATTTTAGCCCGCCTGGAAAAGATTAACCCGCAAGTAAATGCCTTTGGCACAGTGGTTCCGGAAATAGCCCTCCGGGCGGCGCAGAAAGCCGAGGAAGAAATAACCCAAGGACAAGAAATAAAACCTTTGCATGGTATTCCGGTGTCTATTAAAGACCTGACCATTACCGCAGGCATCCGCACTACTTTTGGTTCTAAGATTTATGAAAACTTTATTCCTGAGGAAGATGCTTTAATTGTCCAGCGTCTCAAAAAGGCTGGAGCGATTATTCTGGGCAAAACCAACACTCCTGAGTTTGGAGCTGGGGCCAATACTTATAATGCTGTCTTTGGGGCCACCCGAAACCCTTGGAAACTTACCCATACCTGCGGGGGGTCGAGCGGCGGATCAGCCGTGGCCTTAGCTTGTGGCCTTGGTCCTTTAGCGACCGGCAGCGATCTGGGCGGATCGTTGCGCATTCCAGCTTCCTTTTGCGGGGTGGTAGGATTTCGTACTTCCCCCGGATTAATTCCGGTTTATCCGCGACTTTTGGGTTGGGATACGATGACTGTAGAAGGGCCTATGGCCCGCACCGTAAAAGATACGGCCCTTATGTTATCCGTAATGGCTGGGAGGGATGATCTATCTCCCATTTCTCTGTCTGTGGACCCGAAGGTTTTTCTTGAGGCTGTTGAAAAGCCAGAAATAAAAGGATGGCAAATTGCCTGGAGTCCTGATTTGCGACTCATTCCGGTGGATAAAGAGGTCAAAAATATTGCTGAGAAAGCGGTCAATCGTTTGGCAGAATTAGGAGGCGAGGTCACTCTTGATCAGCCGGATTACTCTGGTCTGCGCGAAGTAATTCAAATTACGCGCGCGTGGCGAATGGCGACTTTATACGGCGAGGCTTTAAAGAAATGGCGGCCGCAGATGAATCCTAACTTAGTAGCCAATATAGAGCAAGGCCTTAAATTATCTGCAGCCGAGATTGGTCGGGCCGAAAAAAATCGAACTTTGATTTATCAACGCGTCCACCAATTCTTCGAAAAATATCATTTGTTAATCACGCCTACAGTAGCCATACCCCCTTTCCCAGTGGAGATACCCTATCCCAAAGAAATCAATGGCCAACCCATGGCTGATTATACTGATTGGTTTATATTGACATATGCTATTTCGATAACCGGCCATCCGGCCATCTCTGTCCCTTGTGGTTTTACGGCCGCAGGATTTCCCGTGGGGCTACAAATTATCGGGCGCAGATTGGCCGAAGATACTGTGCTGAGAGCAGCGGCGGCTTTTGAGACCATTGCTCCTTGGCAGGCCCATAAGCCACCAGTAGCTTATGTTTCGGCTTAAAAGTTCAAGCAAGGGCCAGACAAGTTTCAATGGCCACCCGGGCAGCCTTTTGGGAATTCATCCAAAAGAGGGGACGCAGAAAGCCCGTTTTCCACTTCAGAGTAGCTAACTCATCAGAGACTACCATTAGTCCCCCCAGCTGCACTCGCCTATAAGCAGCTACCGTGAAGAGAGCGGACATCTCCATCTCCACGGCGAGCAAGTTGTGCTGGCTATATTTTTTGACTTTCTCTCTTGTTTCGCGGAAGAGAGCATCGGTGGTCCAAACCTTTCCGGAAACCGGCTTAATATTCTTCTCGGCGCATTTGGCCAAACAAATATTGACTACTTGAGCATCTGCGGCAGCAACTGCAGTTTTTGGCAAGGGATAATGCGGGGATGTTCCTTCTTCGCTTAAGGCAGTAAGGGGTATAACAAAACTGCCTATAGGGAGGTAGGTTTGGAGCGATCCACAGCAACCTAAAGTGAAAATTTTTTGGGCGCCCATAGCAATAAGCCTTTCCAGCATGATGACCGCATGGGGAGCTCCTAAAGGGGTCCCAAAAACGGAAATTTTTTTCCTCCCCACTTTAGTGGTCAAATAGACTGTAGAAGGAAAACGGTTTTTTTTCAGTGCTGATTTCTTCACCTTTAGCTCTCGCCGCAGAAATTCCATATAAGGGTCAAAGAGATTAAAAATTATGGGATGATCGATTAGGGGGTCTCCCGGCAAGCGCCGAGGCTCAATAAGCACGTCATTTGCAGGCATCTTCCCTCCAGTTTTTGATATTTATTTTTCCTTGAGCCGCCAACGGGGACCAGTGGGGGTATCTTCTACAATAATTCCCGCTTGGCCCATTTTTATTCTAATTTCATCAGCTAAGGGCCAATGTTTTTCTTGGCGCAATTGCTGGCGGATATCAAGCAGAAGATTGACCAACGGAGTAATAATCGCTTTAACATCTTTGGGCTGGTCTTCCAGCAGTAAGCCAAGCTGGCTAATGAGCTGCCAGAAAGTTTGCCGTGCCCGAGAATTTTCTTCCTCATTGAGGTGCGGCGAGTTGTCTATGATTAATTTATCAAGCTGGACTAAAATATCAGCCAGGAGCGCACCCTTTTTTTCTGGAAGATGTTGAACAAAAGAATTTTTTAAGGAGCTGACTTGATCCCAGAAAGGAGAGATATTTTGGCCAATTTCTCCGGAGGCAGAAGGCCAAGATTCTGCGGCGGAAGAGGAAGGCAGCAATTCATGCCATTTAGAAAATGGTATAGTTTCGCCCGCGGCAAAAAAATTTTGGGTTCCCTTAACACGTAAAGTTATACCTCCTAAACCCCGAACTAATACCTCTTTTGAGGAGAAATTAAAGATGCAAGCTGTATGTTCATCAATGCCCAAAAGGGGAGTTCCCTGAGGAAGCAGGGCTTCTAATTTATTTAAACGAGGTTCGCCCATATAACAAAAACGGGTATCGTGGGTGCCGCCTTCAGCATTGTTCCAGTGTGGAATAACCACTAAATGCAAACCAAATTTGCCCAGTAAATTCATTCCTTTCACCCAATGGAGATCTTCGCCCACTTTATAAATTTCATAAACAGGAAGAGTATACAGCCCCAGCGTTAAAGCAGCAGCACTCGCCGCTATAAAGCATGCTCCAGCTTTGATTCTTTCATAAAGAATTTGGGGGAGAGGGGTAGAAAGCCAGTTTTTCAAAGCATAGGTGGGACTGCCCGGTCCCACGAAAATATAGTTAGCTTGCTGCAGGGTTTGCCAGGCTTTCTCTGCCGCAGATGGGGAAATATTTTGGGAAGATTTAAAAGAAATGTGTTCTAAATTTTGCCCCAAATGTTTCGCAAAATAATCTCGGGCTTTTTCATAAAGTTCATCAGCATTTAACTGAAAACCGGCAGGTGTGTCCAGGAATACTGCTTGGATGGGCGGAGAGACTTTTTGCAGGAGAAAGCGGTGCACCCTGACCATAGATTCACTTGTTTCCCCTGAACCCATAATCGCAATTATGCCCTGGACAATATGCATATGTGCCCTTTTAAATTTAATTTACCATTGCTTTAAATAAAAACAAAGAGGTTAAGTAATCCCTCACTGAAGGGTGGGTTACATAAAAAAAATTATTTCTTGTCATTTCGTAGGGCCAGCTTTTATGGCTGGCCAATTTCGCTAATGGTTTGCAACACAAATCTAATCTATTGTCCATCTCGAAATTTTTTAACTCCCCCTCTTAAACTAAGAGGGGGAAAAAGGGGGAGTTATAAGAAATCCACCCTTTAGTAAGGCATTACGAGGTTAAGTAATCCCTTACGGAAGGGTTATGGTTTAATTGGGAATAAATTTGAAAAGGCATTTTAGCCATGTTAGGATAGATAAAAAATTAGGAGGAGGTAAATGGTTTTACTTTCAGGCCGAGAAGCTTTTCTAAAAATTCTACATGCCGAAGGAGTCAAGTACATTTTTGGCAATCCGGGGAGTACCGAATTGCCTATAATGGATGCTTTGGCCGGACAAAAAGATATTCGCTATATCTTGGCATTGCATGAAGGCGTAGCCATTTCTATGGCCGATGGTTATGCCGTGGCTTCAGGGAATTTGGCGGTAGTAAATGTGCACATCAGCCCTGGATTAGGAAATTCTATGGGGATGCTTTATAACGCTTATAAATCAGGGGCGCCAATAATAGTGACTGCTGGTCAACATATGCAGAGCTTTTTGCTCAGCGAACCTATTTTGTGGTCTAATCTTACAGAAGTAGCTCGTCCCTATGTAAAATGGGCTTATGAAGTGCGCCGCTTGGAAGATTTACCCCGGGCTTTACACCGAGCGGCTAAAGTAGCCGTTGCTCCTCCTGCAGGGCCGGTCTTTCTCTCTCTGCCCGTAGATGTTCTCCAAGAAGAGAAGGAGATAGAGTTAGGTGAGCCCACCCGGATAGAGCAGAGTTTCCGCCCTTCCAGAAAGAGTTTAGAGGCGGCAGCCGAGTTACTCCGGCAGGCTAAAAATCCAGTAATTATTGCTGGGGATATTGTCGCCCGCCGCAAAGCTCATCAAGAACTGATCCAGGTGGCCGAAATTATCGGGGCTCCAGTTTACCAAAATCCAGCGGCAGGCACCTGCAATTTCCCTTTTGACCATCCTCTTTCCCTTGGTCCACTTCCGCGCGTTCAAAAAGTCGTCCGCGAAACTCTATATGATAAAGATGTTCTTTTTGCTGTAGGCGGAGAATTAGTAACTATGTCGTTGCCTTCCGAATTAGATCCACTTCCTCCGGGAATTAAAATTATTCATCTGCACCAAGACCCTTGGGAAATCGGCAAAAATTATCCTACGCAAGTAGCCATGATAGGTGATGCCCGAGAGACCTTGTTAGAATTAGCCAAAATTTTGGCAGAAAAGATCACTCCCGAGCAAAGGAAGGAAGCTTACCGCCGCAAGGAACTTATCAGCCAAAGCAAAGAGATAGCTTATAACACTTTAAAAGAGAAGATAAAAAAGGAACAAGAAAGCCAGCGCATCTCGGGCGCAGTGCTTATGGAGGCTATATGTGATGTGCTCCCCGAAGGAGCAGTAATTGTAGACGAGACGATTTCTTCCGGAAGGGCTTTGCGAAATTTGTGGCGGGGCCATGATCCGCAATGTTACTTTGGCCTAAGGGGAGGTGGAATTGGTTGGGGCATTCCGGCGGCCTTGGGCGTAAAATTAGCGCTACCTGACCGACCAGTTGTCGCCCTGATTGGCGATGGAAGCGCCATGTATTCTTATCAAGGACTTTGGACAGCAGCCCATTACGGATTAAAGGTGATTTTTATAATTTGCAACAACACTAGCTACCGCATTCTCAAAGAAAGAACTTATGCCCTTCGGGGCTTCTCGGCCCAATTAAATTTGTACGTGGGTATGGATCTAAAAAATCCGGAAATCGATTTTCCAGGCTTGGCTAAAGCTTTGGGCGTGAAGGGCGAAAAGGTAGAAGAAATTAAGGAAGTGAAAGGATTGCTCAAGGAGGCCTTGGAAGGGAATCAACCTTACCTCATTGATGTGCGCCTTGACCCTTCTTTTCTATGAAAAAATGAAGCCCAAAAATATTCTTTTAACTGGACCGCCCCGTTGTGGAAAAACCACATTAGTAGAAAAGCTTATTTACCAAATTGATAAACCTTGTCGCGGCTTCTTTACCCGGGAGATAAAAGAAAAAGGGCGCCGGGTCGGGTTTTCAATAATAACCTTGGATGGCCAAGAGGCTATATTAGCCCATGAAAGCTTAAAGAGCTCCATCCGCGTGGGTAAGTATGGGGTGGATTTAAACCAATTTGAAAGAATCGCCATTCCCGCTATTTGGCCTTCCGCAGCAGAAAATATTTTAATCATTGATGAAATTGGTAAGATGGAATGTTATTCTCCTCTTTTTCGAGACGTCCTTTTGAAAATTTTTGATGCTCCTAATCAGCTGATCGCCACCATAGCGTGGAAAGGTACGCCTTTTATTGAAAAAATAAAAAGACGAGATGACATAACTTTGCTGGAAATAACTATAGAGAATCGAGATGCCCTGGGGGGTTCTTTATTGGGCATGATATGATGCTCCGCTAATCTTTACTTCTTTATGATCGCCGACTCCCACCTCCTTCCTTGGAAGACAAAATGGTAATCGTCTTTTAAAGAAAGTACGCTAAATTTTTAATTGCGCTTTTGGGCAAAATAGTTGAAAATGAAACATAGATTAATTATTAAAGAGGGAAACCATGGAGGGAATTTCGGCAGTTTATTTTATATTATTTGTGATAATCCTTTTGGGATTTGCTTTTTTCATCTCCGCGCGTTTGACCAAGAGGGCGGTATTCAAAGTGCTCCATATATTTCGAGATGAGAATGCCATCGGCTATGAGCGGGCTAGAACCATTGAACAGTTAGGACTAACTCCGCCCAATATCTTAGAAAGAATCGGTCGACCTCGGGACTATCGACAAAATGCGCTCAAGATACTGATAAAATCAGAAGTTGTTCAGCTTACCGAAGATGGCCGTCTCTTCATCCCCGAAGAAAAAATGAGAGAATTAGAAAACAAAGGGATAATGAAATGAGAAGGAGGGACGAATAATGAGAATCGGGGCCTTTGAGGTACAAGACCCTATCCCGGAACTCAAAGAGCCTCATGTTTTGGCTACTCTGCGGCCCTGGATTGATGTGAATAACGTAGGCAGCCTAACCCTGGAAGGGTTGGAAACTCAGTTCCGCGCCAAAGAATTGGCCCGATTTGCCCGTCCGGGTAATTTCTTTGATTTTACTCGTTACCGTCCTGTGCTCTATTTTGAAGGCCAGGCCCGGCGCATTAAAATACCCAATGTGACCATAAGCTATGGTCTGCGGGAGAAAGGGCCTGATTTTCTTTTCCTCCATCTTCTGGAACCCCATTCTTTGAGTGAAGTTTACGTGGACTCCGTCTTACGCCTTTTCCAGACTTTGCAAGTCAAAAGATATTGTTTATTAGGAAGTATGTATGACGCTGTCCCCCATACCAAACCTTTGCTGGTCAGCGGCAGAGCGACTGGTGCTGTAGCCGAACAAGATTTAAAAAGGGCAGGGGTGGAAGTTAGTAATTATCAAGGACCAACTACCATAACTTATTTAATTGCCCATAAAGCTCCCCAGATGGGCATAGAGACGATGACTCTTATAGTTTCCTTACCTCAATATGTTAGTCTCGATGAAGATTACCTGGGTAAAGTTCGTTTAATGGAGATTTTGAATTTGCTCTACGATATTCCTATTGATAAGAAGGACTTTGAGAAGGCAGCGCGCCAGCGCAGTCTATTAAATCAAAAAGTGGAGACCACCCCGGAGCTGAAGAAAGTTCTCCCCCAGTTAGAAGCTATCTATGGCCTAAGGGTAGCCCGAAAAGAAGGGGAAGCAATGCCCAACCTTTCCCCGGAAATGGAAGAAATTTTTTGGGAAAGCGATGGCCAAGATATTGGTAAAGCCTAAACTTTTTTAGCGTAGGCTAAAAAGGGCTATTCCCCCGGCGATTCTTCTTTTTACTTTCTCTTTCCCTTGCAAATATTGCAGATGGGCTAAGGCCTCACCTCCAGCAAACCACTGTTGGGGAAGAGGGAAATCTTCCCACCGCGCGCAATCAATATCCCAAGTCATCTGGGAAGCCACCTGGTAAGCCGTTTGCTCTCCTTTTTCTAAAATGGCCATCACTTCGTCAGCCCGCACTTCGTGATGTTTCTTTAATTCGGCAATTCTTTGCCGGTGATTGGTAAACGGACCCCGATGACCAGGGAGAACTAATTCTATCTCATAAGCAGCTATTTTTTCCAAACTCTGCAAATATTTAGCTAAAGGGTCATCTTCTTCGGACCACAGAGAGATATTGGGAGTTATATCATTAAGCAGATGGTCCCCAGAAAAGAATATTTTTTTATGGGGTTCATAAAGACACATATGCCCAGGTGTATGCCCCGGAGTTTCTATACAAATGAAGGTATAATCTCCGATGGTTATTTTTTCCCCTTCCCGCAAGAGCGTAAGTTCCAGAGGACGGCGGGCATGATACCGTTTCCCAGGATGCCTACTTATGGCCGCTAAAATATCAGACTCGGGAAAACCATTGCGGCGGGCAGTGTCGGCCATTTCTTGCCAATGCTGCGGATCATTAATCACCTGGGCATCGGGGTAATTGAAATAAATCTTGGCGCCCTCTTGAACTAATTCGGAAACTAAACCTAAATGGTCGGCATGCAAATGAGTAATAAAAAAATCTACGTGCTTCAGATCCACCCTAAGTTCTTGAAGATATTTAGTCATGGCCTCTTGGCATTCTACCCGATTCATCCCTGTATCTATCTGCAAATAACGGCCTTGATCTTTGATTAAATAAGAATTGATAGCTTTTAAGGGATTGCCCGGGAGAGGAATTTCCAGACGATAAATGTTCGGAAAAACTTCTGCCACCATAAATTCCTTTCTTATTTCTTTTTTAAGCCTAATTTTTCAATAATTACTTTTTCTTCGGCGCAAAGCTCTTGAACATATTTTACGTATTCTTCGGTATTTTTATAAAAAGGTTCCATATCAAACTTTTCTAAGATTTTCTGATAAGCTGGGTCTTCCATTCCTTTTTTAAAGGCATCATGTAGGATTTTTACTACTTTGGGATCCATCCCTTTTGGTCCCGCAATGCCAAAAGGAGAGTTAGATACTATGCCGTAGCCTAACTCCTTTAAAGTGGGGACATTAGGCCATCTTTTAGTGCGCTGGTTTCCCCAGGTCACGAGCAGACGGAGCTGACCAGCATCTACCTGGGGCCCCCAACCTGTAGAATCAGCCGTAGCGGTCACATGCCCACCCAGTACAGCCGGAGTGGTTTCTCCGCCTCCTTTCATGGGCACTTGGATCCATTTTATCCCTTCTTTCATAGCTATAACTTCCATAGTGATATGCAAAGTCGTTCCTGCCCCGGGTGTAGCGTAAGTAACTTTACCTGGGTTGGCTTTGGCGTAATCTATAAATTCCTTCCAAGTTTTCCAAGGAGAGTCAGCTTTGACCACCACTCCAAAAGTGTAACCCGTAAGATGAATGATATAAGTGAAATCTTGTAAAGGATCCCAATTAACTTTCATCATATAAGGATAACGAAAAACAGTTATAGGAATTTGCGAGACAGTATAGCCATCGGGCTTAGCAGTAGCAACCATAGTTGCCGGCCCGACTGTACCTCCCCCACCGGGCTTATTTTCGACAACCACAGGTTGACCAAGATACTTACTCGTTGTTTCGGCCAGAACCCGCATGGTTACATCTGTAGAACCACCTGGCGCCCAAGGAACGATGAGGGTTACTGGCTTGGTGGGAAACTCTGCTCCCCAAGCCCAAAGGCCGGGCATAAATAAAATGAAAGAGGCAAAAAAAATTAAAGTTTTGGATTTAATGTTCATTTGTCCCTCCTCCTTAAAATGTTTATAAATTAGAAAAATTTAAAGTTCCATACTCCCCTTGGCAGGGTGGGCCTTCGGCTACATAAATTTCTTTTTTCGTCAAATTCATAATAATCGAAACCACAGTTTGCGCCTGAGCTAATTCATGTTCGCGTCCATCAGGATGACGACAAATGGAATTAGGGAAGTTGAAGTGATTGCGGAAGACCTCTTGAAAATCGGCACTGGTAATTTTCCCAAGTCGGGAAGATAATTTTTGATGGGCTATTCCGTAACGCAGGAGAGTGTCAGGATATTCCGGCAAATTCCCATCCAGCGGCTTAAGAAGGTCGGAATTGAAATGATTTGTATGCATAATTACTCCATTTTGGGGATAAAAAAAGTCTAAAGTCGACGGAGCCATTTCAAAGTCCATAGCCAAACCGTCGCGGTGCGCTATAAGACAGTTATTTGCTGATCCCCGATCCATGGATACTATTTTAGCTATAGCATCTCCCATACGGGGGGAGTTCAATATTCCCCGCATCAGGATATGAATAGGTAGACCAACTTTCTCCACTGGCGCTTTTAAAATATTTAAGCAGGCGCCCAAGCCCGATGAGTTGCAGCCAATTTTGCCTACCACACCTGCTTCTGTGAGCGTAATTACCTTGGGTTTATTTATTTGTTCAATTTCTAAGATAACCGTGGTCTCTTTAAGGTGAGGTTTCCAGTCCCAATTTTGCCCAATTAATACCTCCCCCGATAAAGTGGCTGGCGGCAGAGCTGCGATAGAAGTACATTCTCCTCCGGTAGCCAACTTATCAGGATACATTAATTCCGTGCGCACATTAAGCGCCAGCACCTCTTCTTTGGCTACCCCTGCTCCTGCCGCAATTCCTTCGATCTCTTCCCAAAGATCAGGGTCAAATTTTTGGATGATGGGTATAAAAAGTTGGGCTAATTGGCAGGATTTTTGGTAGTTGAGGTTGGCGTAATATTTAAAAAGCCGAAAATAAAGGTCTATATTTTTTTTAATCATTTCTCGACACGCAGAGCCATACTGAAATCCAACCTCCTTAGGATTACCTTTTAAAGAAACAATAGGCAACATAAATTTCTCCTTTATTTTTCTCTATATTTGATTTCGCCTTAGTTTACTAAATAGAAAGAAGCTAAGCAATAGATTTTTTCCTGACCGCCTTTACCTTTTGAAGCTTAAGGTGGTTGATAAATTCATGCCTGGCTAAGGCAGAAGCAAGCCTTACTTTGGCACTTCAGAAATTTAACATAATCTGTTATAAATTTGACATTTTTCAGCCTGCTCCTTTTTTAAAAAAAGTCAAAATATCTTTTTTGTTTAAAAAGCTCTGAAAAATCAAATAGTTATAATCTACAGCTTCCATTCCATTCAGGGCATAAAAATTGCAGCTAAAAATTTGACTATTAAAAATTTAAAATAACTTCGAGGAGCTTTTTATGTCGCAAAATAGGGGAACAATTTTAATAGTTGATGACGAAGCCGGGCCTCGAGAATCTTTGCGGATGATTTTAAAACCTATTTATAATATTTTCACCGCTTCAAATGGCAAAGAAGCGTTAGAGATAATCCAAAAAGAGAATATTGATTTGGTAACCTTGGATTTAAACATGCCCGGACTCTCGGGGATCGAGGTCTTGAAGGAAATAAAAAAAATAAAGAGCGACGTAGAAGTCATCATCGTTACTGGCTATGGCACGTTGAAGAATGCCCAAGAAGTTATTCGGTATGGGGCCGGAGATTTTATCTCCAAACCTTTTAATGTGGCGGATATTGTAGCTATCGTGAGCAAATCTTTTGAACGCCGGAATTATAATCTGAAAATAAGCAACCTTATCCAGCAGATTAAAGGTTTGAAGAGCATGAATGAAAATCAAATCCTGGAAAAGGAAGTTTCCTTTAGGTAACTTTATTTTTGGTCACTAAATTTTGCAAGGTTTCCCAAATCTCTTGTACCTGCTTTTCAGTTTCGATGAGGGGACCAGAATTATCTACTAAAAAATCAGCTAATCTCCTTTTTTCATCGATAGGCCATTGGGCGGCGAGCATTTTGGCAGCCAAATCAGGGGTAATTTGATCTCTTTTCACTAATCTTTCAATCTGCATTTCTGGAGGTACATAAACTAATAGGATTTTGTGAAAAAGGTGTTGCAGGTTAGCTTCAAAGAGCAGCGGGACGATGACCTGGATTATTTTGTGCTCTACCTTAAGAGTTATTTCTTTTAGTGTCTTAAGAAATTCCGCAAAAATCCATGGATGGACCAAGTTTTCTAATTTTTTCCTTTTTTCTACATTCTGGAAGACAATTTGCGAGAGTCTTTTCCGGTCAATATGCCCATCCGGTAGAGTGATATCTTTTCCAAAATAAGCAATTACTTCTCGCCAAGCTGGTTTCTCAGGCTCAACCACCACCCTGCTTAGCTGGTCAAAATCAATAGCAGGGACTCCCAATTTAGCAAACATCTCGGCTACAGTAGATTTACCACTGGCAATTCCCCCTGTTATGCCTAAGAGCAAGGGAATTTCTTTTTTACGAAAATTAGTTAATTCTTTCCAAATTCGCGAGATTTCAGAATTTTCCATGCATTTTGGTTTTAAATGCTTCCCAGAGGGTGTCTCGAAAATGGGGATGGGCAATAGAAATCAAAGCTTCTGCCCGCTGGGAGAGAGATTTTCCGCGCAGCTTGGCTACTCCATATTCAGTAACCACTATATCGGCCATGTAACGGGGGATGGTAACTGTTGCTTGCCGGGGTAGATAGGGTACAATACGGGAAATTTTGCCTTGAGCAGCAGAAGAACTGAGAGCTGTTATGGAAATTCCTCCTCGAGAGTAATAGGCCCCTTCTACAAAGTCAAACTGCCCTCCTACACCACTTACCTGCTCCCCATTAAGGGATTCAGCGTTGATTTGGCCAGAAAGGTCAATTTCCAAAGCAGAATTAATGGCTACAAAATTATCTATTTGACCAATGAGCTGAGCATTATGACTCACTTCTGCTCCATGCATTTCTAAAAGAGGATTTTCATGTCCGAAGCGAAACAACTTTTCTGTACCAATTAATTCACCAGCGACAATTTTCCCTGGATAGATACTTTTTTTACGATTAGTTATAGCCCCCTTGGCCACCAAGTCTACCACGGCATCGGAGAGCATTCCCGAATGAATTCCCAAATCTTTTTTCCCCTCCAGGAGCTGGAGAATCGCCGTGGGCAGATTGCCGATTCCCATTTGAATAGTGGCTCCGTCAGGAATTAGTTCGGCTACGTAGTTGGCGATCTTTTTTTCCGTGTCTCCGATTTGAATCTCCGGGTAAGGAATAAGAGGATGGGCCGATTCTACCAAATAGTGAATTTGGGAGGCAGAAAGAAAGCAAGGTCCCAAAGTACGCGGGGCATTTTCATTTACTTCGGCCACTACCGTACGGGCCTGTCGGGCCAAAGGAAAGGCCTGGCTACTCGAAACTCCCAGACTGAACCTTCCTTCTTTATCGGGGGGAGCTACTTGCACTAAGACCACATCAACCGGAAAAGGGCCGTCGCGTGAAAGAAGGCGCGGGATCTCCGAGATGCGCGCGGGAATAAATTGAATTAACCCTTCGGCCCAGGCCTTACGTAAAGGTGGGCTGATTTGAAAACTGGCGCAGCGAAAAGAAGAGGCGAATTCTTTTTTGGCCAAGGGATGTTCCGTAAGCAGGTAACCGCTAAATACTTCTACATTTCGGTAATATGCGAAATCTTCAGCCAAGGCTTGCAGAAGACTTTGGGGCTGTCCAGAAGCAATGGAAAAGAATATCCGATCTCCAGGCTTTATAGCTTGGCGCAATGCTTCGCGAGGCTTTAACATTTTTTTCATCCTAGCCATTTATTATTAGCAACATTTTTGTTTTTTACTTTTTACATTTTTAAAAATTTCCTGTCAAGCAATTCATAAGAGACCTTTGAAAAACCGAATTTTCAGTCATTCCCGCGAAAGCGGGAGTCCAGAATTGCCTTGAAAATACTGGATTCCTGCTTGCGAAGCAATGGCGTAATTATATCCCGAGGGTTTTTTTCAGAGATCTCCATAAACTGAACCTCAATCACTTTTGAAATTAAGGAAGATTTTTTCAACCAATCACAAATTGGTTGAAAATTAAAAATATAAATTTTTCAAAATTTCTTGATAATTTGTTAAATGAATGGTATTGAATATATAAAAAAGATGAATTATAAATCAGACCAAATTTGAATGGTTTAATAAATTATTAAAATGGCTTTCATAAAAGATTCGCATCAAGTTATTTTGGCAAAACTTAAAAAGTTTCTGGAGGATGGCAAATTAGTTTCCCAAGGAAGATTACCTTCGGAACGCGCGCTCGCTATTGAATTAGGCATTCCTCGCTCGGCCCTCAGAAAGGCTATGATGGTTCTCCAGGAAGAAGGGCTAATTTGGAGACATGTTGGCCGAGGAACTTTTATAGGGCCGAAACCAGAGGCTATTAGGACTCAAGAAGCACTTTCTTCGGTAACTTCCGTGACCAATCCAGCAGAAATAATGGAAGCCAGGATCTTATTAGAACCCAAATTAGCTGCCTTAGCCGCTTTAAGAGTATCATTAAATGAAATTTCCCAAATGGAGATATATATCCAAAAGGCTCAGGAAGCAAATAAAACAGAACAATTTGAGCATTGGGATGAACAACTCCATTTAGCCATTGCCCAAGCAACTGATAACAATTTATTGATTTCACTTTTTATGGTTATCCATAAAATTAAACAGAGTAATATCTGGGGTAAGCTTAAAGAAGCTTCACTTACTTCGGAAAGACAAAAAATTTATCATGCCCAACATCGGGAAATTGTGGACGCTCTGAAATACCGCGAGGCCTCAAGAGCTGAGAACCTTATGCGCGAGCATTTAGAGACTATCAAAAGTCATCTTCTGGAAGTTTATAAATTTGCCTAAATAAAACGGGGAAAAGACATGGATAGATATGGGTATAATGGGAAAGTTCTTCATGTAAACCTAAGCACTAAGGAATTTAGAGTGGAAAGTCCGCCAGAAATTTTTTACAGGCAATATTTTGGTGGCCGAGGATTTATCGCTTACTATCTCTTGAAAAAAATGACGGGTGGCGAAGATCCTCTTGGGCCCGAAAATATTCTCGTCTTCGCGGTTAGTGTTTTGGGCGGTGCTCCTGCTCATGGTCTTTGCCGATTTTCGGTGGGCGCAAAGTCTCCGCTAACCGGGGCTTTTGGTGAATCAGAAGCAGGCGGTTATTGGGGGCCTGAGCTAAAATTTTCCGGATTTGATGCCTTAGTTATCGAAGGGAAGTCACCTCAGCCCGTATATCTTTTTATCAATGATGGCAAGGTGGCGATAAAGGAAGCACGGCATATATGGGGTTTGCATACAGGCGACGCTCAAGATATTATTCGCCGAGAAATAGGAGATGAACGTGCCCGCGTATTATTAATAGGCCCCGCAGGGGAAAACCAGATTCCCTATGCCAATATAGCTAACGAGTTATCCCATATCTCTGGCCGCACAGGTATGGGAGCTGTAATGGGGGCGAAGAACCTAAAGGCCATAGCTTGCCGCGGTACCCAAAAAATTAGACTAAGTAATCCAGAATTAGTGGCTGAAGTGGCTAAAAGAGTTGCCCGGGATCGAAATGAACATCCCCTGAGTTATGGATTACATTGGATCGGTACCCCAGGTGCCGTTCTCCATTTTAATCATGCCGGCACTTTGCCAACCAAAAATTTTCGGGAAGGAACCTTTGCTGGAGCAGAAAAAATATCCGGCGAAAGGATGATTGAAACAATACTGCAAAAAAGAGAAGGCTGTTATGCCTGCGCCATTAAATGTAAAAGAGGAGTAGGTTTTAAAAGCGACCGATTCACGGTAGACCTGCGTTACGGTGGGCCGGAATATGAAGCTCTGGCAGCTCTTGGTTCGAATTGCGGAATCGATGATTTAGAGGCTATAGCCAAAGGTAATGAATTATGCAATCAACTGGGGTTAGACGTAATCTCTATGGGCAATAGTATAGCTTTCCTCATGGAATGCCAGGAAAAAGGATTATTGCCGGCAAGTTGGCGAGAGGGGTTGGACGTTTCTTTTGGCCAAGCCGAGGTAATGCTGAAATTAATCGAAGACACAGCTTTTCGGCGTGGTGTGGGGCAACACTTGGCTAAGGGCGTGCGGGGTATGGCCAAAGAATTAGGGCCAGAGGCTGAAAAGTTAGCCGTTCATGTCAAAGGACAAGAAGTTCCGCTTCATGACGCTCGGGGGAAAGCGGCAGTGGGCTTTGGCTATGCCGTAGTTGAAAAAGGAGCTGATCACCTTGTATCCGGTTTTGATATTCTTTATGAACGGGCTGACCACCCCGGCTTTCAGGCAGTTGCTCCTTTAGGTCTACTTGAACCTTTGGGAGTAAATGACCTGGGCCCCAAAAAGATTAGGCTCTTTACTTATATGTCTTTTTTATGGAGTTTTTATAATTGTGCCAGTGTTTGTAATTTTGCCTTTGTCCCGCGTTCGATTACGACCCTAAATGAATTAGTACATTTAGTTAAGGGAATAACTGGTTGGGAAACTTCTCTTTGGGAATTAATGAAAGTGGGGGAAAGAGCGATTAATATGGCGCGGGCCTTCAATGTGCGGGAAGGATTTTCTAAAAAGGATGATAATCTGCCGGAAAGATTCTTCCAACCCTTAGAGGGGGAGGGGCCGCTAAAAGGCTTCAAAATTGATCGGCAGGTTTTTCAAGAGGCTTTAGATTTATACTATGGGATGATGAATTGGGATAAAGAAAAAGCATCTCCCACAAGAGCAAAACTAGTGGAATTAGATATTGAATGGGTATGGGATTGCCTTCCTCCGCATATAAAAGGTGGTCATTAAAATTAAATATGATTAGCCAAGATCTGAGACAAGAAGTGGGGCAAATAAAATTATCTCTCCATAATAATTTGGCTCGCTATGCCGGAGAAAAAACCAATTTTTTTCCGTGGCCCATTAGCGAAGGAGAGACCATTCAAAGCTTAATCGAAAAACTCAAAATCCCATGGGAAGAAATAGGTTTAGTAGTAGTCAATGGCAGTGTAAAAAAAGACCCGCAAATAGTTCTTTACCCTGGCGACGAGGTAAAAATTTTCGGCTTAGTGGGGGGAGGATGAGTTTTTATTAATTCATTAAAAGGAGATAATCCTGTGCAAGAGTTAGCTGGGGTCTTTCCCTATTTAGTTTCTCCAATAGATGAGCGAGGCAAAGTAAAAGAAGCAGTACTGAAAGATTTAGTTAATTACCTGATTGAAATGGGCGTACATGGCTTAACTCCCTTGGGCAGTACAGGGGAATTTGCTTATCTTACTTGGCCCCAAAGGCAAAAAGTAGTAGAAGTTGTGGTCGAAGCGAATGCGGGGAGAGTCCCTGTAGTTGCTGGGGTGGCCCACACTTCCATTCAAGAAGCAGTGCGCCAAGCAAAAGAAATGGAAAAGATTGGGGTGGATGGGATATTGGCCATTATGGATACGTATTTCCCCGTACCTTCCGAAGGGACCATAGCCTATTTTCGGAGCATTGCTGAAGCCATCTCCCTGCCGGTGGTTCTTTATACCAACCCCAGCTTTTCGGCTACTAATCTATCCTGGGAAGTAATCGAAACTTTGGCCGCTGTGCCTAATATCCGCTATTTAAAAGATGCTTCCGCTAATACGGGGAACTTATTAACCATCATGAATCGACTGGAAGGTAAGATAAAGGTTTTTAGCGCCTCCGCTCATATCCCTTTAGTGGTAATGATGTTTGGAGGCGTGGGTTGGATGGCCGGGCCGGCCTGCGTTATTCCTAAGCAGAGTGTAAAACTTTACGAATTGGCGAAAAAAAAGCAGTGGGATGAAGCAATAACCTGGCAAAAAAGTCTCTGGAAGATAAATTATATTTTCCAAAAATATTCTTTAGCTCCTTGTATAAAAGCCTGTTTAGAATTGCAGGGATTTCCAGTGGGCGATCCTATTCCTCCTTTGCAGCCCCTAAAAGGAAATGCGCTCAAGGAAATTGCCGAGGTTTTAAATTCTGTTGGCGCTCTGCCCAAAGAATAAAGAAAGAGAATGTTCAAAGAGGAATTATTATGTCCATTGATCGGGTAAGCGGTCTTGCTCTTTTGGGAATCGCCATCTTCGTGGCTGTGGAAAGCAGAGTCTTACCTTTCGGAACGCATAGCCGACCTGGGCCTGCTTATCTACCTTTTATTTTAGCTCTTTTTCTGGGGGCCATGAGTCTAATTTTAATTTTTTATCCTAAAAAAGATTCTTTATCCATTAAACAACTTAGCTGGAGGGAAGGAAGGCATGCCCTCGCCATATTGGCCTGCTGTTTTTTTGGTACTTTCGCCATTGAACAATTGGGTTATAGAATCACTATGATTATCATCTTGGGTTTCCTTTTTGCAGTGCTTGAGCGGATGAAAATTTGGTGGGCATTACTTTGGACTTTGGGCCTAGCTCTGGGATCTTTTTGGGTTTTCGATTCTTTGTTGAAAGTTCCTCTCCCGCGCGGGGGGTTAGGGATCTAAGATGACCGAGACCTTCCAAAATTTATGGCTTGGTTTTGCTACTGCTTTGACTCCCGCTAATCTATTTTATGCTCTAATGGGCTGTTTAATTGGCACTATGGTGGGCGTTTTGCCAGGCGTGGGCCCTTTGGCTGGAATAAGTTTACTTCTGCCGACGACTTTTGGATTAGACCCCACGGGAGGGTTAATTCTTCTTTGCGGAGTTTATTATGGAGCTATGTATGGCGGTTCCACAACTTCTATTCTGATGCGCATACCTGGAGAGGCTGCCTCAGTTATGACTTGTATTGATGGCTATGCTATGGCCCAAAAGGGACGCGCTGGTCCAGCCCTTTTCATTTCCGCTTTTGGTTCCTATATTGCTGGAACCCTAAGTGTCATCGGGTTGATGTTTTTAGCACCGCCTCTGGCTCGTTTTGCCTTAGGCTTTGGTCCCCCGGAATATTTTTCTTTGTTAGCCATGGGACTTATAGTTTTGGGGTACATGACTGGTGGCTCAATGGTGAAGAATTTGGCCATGATTGCCCTGGGACTTCTTTGCGGGATGATAGGCATTGATCATATGAGTGGTTATTTTCGTTTTTCCTATGGGGTGGCCGCCTTAGGTGATGGTATTGGGGTAGTGCCAGTAGCGGTGGGTCTTTTTGGTATTGCCGAGATTCTTTCTACTGCTGGCCAGGAAAAGAGACCAGAGGTAATTAAACCCAAATTGCGAGATCTTTTACCTTCGCGCGAAGAATTTAGGGATGCTTTAAAACCAATCGGCCGAGGGACAATTTTAGGTTTTTTTATCGGCATAATCCCGGGTTCGGCTCATATTATTTCCACTTTTGTCTCTTATGCTGTGGAGAGGAGGTTGTCTAAGCATCCCGAGAAATTTGGCCGGGGGGCTATTGAGGGAGTTGCTGCTCCGGAATCGGCTAATAATGCGGCCAGCGAAGGAGCGTTAGTGCCTATGTTAGCTTTGGGAGTTCCCACTGGGCCAATCCCTGCTGTCCTTTTAGCGGCCTTGATGGTCCACGGGATAAACCCGGGTCCTCTTTTCATTAAAGAACAACCGGTGATCTTTTGGGGACTGATTGCCAGCATGTATATTGGTAATTTTGTTCTTTTGCTGCTTAATTTACCTTTGGTTGGGCTATTTGTTAATTTCTTGCGCATTCCTTATAAAATTCTTTATCCGATGATTTTGATGTTCTGTATGGTGGGCGTTTACGCTGTGAATACGAGTTATGTTGATGTAGCCATCATGTCCGTTATGGGGATGCTCGGCTATTTGCTCCGCAAGTTCGATTATGAAACAGCCCCGATTGTTTTGGGAGTAGTAATAGCGCCCATTATTGAAATGAGTTTTCGGCAAGCTTTGGCCATGTCAGGCGGGAAATATAGCATATTTATTCAGCGCCCTATTTCTGCTCTCTTTTTGGCCGGCGCTTTCCTAATGATTATTTTGGCTTTGCGCCCGCTCATCAAGAAAGGAATTGATTGGGGCTGGAGAAGTCAGTTGACTAAAGCAGAAAAAGGAGACTGACTTTTTAGTCCCCCAATTATTAAATTAAAAGGAGGAAAATTCAATGATTAAATGGAGATGGTTATGGGCAATTTTATTGGGGATCGACGGATTAATTGGAAATTTTGGCATCGCCTTTGCGGATTATCCGACAAGACCGATAACCATGGTGGTTCCCTTTCCCCCGGGCGGTGTGGCGGATCTCACCGCTCGACCTTTGGCCGCGGCCTTAGAACCCATCCTCAAACAGCCGGTAGCAGTAGTAAATAAATCGGGAGCAGGAGGAGCAGTAGGCATGCAGTTTGTGGCTGTGGCCAAACCAGACGGCTACACGTTACTTTTGGCGCTTTCGAGTATTTCGGTTATGCCGGAAGTAGACAAACTTTTTGGGAGACCGCAAACTTATAAAAGAGAAGACTTTGTCCCCATTGCTTTATTAAATGCAGACCCCACTGTGTTGGCCATTAGGAAAGAAGCACCTTGGAAGTCAGTGGCCGATTTTGTGGCTGACGCTAAGAAACGACCGGGGGAGATAAAATACAGCTCATCAGGCATGTATGGAACTCTGCATGTAGCAATGGAAATGTTTGCCCATGCCGCTGGCATAAAATTACGCCATATACCAACACAAGGTGGAGGGCCAGCATTGACCGCTCTCTTAGGAGGTCATGTGGATGCCTTTGCCGTTGGTCCGAGTGTAATTGCCTCGCAATTGAAGGCAGGTACAGTACGGGTATTGGCTTGCTGGGGAGCAAAAAGATTGGCCTCTATGCCTGATATTCCCACTTTCATAGAATTGGGATATAAAGATGTAGAATTTTACATCTGGGCCGGGCTATTTGCTCCCAAAGCAACTCCCCCTGAAATAGTTAAGATCTTGCGCGAAGCAACTAAAAAAGCGGCTCATAGTGCAGAATTTAAGAATGCCATGGATAAACTTAATACGCCTATTTATTACCTCGATGGGCCGGATTTCCAGAAATTTTGGGATGAAGATGCCGCGCGCCTGGCTAGAGCAATCCGCAACATAGGCAAAGTCGAGTGAGATAAGGAGGGAAGATGAAAAACATTGGTTTTATCGGTTTAGGCCTCATGGGAAGAGAAATGTCGCGACGTTTGTTGGATGGTGGATACTCCTTAACTGTGTGGAATAGGACAAAAGAGAAAGCAGAACCTCTGCTTAAAGCTGGGGCAAATTGGGCTGACTCGCCAAAAGCAGTAGCTCAAGCATCTGAGGTAGTAATTACTATGGTTACTGACTCGGCAGCAGTGGAAGGGGTGGTCTGCGGGAGAAACGGGGTCTTGGAAGGAGCGCATCCGGGATTAATTCTGATTGATATGAGCAGTATTGCTCCGGAAATGTCGCGGTCGATTGCCACGCGAGCTAAAGAAAAAGGAGTAATAATGCTGGATGCCCCCGTTACCGGAAATCCGAAAGTAGCTGCTGAAGGAAAATTGGGCATAATGGTCGGCGGCCCTGAAGAAACTTTTGCGGCCTGTAGGCCTATTTTTGAAAAGATGGGCGTGAAGATTATTCACGTAGGTGAAAATGGGAAAGGAACTACGCTCAAGTTGATCAATAACTTGATTATGGGCATAGCCATCCAAGCTGTAGCCGAAGCCTTAGTTCTGGCTCAAAAAGCAGGCATTGATCCTATTAAAGTAATGGAAATTACCTCGGTCGGGGGCGCGCGCACCGGAGCTATGGAAACGAGGGGGCTCAGGATGATTAAGCATGAATTTGCTCCGGGGTTTTCTCTAAACAACATGTATAAAGATTTATCCACCGCCATCAAACTGGCTGATGAAGTAGGGGCAGTTCTTCCTACGGGGAGTATTACTCGGGAGATTGTGAAGGCGGCTAAGAACCGAGGAAAAGGAGAAATGGAAGTCGCTGTGGTCATTACGGTGTTAGAGGAATTAGCAAATATTAATAATCTAAATAAAGTTTAAAAAAGAAAATTTAAAAAATTAAAAGAGGGCCTAATTTTTAGGTCCTCTTTTTTTTAAAAAAATGGAAAAGGAGATTGAAAAAAAATGTTTCAGACGATTCAGTTCGCCACTCCATCTATAATCTTCGGGATGGATACCATTCAACAGCTCGGACAACAAGCGAAGAAATTAGGCGCGGGGCGAGTTCTCTTAATAACTGGTCCTCATGTCAAAGAAGCAGGTGTCTTGGAGAAAGCTCTATCTTCTCTGAAATCAGAATCTATAGATGTAGAGATTAATATCCAGGGTAGGGATACTCCTGAGCCAGCTACCAGTGTGGTGGAGGAAGCAGCAGAAATCGCCCGTCAAGGAAAATTTGATGTAATCATCGGCTTGGGAGGAGGAAGTATTTTGGATGTAGCCAAAATGGCTTCGGCTTTAGTGACTAATCCGGGAAAAACTAAAGATTATTTCGGACGGGAAAAAGTCCCCAAGCGGGGTAAGCCGACAATTATTATCCCTACGACCTCAGGAACAGGAGCAGAAGTAACCAAGCATGCCATTTTCCTTGATCGGGAAGTAAATGTAAAGAAGGCCGTAGCCTCATCTGCCTTATTACCAAATGTAGCTATTGTGGACCCTATGTTAACTGTAAGCTGCCCGGCGCGAGTCACAGCGAGTGCAGGCATAGATGCCTTTATCCATGCGGCTGAGCCTTTTCTTTCCAAAAATGCCAACCCCATTACTGATGCCTTAGCTCTGGAAGCTGTTTCTATTATTACCCGCTGGCTCGGCCCTGCTTTTGCCGACGGCCAAAATTTAGAAGCCCGCTATCACATGGCCATGGGCAGTTTAATGGCCGGTATAGTTCTTAATAATTCCGGGACGAGTCTTGTGCATGCCATGGCCTACCCTGTGGGAGGCGAATATCATACTCCTCATGGCATTACCTTAAGCGCACTCCTCTTAGCCTGCTTTGAAGGAATTATGGTCGCCAAACAAGAAAAAATGGTGAAGCTGGCCATGGCCATGGGCGAGAAGATAGACGGCCTCCCCGCTCGGGAAGCTGCCGCCCGAGCTTTAGAAGGAATCAAACATTTATTGCAAAGCGTTGATCTGCCAACTTCTTTAACAGATTTGAATATTACCGATAAGACTAAGGTGCCCCGGTGGGCCGTGGAAGCGCATAAAGAACAGAGATTACTTTCGCGCTCTCCGCGATTACTCTCTGTAAAAGATATTGAAAAAATATACGAGCGGGCTTTTTAAGATTTAAGGCGGGAGGGTAGTTCAGCCACAAAAGAACCAGTGACCGCTTTTTCGCCATGCTGGTTTTCGGCAAAAACTTCAGCTTCGATGAAATTCTTTCCGCCTTCGGTATATTTCCGGGTGACCTTACCTTTGCAGGTAACGGTATCACCCGGCCAAATGCGCGTCGTAAAACGCACTTTGTAGCGCCGCAGATTACCATCGCCAACCCAGTCGGTGATCATGTGGCTTAAAAAGCCCGCTGTAAGCATGCCCATAGCAAAGACTTTTTCATTACCCGCCCGGATGGCATAAATTTCATCGTGGTGGATGGGGTTAAAATCTCCAGAAGCACCGGCATATTTCACAATCTGGGTGCGGGTGATATGGGGAATGACCAAAGAAGGAGCTTCATCTCCTTCGCGCACATCTTCAAAAAAAAGAACTTTAGGTTCCATATTCTCTCTCCTTTTTCAAATTCTGGCCACATCAATCATTAGTCTTATTCCTTTACCACTCCGCCCGTTTGAATAAGCGTTGACCGCGAAGTAAGAACTTTTTCCTTCCGTTGATTGAAAAAATTAAATTCAAAAACTACAAAAATCATCTTACCGCCCCTCTTGCCGGGTTTTTCGTAAGCATCAGCAATACGACCTTTACAGGTTAAAGTATCCCCGGCTAAAATGGGCGCAAAATATTCATACTCTTCTTCCCCATGCAGAACAAAGCGGTTGTCCAATCCAGCAATTTCCTGATTGGTGCCCCCAATGCGCCAGAAAGACTTAGTGGTGGTAAAAGTGGGCGGAGCTAAGATGCCGCCGAATTTAGTTTTTTTAGCGTATTCCAGGTCATAATAGATGGGATTATCATCTCCAATTGCGGCCGCAAACTCCCTAATCTTCCCCCGTTCAATAGGCATTTCAAAAGTCGGAATTTCTTTGCCAATCAAATCTTGAATGGGCATTATCTTATCCTCCTTTCCCTTCTCATGGCATAATTTTTTGATCAATTTTTTCCGGTGTTCCTTGGTCTGATTTATAATTTCCTGGACTAAATTCTGAAAGGCTAAATCATCCGCTTTCACAAATTGGTATGAATATTGTTCAAGAGTTGAATCTTCGAAGTCTTTGGCCAGATATAATGCTCGTTCTTTAGATATTCTTTTGCTCTTAATTTTTTCCTCAATATCTGCAATCCCTTTTATTTTCATTAAACCCTCTAATCCACTCTACGAGTTTAACCTCAATTTCTATTCTGGGTTCGAGGGCAACCGTAAAGGTATTTGGGAAATAGAGCTGGTTCTTAAAACTTGGAAATAATATATTTCATTTTTCCGCCTGGGTAAATAAGAAATTAATCATTTTGATCTTCTCCATTAATTGAAGCAGAGGAGCGGGAAAACGCCAGGTAAGCAGTTATTCAGGGTAGATGGTGAAACCTTCTTTGGGTGCGGCTTTACGAAGGTTTGGTCTAAAAAAACGATTTCCAGGCCTGGAGGATTTTCCTGAGCCCAGTTTTCGTAAGGCCTGCCTTTTCATTTTGGTCCGAGATTCTCCTTTAATATTTGGGCGCATGAGGGGTGCAAGACGGGCAGCGGCTTAACCTCGATGGGTAATTAAAACTTCTTCTCCAGCCTTACCTGATTCAAATATTCACTTAAAGAAGCTTTTAATTTTGAAAGGGCTGCTATCTTTATCGTGTTCCGCTTATTGCTGAAATTCTTATGACTATTAAAGTCATATTAAATAAATCTCTCAAGACTATTTTTCGAGCAATAAATTCATTTAAAAACGATTTTTTCGGCAAACTCAACGGTGCTGCCTGAAAATTCGTCATGGAGGACTACTTTAAGCGTATAATTTCCAGCAGGGACGCCGGTAAAGCGGAAATTAAAATTCAGTTGGGTTTCGGGATCGGGAAGTGTGGTTTCCCATTTAAAATTACCGAATTTTTTTTGACTCAATAGTTCCTTGCCTTTAGAATCTAAAAAATAATAGTCAGAAGTTATTTGAGCTCGGTCATCTTTGAACTGATAACCAAGAACATAGCAAGCTATGTATATTCGCTCACCAGCGTTATAGATATTGTTTGCTCTTTGTTCAAAACTTTTATCTTCTTTGACCAAACGTACTTTGGCCACCGTGAATGGTAACTCTTGCCATATAGCCATTAAGGCATACTTAAGCTGTATAGCTGCATTAGCCTTATACCCTTTATAGTAAGCTAATTTGGCCATATCGATGAGCATAGCTGTTTCCTCTTTAGGCGTAGATGGCTTTGGGGCTGCTGCTTTGGGCGGCTCCTCTTTTTCCAACGACTTTACGGTCATATGTTTAAAATCTTTAGGAATCTGAAAGATACGCTCGTCTACCGCAACTTTTTGAATGTTGGTTATCTCCCAACATTTATTCTCTTCGTGATAGCAAGACTTAATAGGGAAATCGACAATTTTAGCTACCCACTGCGTAATTACGGGATCTTTTTTCCCGGGGAGGAAATATTGATATTTTTCACAATCATAAGTCTTAAGCTTCTCTGAGCCGACATGCTTTTTTGAAGCTTTTTCTATAAGTGTTCTTCTGGGGATAAACCCGCTTAAATTTTGAGGAAGCATAAAGAAAGATTTTCTATCTGGATATATCAAGTAAGTAATCTCGCTTTGACAATCTACAATCATATAGGTTTGCTGAGCTTGGGTTTTGGTCTCCTCCATTCTTAGGGAATAATCTTTTACATATAAATTACCCGTATCTCCTATTTTATTGCCCTCAATTAATTGCCAATTCGCCTTGAATTCTGCCGCCGGTGTGGAGGTGGCCATAAATGCTATGCAATAAGTTATCAAGACTAAAATAAGAGCTTTTTTTAATGGATGATTTTCTTCCATATTTCCTCCTTATGATAAAAGTTGTTCTAAAATTGAGCAAAACCTTAATTTGGAAATAGATCAAGATATGGATCGTCTTAATAAAGGCAGCTCAAATAAACGCCGGGTAGAAGTTTTAGGGTATGAATCAATTAAAGAATTCAATTTGTCCCGAGCAGTTGCCTATAAGAAATTATAGGCTGGAAACAATCAATAAGCAAATAGAAAAAAATGGCACGACCAAAAGGGATGGAATCTTTTAATAATTCATTTTATGGTTTTTTTATGTTGGCGAAACCAGAGGAAATAAAAAGCAATCAGCAGAGCCAAAAAGGGGACGAGAAGGAAAAAAGCTAGCGCCAAGATATAATTGTCCTCCAGAAAAAAATTAAAACTTAAATAGCAGAACCATACCTGTAGACAGATTATGGAAATTACTGCTCCGCTAAAGAAAAAGGGGTTTCTAAGAATCAATTATTCATCTCCCGATTTAATCCCTGCAAATATGGGAGAGGCACTTTTGGCTGTGCTAAAAGCCAGCCGCAAAAATTGCCGAGCCGACTATACGCTGATGTACGATATGTTGCGCTCACGATTTCAAAAATTTACCATTCAAAATTGCAAGATAAATGCTACAGCAAAGGGCACAAGCATTGTTAATACTATACCACTAAACACTGATATTATGGCATATTCTTTTCCCACGAATTTAATAATGATGGGGAGGGTTGTGTCCATTGACGTCGCCCCGCCAGAGGCTATTGGGGCGATTTTTCCAAAATATTTTGCAAATAAAGGTGTAACTAAAAGTGTTGTAATTTCTCGGGCGATATTGGCAATTAAAGCCACCACCCCAAGTGCTTCTCCACTAATCTGGCTTATAAGAATACTAGATAGGCTGTAATATCCGTAACCAGCCCCAATAGCCAAGGATTCCCGAAGGCTGACATCTTTTAGGAACATTGAAACGATAGTGACACCAATAGCTGTGCCTACTATGACCGTCAAGGGGACTAAAACTATTTTTAGTTTGGCATTTTTCAATATTTCCCAGACTTTTTTGTCCGCACCAATTCCAACGCCAACAAGAAACATTAAAATATAAAGAGCGTATATACTAAAATCTATCTCAACGAAAATTTGAGGTAATAGATTGGAGAGTCCGATGAATATACCAAAGACAAAAAAGCCGACTATGGTAAGCGAGTTTTTCATTTTTTTGTTTTAAAAAAGAATTTGTAAGTGAAAAATGCCAATACTACACTCCCCATTACTCCTCCTAAGGTTAATAATAATGCTTGGGCCCCAAGAATATCCAAATTACTGATGATGATTTCATTAGTCCCCACTGAAATGCCGAGTAAAAAAAGCAAGGCATAGATTGCCATGTTAATCATTGGATCTATTGCTTTTACTATTTTCCTTTTGTCTTGAATCGTGAACCCGATAATGATTCCGATTGTCATTAATGTTAGGACTGTGAACATATCTTTATGTTAAGCGATACCAACGTTTCGTAAAACTTGTTCATATCAACTCTTGGTGCAGATATACTTCCAAAATGGGATGCTCTCAGCATCCCGGTGCGCATATTTTCATTATGGCAGAATCGCCAGAAATCCCTTAACCCGACAAATATTGTCATCTATCACCCGCTTTATTCAGATTTAATGTATCAATTGGACTGACTATCTTACCTAAGCTTTTCATGCTTACATGAGTGTAAATCTCGGTTGTCTTGCTGTAAGCATGACCTAAAAACTCCTGAATATACCTTAAATCAGTTCTTTCCTCTAAGAGGTGTGTGGCAAAACTGTGCCTGATTTAAAGTAGGGGTTGACGCTTCTTTCTTTTCTGAAATATAGACCAAATACTCTTTTATGTCATTATCAGTTATTTCTAAAGGTTTCTTGGGAATAAAATTCAGAAAATCTCTGTTGAAGTAAATATAGGCTTTAACGTTTTTATAGCTGTATTTTCTGGAAAGAAGTTCTCTTCTGAGGAGTTCCAGAGTATATAAGGATTCCCCTCCTGATTTTCTCCTCGAGTCGTCCTTCGTTATATTCACCCCCTAATTATCATCTCTTTGGGAAAGATATTCTATTGGTTATTCTTAACCACTGTAAACCAAACGAATTGCCCAGCACTTTCAGTAAAGTGCTGAGTGTAGCTATTTTTCTAGGGAGGAGTTCTCTTTTGAAGTTGTTACAGTTAATTTTTTATCAAAAAATCTCGCCTCACCCCTCTTTGCCAATATTTACCTCCCCCATGCTCATGAGTTTATTATAATTTAAAAAATTGAGTCAATAAGAAAGTAATGATTCACTGAAGCCGATGAACCGTGTGTTAAAAAAATGAAAAAGAAGACTTACGTTACAGTCTCTCTTGGGTTAAAAATTGGGTATAAAACAAGGGATCAGATACCGTGGCAAGCATTATGCCCGCCGAGAAACCAACGAGATTAGAGAAATTGTTCTTGTCTATCGAGACCGAGGCCGCAGGTTTATTTCGTAGAAGATATGTCGCCGGTGGAGTGGAGGCTATGGGGAAATAATCTTTCCTGACGAGAACTCCTGAAACTGATCAACGGTCAGGAATATCCGAGATTGACAAAGCTGTTAACAATATGGCATAAGAATTTCAAATAATAAAAAAGGATAATTCTATGTATGATTTAAAAAATCAAATAGCCATGGTAACCGGGGCAGGAAGCGGTATTGGAAAGGCCATTGCTTGGCGGCTCGTCCAAGAAGGGGCTATTATAATAGCCGCGGATGTTAGCCAAGAATCGATAGAAGAATTAATAAAAGAAATAAAAGATTCAGGAGGAGAAGGACTGGCCATTAAAACAGACGTAAGTAATTTTGGGGAAGTGCAAAATATGGTCAAAGAAACTTTGGCCCATTTTAAGCAAATTGATATTCTGGTGAATAATGCCGGTACAGGAAGTGCTGGCCGGATTGTTGATTATAGCGAAGAAGATTGGGATAAGCCGCTGCAAGTTAACCTTAAAGGTACTTTTCTCTGCTCCCAGGCGGTGGCCAAAGAAATGATTCCGCGGCGTAAAGGGAAGATAGTAAACATTGCCTCGGTAGCCGGCAAATCAGGAGAAGAATTTATTGGAGCCTATTGTGCCTCCAAATTTGGGGTTATTGGTCTGACCCAAGTTCTGGCTAAAGAATTGGGGCGGTATAATATTAACGTAAACGCCATTTGTCCTGGATACGTCTGGACTCCTATGTGGGAAGAGTTGGCCCGGTGGTTTAAGGAGCACTTTTCTTCTCTGGCCGAAAAGACCTTGTATGAAATATTTACCAGAAGAGTGGAAGCAGTAACCCCTTTACGCCGGCCCCAGACTCCTGAAGATATTGCCAATTTGACCGCATTTCTGGTCTCGGAAGAGGCCCGTAATATAACCGGGCAAGCAATCAATGTGGACGGTGGAGCAGTCATGCATTAAAAAACGGCAGGCTTAAGGAGAAAATTTTATGATTGAAATTCGCATCCATGGCCGGGGAGGGCAGGGAGCGGTCGTGGCCTCCAAATTATTGGTTACAGCCGCAGCCAAGGAAGGTAAGAAAGTGCAAGCTTTCCCTTTTTTCGGGGCGGAAAGAAGAGGAGCTCCAGTTGCTGCTTTTGCCCGCATCGATGACCAGAAGATTCGATTGCACAGCGAAGTATACAACCCAGATTGGGTTATCGTTCTTGATCCGGTTCTTTATAAGATCATAGATATTACCTCGGGATTGAAAGAAGGGGGCGGAATTATTTTAAACAGTCCCCAAGATCCAGCTAACTTCCCTTTTGCGGAACATTTTCAAATAGCCACTGTAGATGCCAGCGGCATAGCTCTCAGACATAAACTTGGGTCGCGCACTGAGCCTATCGTAAATACGGCTATTTTAGGAGCTTTCGCCCGGGTTACCGGGATAATGAATATAGAAACTTTGGCTAAGACTATAAGAGAATCTGTCCCCATTAAACCCATGGAAAATGAAGCTGCGGCCCGCGAGGCCTATGAAAAAGTAAAGATTGGTAAACGTTAAAAAAGAAAAGGGTTCGGAATATTTTTTCCAAATTTGGCCTACCAAGGAGTTGGCATGGAAGAAAAAATAGTTATCAAAAATTTCCGCGATGTGCCCATTCTTTCTATTTCTCTGCAATCTACGCTTTGGAATAAAACGGGAACTTGGCGATATTTGCGTCCTTATTATACCTCCAGACAAGCCCCTTGCTCTTTAGCCTGTCCCTTGGGCCAAGACATTCCTTATTACCTCACGGCCATAAGCGACGGGAGGCTGAACGAGGCCTGGCAAAAAATGCTGGCCGCCAACCCCTTTCCGGCTGTATGCGGGCGGGTTTGCCACCATCCTTGTGAGCAGGATTGTAATCGCAAGGATTATGATGAACCTTTAGGTATCCATTTTTTGGAGCGATTTTTAGGAGATTGGGGAATTAAGAATGGAGCCGAAGCAGAAAAACTGGAACCAAAAAAGGAAAAGATAGCGGTCATAGGCGCCGGGCCTGCTGGACTCTCTGGCGCCTACTTCCTGGCCCGCGCGGGATATAAAGTGGAAGTTTTTGAAGCTATGGCCGACCCGGGAGGCTTGTTAAGGTATGGTATCCCCGAGTATCGTTTACCTCGGAAAATTCTTTTTCAGGAAATTAAAAGAATTGAGAAATGGGGAGTGAAGATTAAGACGGGCACAAAATTCGGAACTCATTTTGGTTGGGAAGATCTTAAATCTTTTGCGGCAATTTTTTTGGCTACCGGGGCGCATATAGATCAGAAATTAAAAATTCCTGGAAGGGAATTAGAAGGTATTTATACTGGTCTGGAATTTTTAAAAGCAGTTCATACGCAGAGCAAACCTATTTTGGGGAAAAGAGTAATGATAATTGGTGGGGGAAATACGGCAGTTGATTCTGCCCGCGTAGCTTTAAGATTGGGGAGTAAGGTGACTCTGGTTTACCGGCGGACAAAAGAGGAGATGCCGGCCATTAAAGATGAAGTAGAAGAAGCCATAAGAGAAGGAGTGGAGTTTAGATTTCAAGCTGCCCCTTTAAAAATTGTAGGTCAAAAAGGGAAGGTCAAGGCAGTGGAATTTGGGAAGACCAAACCAGGAAAAGCGCCGGGCAAAGGAAGAGGTGTTCCGGAAATTATTAAAGGTACCAATTTTGTTATGGCGGCGGATAGCCTCATCTTGGCGATTGGGGAAAGGCCAGACCTTTCTTTTTTGCCTCCAGAATTAAAAACCAGAGAGAATTTAATACCTGTAGATGACTGGGGCAGAACGAATTTGCCTGGAATCTTTGCGGGCGGAGATGCCGCCACTGGAGCAGGTTATGTTTCTGCGGCCATAGCTTCAGGCAAAAGAGCGGCGAAAGCGATAGATCGATTCCTTAAGCGAGACAGCAGCGATTTAAAAGAAATTTATCGGGAGAAAGTAACCTTGGAAAAGATTAATTTAGATTATTTTCCGCCCGCCCCCCGAGTAAAAGCAGCCATCTTACCCATAAAATCAAGATGGAAAAGTTTCGGGGAGGTTTCCAAAGGAATTTCGGAGCAGAAAGCGCGGCAGGAAGCGACCCGCTGTTTCAGTTGCGGAGAGTGCATCCAATGTAATGTATGTTTAATGGTTTGTCCTGATGTGGCCATATCGTTTGTCCAAGATAAAAACGAGTATATGATAGATTATGACCATTGCAAAGGCTGTGGGATATGTGCCATTGAATGTCCCCGCGCTGCCATGGGGCTGGAGGAAGAAAAATGGAACTGGTAATTTCAGGAAATGAAGCCGTAGCTTATGGCGCAATGCTTTCCCGCGTGCAAGTTATTCCCGCTTATCCGATTTCTCCGCAAACTACGATCGTGGAAACTCTGGCGGATTTTTGCGCCAGGGGAAAGCTGAAAGCTGATTTCGTCAAGGTGGAATCTGAACATTCCGCTATGGCCTGCTGCTTAGGAGCAGCTTCGGCAGGGGCGCGTACTTTTACGGCCACTTCGGCTCAAGGCTTGGCTTTGATGCATGAATTATTACACTGGGCAGCCGGAGCTCGCTTGCCTATTGTCATGGCCAATGTAAATAGAGCCATGTCCGCCCCTTGGACTATGTGGTGCGACCAGAGCGATAGTCTTTCGCAACGGGATACGGGGTGGATGCAGTTTTACTGCGAAGACAACCAAGAAGTTTTAGATACCATTATCATGGCTTATCGGCTGGCCGAAAAAGTTCTTTTACCCTGCATGGTCTGTTTGGATGGGTTCATCCTTTCCCATACCTATGAACAGGTAGAAATTCCTGATGGGGCAGAAGTTGATCAATATCTTCCCCCTTTTAATCCTCCTTTTAAACTGGATGTGGATGCTCCCCATTCTTTCAATGCCGCCTTTTTACCTGATGTCTATATGGAGCAAAGAGTAAAGATCCAAGAAGCCATGGAAGAAGCAAAAAAAGAGGCCAAAGAAGTGGACAAAGAATTTGGTCAGCTCTTTGGCCGAAGTTATGGGATCATGGAAGAGTATCAAGCGGAAGATGCCGACCTACTTTTAGTAACTTCGGGGACCATCACCGGGACAGGGCGCGTGGTGATTGATGAGTACCGGGAAAAAGGGGAAAAGATTGGGCTATTGAAGATGAAGATGTTTCGGCCTTTTCCTATGGAAGATATTAGGCGCGTAATGCAGAAAGTAAAAAAAGTGGCCGTGGTGGATCGAAATATTTCCTTCGGGGCCACAGGAATTTTTGCTCAAGAGATTCGTTCGGCCCTACATCATCATGGCGAAGGGACGGCAGTTTTTGGTTTCATAGCTGGTTTGGGAGGGAGAGATGTTACGCCAGCGACCTTAAGGAGCATTATCGAGTATACAAAAGGCCGGGAATATCCCGAAGGGGATATTGCCTGGATGGGAGTAAAACCATGAGGTATGAAAGACCGCCAGAAGAGTTCCTCTATTCAGGGCACATTGCTTGCCCGGGTTGTGGTGCTTCTTTGGCCATGCGTTATGCCCTACAAGCTTTAGGAAAAAAGACGATGGTCGTCATCCCCGCTTGCTGCTGGTCAACAGTGGCGGGCTTTTTCCCTTCCACAAGTTTGAAAGTGCCCATTTTGCATACCGCTTTTGAAGCGGCGGCCATTACGGCGGCGGGAGTCAAAAAAGGATTATTGGCGCGGGGAATTACCGATGTTCAAGTTATGGCTTGGGCAGGAGATGGCGGGACATTCGATATAGGTTTACAGGCGCTTTCGGGCTGTGCCGAAAGAAACGATGATTTTATTTATGTTTGCTATGACAATGAAGCCTACATGAACACGGGCATCCAGAGAAGCTCAGCCACTCCATTAATGAGTTGGACAACTACCACTCCCAATTACGCTCTTAAAGAAACCCCCAAAAAGGATATTATGCAAATCATGGCGGCCCACCGGATACCCTATGCCGCTACTGCTTCTCCGGCCTATCCCGAAGATTTTTTAATGAAGATGCGCAAGGCCAAAGAGATAAAAGGATTAAGATTTATCCATATTCTCTCTTCCTGTCCTCCGGGTTGGAAATTCCCCTCCGAGCTTTCGGTGAAGATTTCTCGTCTCGCTGTAGAAACAAAAATTTTCCCCCTTTATGAGATTGAAAATGGCCGAAAATATAAATTAACGGTAGAACCAAAGGGCCTTCCCGTAAATGAATACCTTAAGCTGCAGGGGCGATTTAGCCAGCTTACAGACAAAGACATGGAATCTATTCAGGAGAACGTGGAGGAAGAATGGCAGGCGCTCATGCAAAAAATAGGCAAAAAGAGCAAGATAAAAAATAGGTCTAAAGGCGCCTAAAAATTTTTATGTTTTCTCCTTATAATTATCTTTTAGGTATTTGTTCAGCCCGCACTTTTCTTCATATAAGTCTTCAAAATTACGCTGCCTTGATTCCGGTTTTGCAAAAGGAATGGGGAATATCTAATGCTGCAGCCGGGTCAGTGATTTCAGCCTTCTATGGTGGATTTGTAGTTTCTTTAGTTGGGTTAAGTATGCTCACGGATTGGGTTAGTACTAAAAAGGTTTTTCTTTATTCTTGTCTTTCCTTTGCCATAGCCAGTTTGCTTTTTGCTATTTTCGCCGTCAATTATCATTCGGCCGTACTCTTCAGAGGCTTGATGGGCCTAGCCCTGGGGGGAACCTATGCCCCAGGTTTGAAATTAATCTCCGAGATATGCGAGGCTTCTTGGCGAGGGAGAGCGATGGGGCTTTTTATCGCCGCTGGGTCCATTGGTCATGCTGGTTCTTTGGCTTTAACCGGTTGGGTTACTGCCCATTTTAATTGGCAGAGGGCTTTTTTAATTACTTCTTTAATTCCTTTTTTAGGGGCTTTAATTCCTTTTATAGTTTTGAGGAAGATGGAAGAGCAAAAACCTCAGCCAAGGGCCAGAGAATTTAAGAAGGAGCTTTTAGCTAATAAACCAGCTCTACTCTTGATTGCCGGATATAGTGCCCATGCCTGGGAACTGGAAGGCATGCGGGCCTGGACGCCAGCTTTTCTCATTGCTTGTTATTTAGCACTGGGGTCCACCAAAGATTATGCTTTACAATCTGGCTCTTCTTTTTCCTCTCTTTTGTATATTATGGGGGTTTTCTCCACCATGATAGCCGGATATCTTTCTGATCGCTTTGGGCGCACCACTATTATCATCTTCATGATGCTGCTGAGCATTTTTTGCTCTTTTTCTCTGGGCTGGCTAATCGGTAACCCCATGGGCTGGATTCTGGCCATCGCCCTCCTTTATGGATTTGCCGTAATTGCCGAATCGCCAGTATTTTCCTCTGGCTTGACCGAAGTAGTCTCCCCCCATTATTTAGGGACGGCCTTGGGATTTCGTTCCCTCATTGGATTTGGAGTTGGGGCATTAGTGCCGACGGTATTTGGTTTTATCTTAGATTTTACAAATCCGGGTCCAAAAGAGAGTGGCCTTAATTATATTCCTGTGTGGGGGTGGGCATTTACCTCCCTGGGATTAGTAGCTTTGATAGGTCCTTGGGCCATGCTTAAATTAAGGTCTCTACCAGAAAGTACTTTGATGGCGGGCGGGAAAAAATGAAATGGATGGGCGGAGAATGGTCAAAGATGTTTCCTCTTGCAAAATTTTTAGGTTGGAGTAATCTTGGATTAAAAGAGTTCAAATAAGGCGAAAAATAAATATGCTGAAGGAGGATGAAAATGCCAGCAAGGTCAAAAGCAATAATTATTAACGAGAGGGACAATGTCGCTACGGCTATTGGGCCTCTTAAAGCCGGAAGCTGGGTTAACTTGGCAACTCAGGGACGGCAAGAAAAAATAAAAATTTTATCCACCATTCCCATGGGGCATAAATTTGCCTTAAAAGATATCGGAAAAGGGGAAGATGTTATTAAGTATGGAGAACCAATTGGTAAAACCACAGCCCCTATTGCCCGTGGGGAACACGTCCATGTGCATAATGTGGTCAGCCACCGGGGAAGAAAGGAAGGTGCCTAATGGAATTTCAAGGATATCGAAGACCTAATGGAAAAGTGGGCGTGCGCAATTATGTGCTGGTAATTCCCAGCGTGGTGTGTTCGCAAGGAGCGGCAGAAGCTATTAGCCGTAATCTAAAAGGGGTAGTATATTTACCTAATGTTTTTGGCTGCGCTCAGGTAGGCGCTGATCGGGAGCAGACTAAGCGAACTTTGGTAGGGTTTGGGACTAATCCCAATGTTTTTTCTGTTTTAATTGTCGGCAATGGTTGTGAAAATCTGCCTGCTAAAGAGTTGGCAGAAGCCATTGCTCCCAGTGGCAAAAGAGTGGAATATATCGAAATTCAAGAAGTGGGCGGCACAAAGAAAACTATCGCGCGCGGGAAGAAAATAGTGAAAGAAATGCTGGCGGAGGCGGCTACGGTTAAAAGAGAGCCTATTCCAGTATCGGAGTTAATTTTGGGCACAGAATGTGGAGGTTCAGATTATACTTCTGGGTTGGCTTCCAATCCAGCTTTGGGAGCAGCCAGTGACCTTTTAGTAGAAGCTGGTGGTACAGTTATTCTTTCAGAGACTACCGAACTCATCGGTGCTGAACATCTCTTGGCTAGACGGGCCCGTACTCCCGAGATTGGCCAAAAGGTATTGGATCTAATTGCCTGGTGGGAAAAAGAGGCAATTGCCACTGGCCAGGATATTCGGGGTGCAAATCCAGCGCCGGGCAATATCGCGGGTGGCATAACTACTATTGAAGAAAAATCTTTAGGTTGCATTTATAAAGGGGGGACAACCACTCTGGAAGAAGTCATTAATTACGCCTTCCCCCCAACAAAAAAGGGACTCGTGCTTATGGATACACCTGGGCATGACATTGATCAGCTTACCGGAATGATGGCCGGAGGAGCACAAATTGCAGTCTTTACCACAGGCAGGGGCACTCCAACTGGGTCGCCTATCGCTCCCGTGATAAAAATAACGGGCAACGCTTTAACAGCGCGAAAGATGAAAGATAATATTGATCTTGATGTAAGCGGCATATTGAAAGGGAAAGAAACAGTAAAAGAAGCAGGCCGCCGAATTTTTGAAGAGATAATTTCCGTTGCTTCCGGCAAATTGACCAAGGCAGAAAAATTAGGTCAAAGAGATTTCTGCATCTTCAAAATAGGGCTAAATTTTTAAGCGGAGTGCTGCCCATCGGTTTGGCGCATAAGCTTTGGGGCAGTTCAGATGGGTTATTAGAGAAAGGAGGTGATGTATAGAAATTAAGTTTTTATAAATTTTTTAGGAAAATCAAACAAAACTAAGAGAGGAGGGTAAGTAGAAATGAAAAAAAACATATTCAATTTATTTTTAGCTGCCATTTTGATTTTATCTCTTACCCCAGCGCTGCCAGCCCAAACCAAAGTTGATAAAGTTTACATCGGAGTAGTCTATCCCCGAACCGGGGCGCAAGCCAGACACGGAGAAACATGCACCCAAGCATGTATCCTGGCTGCCGAGGATGTTAACAAGTCAGGAGGGATTAAATCTTTAGGAGGGGCGAAAATTGAACTAGTCATAGCGGATGCCCGGAGCGATGTTTCCGTGACGAGATCAGAGGTGGAAAGACTGTGCACCAGATATAAGCTTTCCGCTTTGACTGGAGCTTATGTGAGTGGTTTGACTTTACCAGCTACCGAAGTAAGCGAAAGGTATAAAATTCCGTGGATAACCGGATCGATTGCTGATGCTATTACAGGCAGAGGTTTTAAATATGTTTTTCAAGTTTCACCTAAAGCGAGTCACTTTGGCCATATGCAGGTAGCCTTGGCTAAAGAGTTGGGAGAGAAGGTTGGTCCGCCAGCAAAAAAGGTGGCCATAGTTTATGAAGATACGGCTTATGGAACAGCTACTTCCAGGGGCTTGCAGGAAAAATCTAAGGAGTTAGGGTTCGAAATAGTAATGTATGAAGCCTATAAACACGGATTCACAGATGCCGCGCCTTTGGTCACCAAAATCAAAGCTTCGGGGGCAGAGATTCTTTTTCCAGTCTCCTATTTAACAGATGCTATTTTGATTATTAGAACAATGAGGGAAATGAAGGTCAATGCGGCCGTAATTGGCGGTGGAGCTGGATACTTAATGCCTGAATTTGAAAAAGGTTTGGGTAAAGATGCAGAATATGTTTTCAGCGTGGGGTCTTGGAACTGGGACCTTCCTTATCCAGAAGTTACAGATATGGCGCGTAGATATGAGGAGCGCCATGGCGAGTTCATCCAAGAGCATGCGGGAGAAGCTTATTGTATGATTTGGATATTGGCCGATGCTATTGAAAGAGCTAAATCAACTGATCCTCAAAAGATAAGAGATGCGCTGGCTAAGACTAATCTTACCAAAGGTCCGGGAGCTATTATGCCAGGCTATCATGTGGAGTTTGATGCTACTGGATGGAATAAACACGTTCATCCGGTGATGGTTCAATGGCAAAAAGGAAAACTAAGATCTGTTTGGCCCCCCAAAGTTGCCTCCACTAAACCCGTCTGGCCTGTTCCTCCCTGGGATAAAAGATAAATACCTAAACGTAAAAGCAGGGGTGCTCTTTTCTACCCCTGCTTGGCCAAAGGAGGGGGAAACCTTTGCTTAAATACGATATACTGCTCCAGGCGTTGGTCAGTGGTATTTTAATGGGGGCGGTTTACAGTTTAGTAAGCATCGGCCTCACCATAATTTATGGGGTAGTCAGGATAGTTAATTTTGCCCATGGGGAATTTCTGATGATTGGCATGTATGCTACTTATTTCCTTTGGGCATATTTCGGGATCGATCCTTTAGTAGCCATGATCATTAATGGCCCTTTGCTTTATGTAATCGGCATTCTCATTTATAAATCATTATTTCGTCGTGTAGTTCTGGCTTCTGATTTTACCAAAATATTCTTGACGGTAGGATTATCATTGGTGTTACAGAATTTAGCCCTGCTCTTATTTACGGCCAATTATTGGAGCGTCCGCACATTTTATGAAAAAATGGTGATAAATCTTTGGGGAATTTCTATCAGCTATCCACGGTTTATTGCTTTCTGTGGAGCGGTTATTTTAAGCTTGCTCATTAGTCTCTTTCTTTTAAAAACTGATTTAGGTAAAGCTATGAGAGCCGTGGCCCAAAACTGGGAAGTGGCTATGTTGATGGGAATTAACCCAGATCGGATATTCATGGGAGCAGTGGGATTAGGTTCGGCTGTCGCCGGAGTAACGGGAACCATAATTATGCCTTATTTTTATGTTTTCCCTATGGTGGGAGCAGCTTTTGTGGTGATGTGTTTTGCCGTAGTTATTTCGGCAGGATTGGGCAGCATTAAGGGCGCTTTATTCTGCGGGCCCATTTTTGGAATTGCTGAATCGCTGGGCATTCTTTTCGTGGGTGCGGATTCAGGGCTGATAGTCGCTTTTCTTATTTTACTTGTGGTGCTTATCTTTCGGCCTTCTGGATTAATGGGAAAGGGAAAGTTATAAATGAGGAATTTATTATTTAATTGGCGAGACCCTAAAATTTATTTGCCCCTTATTTTGCTTATTTTCCTGTTAATCCTGCCTATTTTTTTACCCACTTACTTTTTACATATTATGGTGACTATTTTTGTTTTTGCATTTTTAAGTGTTGCTTGGAATATTATTGGCGGATACGCTGGGCAACTTTCTTTGGGTAATGCTGCTTTCTTTGGTTTAGGGGCTTATGGGGCCGTTTTGTTTACTCATTATTTCAATATTCCGCCATGGATAGGGGGAGTAATAATCGGAGGTGCCGCGGCGCTTTTCTTAAGCTTGCTTATGGGGTGGGCTTGCTTTAGGTTGCGCGGGCCATATTTTGCCATTTCCTCTTTGGCTATTGGCGAAGTAATGAGATTATTATTTCTGCATCAACGCAAAATTACTTTTGGAGCGGAAGGCGTCACGGTACCTTTTAAAGGAGATTCTCTCCTCTATTTTCAATTCTCCAGTAAAGTTCCGTATTATTATATCGCTTTGGTTATGCTGCTTTTGGGGATTTATATTTGCTGGAAGATGGAAAGGTCAAGGTTGGGCTATTACTTGATAGCCATTAATCAAAATCAGGATGCTGCCGAAGCTGTAGGGATTAATTCTGTAAGAACGAAGCAAGCCGCTTTATCCTTAAGCGCATTATTAACAGCCATGGGCGGAGTATTTTATGCCCAATACATTTTTTTTATTGATCCAGATTTTGTTTTCAGTTTAGGCCTTTCTATAGAATTTGCGCTCATGGCTATCGTGGGCGGCGTTGGTTCAGTGTTTGGTCCGGTTATTGGTGCTTTCTTGCTTAGACCAGCAATGGAAATAACTAATGCACTATTAGGAGCAACTTATATGGGCGTTCATCTAATTGTTTACGGAGGGTTATTAATTACAGTCGTTTTGCTCAAACCAGAAGGACTAATTGGTTGGTTAGCTAGAAGATATGAAACGCTATTAAAATTGTTGCCTGGCCTAAAGGAAAAAGAATAAAGAGGGGAGAAGCGAATTGCTTTTGGAAATTAAAAATTTAAGCAAAAGGTTTGGAGGACTCCAGGCAATAAACGGTCTTACCTTACAAGTTCAAGAAGGAGAAATTTTAGGATTAATCGGGCCAAATGGGGCTGGCAAAACCACTTTATTTAATCTTATCTCTGGAGTATTCACTCCAGACACGGGAGAGATTAGGTTTAAAGGTGAAAACATAACCAGATTAAAACCTTACCAGATTTGTAAAAAGGGAATCTGTCGGACTTTTCAAATTGCTCAACCTTTCCGAGAGATGTCCGTTTTAAAAAATATCATGATCGGGGCTTTTGTCCATTCGCCAGAAGTAAACAAGGTTGAAAAAGAGGCAGAAGAGATTCTTGATTTTGTTGGTTTGGAAGGAAAAAAGGAAATGCTGGCCAAGGAGTTAACCACTATTGATCAAAGACGTTTGGAAGTTGCTCGGGCATTGGCTACTAAACCCAAACTCCTCCTCTTAGATGAAACGATGGCTGGCCTTAATCCTAAAGAATGTGATGAAGCTGTTTTATTAATTAAGAAGATTAGAGAAAAAGGAGTGACGCTCATTGTGGTCGAACATGTGATGAGAGCAATCATGTCTCTATCGGAGAGGATAATAGTTCTCGATTATGGAGCTAAAATTGCTGAGGGAGAACCAGAAAAAATCCGCAATGATGAGAAGGTAATCAGAGCCTACTTGGGCGAGGAGTACCGACGTGCTGCAGGTAAATAATATATTGGTTTCCTATGGATCTGGGCAGGTTATAAAAGGAATCTCTTTTGAAGTAGGCGAGAAAGAATGTATCACTATCGTTGGGGCTAATGGCGCTGGGAAAAGCACAATTCTTAGAACCATTTCTGGATTTTTACGGCCCCTTTCTGGAAGTATAAAATTCGCTGACCAAAGAATAGATGATCTACCTCCTTTTGCCATTACTGCTCTGGGTATCGCCCACGTTCCTGAAGGAAGAGGGATTTTCCCAGAAATGACAGTACGGGAAAATTTAGAATTAGGAGCTTATATCCCTTCGGCTAAAATAAAGAGAAAGGAGACTTTGGATAGGGTATTTCAACTTTTTCCTCGCTTAAAAGAAAGAGCAAATCAATTGGCAGAAACTTTAAGTGGCGGAGAGCAACAAATGTTAGTTATTGGCCGAGGATTAATGTTAAATCCCAAATTACTCATGTTGGATGAACCGTCTTTGGGATTGGCGCCCATTTTAGCTGAAGCAGTCTTCGAGAAGATAGGAGAGATTCATCAAGAGGGCATGGCCATACTTTTAGTAGAACAGAATGTCTTTCGAGCTTTAACTTTGGCCTCCCGAGGATATGTCTTAGAAAATGGGCAGATAGTTCTAAAAGGGGAAGGAACAAAGCTTCTCCAAGATGAACACATAAAGACATATTATTTAGGAATATGATAATTACAAAACTAAGCATTTTAAGGTCAAAAATGATGGGAGCCTTTAAGGAAATAGTAAAGACTTTTAATCTTTTTAAGCGAAGGGGGACAGAGGTAAATGTCAATACCAAAGAAGGCCTTAGAAGGGATTAAGATTCTGGATTTAACGCAAATCTATGCGGGGCCTTATTGTTCAATGCTCTTTGCGGATATGGGGGCGGAAGTTATAAAAATTGAACCTCCTTGGGGAGAGATTATTCGGGACAACCCTCCCCTCGTAAAACAAGGAGAGGGTGGTCCCCATGACCGCAGCCGCAGCGGATATTTCCTGACCCTCAATCGCAATAAATTCGGGATTACTTTGAATCTTAAGCACCCCCGGGCTGTGGAAATTTTTAAAGAATTAGTAAAAATTGGAGACGTAGTCATAGAAAATTATGCGCCAGGGGTAATGAAAAGGCTGGGTATTGATTACTCTGTCCTGCGGGAAGTTAATCCGCGAGTTATCATGTGCAGTATCAGCGGCTTTGGACAATGGGGACCTTATTCTGAACGTATGTCCTTTGATATTATTGCCCAAGCTATGAGTGGCCTAATGTCCATCACTGGCCACCCTGATTCTCCGCCCACCAAAGTAGGCACATCTTTAGGAGATGTTGCTGCTTCTTTACACGCTGCTTTCGCCATTATGGCCGCTCTTTGGTACCGCGAAAAAACAGGGGAAGGTCAATATATAGATGTTTCCATGCAAGAGTGTATGGTGGCTATTTTGGAAGGAGCTATTCCGCGCTGGACAATAGGCAAAGAGCTCTTGACGCCTATAGGATCAATGAATCCGCATGAGTGTCCCATGGCGGCCTTTCGCTGCAAAGATGGCTATATCATCATTGCCACGGTGGGGGATGAACACTGGCAGCGCTTCTGCCGCGCGCTTAATAGGCCTGATTGGGCTGCGGATCCGCAGTATAAAACCAAACGTCAGCGCTGGGAAAAGAAATACATTCTCCAAGAAGAGATTGAAAAAATTACCACCCAATATACTGTGAAAGAAGTGGGCGAGATGTTAGATCGGGAGCGGGTGGCTAACTCGCCCATTTTAAATATTCAACAAGTAGTCGACGACCCTCATCTCCATGCCCGTGGATACTTTGTGGAGGTGGAACATCCTATCATTGGCCGAGCCAAGATACCGGGAGTCCCTTTTAAACTATCCACGACTCCAGGAACGGTGACTCGCCCATCCCCTTTGGTGGGAGAGCATAACGAACTTATCCTTAAAAAATATCTCGGGATGAGCCCAGAGGAGGTTAAGAGACTAAAGGAAGAAGGAGTCCTTTAGTCCCCTAAGAAGCATGCTCTTCGCCAACTTTATTTTGCGGAATACTTCCTTAATAAATTGGGCTCAGCCTGCCGGATAATCAGACGAACTCTAATAATTGAATATCAAAAGTTAGGTCTTTTCCAGCCAAAGGATGGTTGGCATCAAGGGTTACCGTTAGTTCTGACGAATCGATTACGGTAACCGCCATAATTTGGCCGTCGGGCTGGCGAATCTGCAAGTGATCTCCAATCTGGGGGTTGAGATCAGGAGGTAGTAAATATTTTTGGACCACGATCACTAATTCATCCAGGTGGGGGCCAAAAGCTTCTTCGGCGGGAACACTGACGGTCTTCGTTTCGCCCGGGTTCATGCCGATGACGGCCTTTTCAAATCCTGGAATAATTTGGCCAAGACCGATAGTGAATTCCAGGGGTTCACTATCTGCAGAGGAACTGAAGATAGTTCCATCTTCTAATTTTCCAGTGTAATGGACTTTTACGGTGTCGCCTTCTTTTGCTTGGGTCATCATTTTCCCCTTTCGATTTTACTTCCTTCCCAGGGCCTTTTGAGGTTTACTGGGAAAGGAAATACTTTTTACCCGGGCGGCTAAAAACCGACCGCTATAAAAATCATTTTCCCCAAAGTCAACTTCGCCATTTAGGCTTTATATTAATATAGCAAAGATTTAGTTGAAGATACAGAAAAAACTTCAGGGAATTCAATTTTTATTTCGGTGATTTGGTTATCATGGAGGACTCTTAGCTTAAAGATAGTAAAATTTTAAAAAAAGAGAGAATGGGGGGTGAGCATATGAAAATTACCCGCCGAAATTTTATTAAAAAATCAATACTTTGGGCTGGAATGTTTTCTTTTCCAGGGGCGACAGCCTCTGGCCACCCCAAAAAAGAAGAATGGCGACCAGCTTATGAAAAATTAGAGAGAGAAGGCAAGTTGGCCGCCAAGATCAAACAGGCCTATAGCATTTTTCAGGAGTGCCGCTTATGCCCCCGGCAATGTGGAGTAAACCGCTTAAAAGGGGAACGGGGTTTCTGCCAGGCACCGGCCAAATGTATGGTTTATAGCTTTCATCCCCACTTTGGCGAGGAGGTTCCTCTGGTAGGCGAAAATGGTTCGGGTACCATTTTCTTCTCTAATTGCAATCTGCGCTGCGTCTTTTGTCAAAATTGGCCGATTTCTCATGAAGGAAGAGGGAAAGAAATAGAAGATGAAGAGTTGGCAGAGATGATGCTTAAGCTGCAAAAAATGGGCTGTCATAACATTAATTTAGTAACGCCCACGCATGTCATGCCTAATATCATAAATGCCACTAGGATAGCTTTTAAAAAAGGATTACAGGTTCCTTTAGTTTATAATACCAGCGGCTATGAAAGATTGGAGATGCTCAAGATTTTAGATGGTATTGTGGATATTTATTTGCCGGACTTAAAATATATGGATGCTGAACAAGCGGCGAAATATTCAGCAGGAGCCGCTGATTATCCAGAAGTAACTCAAAAAGCGATCTTGGAGATGCATCGCCAAGTAGGTGTTTTGAAAGCAGACAAAAATGGTTATGCCGTGCGCGGTCTAATTATCCGTCATTTAGTAATGCCTAATCGCGTCGCTGGTACAGAGAAATTTGTGAAATGGGTGGCTGAGAACCTGCCCCGGAATACTTATGTAAATATCATGGCTCAATATCGGGTGGAATATAAAGCTTATGAATATCCGGAAATTGCCCGGGGGATTACGGTAGAGGAGTTTTTGGAAGCAATGAATTGGGCTCGCCAATATGGCTTAATTAATTTAGATCCCAAATCAGTAGCTATCTGGAAATTTTATAATCGCCGCCAAAAAGGATGAATTGATTAATCTAGCCATGCATCTTTTTTTCGAAGACATAGATAGCCAAAAAAAAGGTAAGGAGGGCCGCGGCAATTAAAATAATTAAATAGCTAACCACCATATTCCCGTTCAATAAAGCCAGGCGGGCACCATCAAATAAGGCTGTGCTCGGGATTGCTTTGATGTAAGGTAAGACCCTCGGTGGATAAGCCGAAAGGGGGAAGAAGAGCCCGGCAAGAAAAATAATTGGCATGATGATGACCGCTTCCACGCGCCCTAAATTTTCAGGTTTGTCAATGAGCGTTCCACAAAGGGAGCCCAGGCAAGAAAAGATAATGCAGCCAAGAAATATATAGAGAAGATAAACTAAAAGATGGGCCACCCGAAATTGAAATCCAGTTAAGAAAAACAAGGCTATTCCTACGGCCACCCCCTTAAAAAAACCCGAAGTAAACCCGGAAATTATTTTGCCGATGATGATCTCGGTAACCGTAATAGGGTTAACGCGGTATTCATCAATAGTCTTCTGGACGATCCGATGAAACCACATGCCCCAAGCACTGTCATCAAAAGCCGCCAATACCGCCGTCATGGAAATAAGACCGGGGACTACAAAAATGGCGTAAGGGACGCCTTCAATATCTTGAATATACCCCTTTAGTCCCAGCCCAAAAGTGAGAAAAAAAGTCAAAGGAAAGGAGAGGACAGTAGCCATTTCGGAAAAAAGATTACGTCTTAAGACTAACATGTCCCTTTGCCAGACGCAGGTGGCCCCTCTCATCATGTTCTTAAACTCCGACCAGTTAATTTTAGGAAGACATCTTCCAGAGAAGGTTGATGGGAGCTGATTTTTTTTAGGTCAGGAGGATCAATCCTCTCTACCAGACTTCCTAAGCTGCCCCCTTTTTGTAAACATACTTGAATCTGTCCATCCTGAAGAATAACTTTTTCGACAAAGGGTAACTGGCGAATAATCTGGAAATATTTTTCTGCTTGTTGATAAACCTCTATCTCATAATACCTATTATCCTGGACCATCTCTTTAAGTTGGCCAGAGGTTCCCGAGGCAATCAGCGTGCCATGGTCAATAATAAATATCTGGTCGCAAAGGAAATCTGCTTCTTCCATATTATGGGTAGTAAGAAAAATGGTTCTTTGCCCTTTGAGAGAAAGAAAATAATCCCAGATTAACCGCTTGGCTTGTGGATCCAACCCCGTAGTCGGTTCATCCAGGAAAAGCACTTGGGGATCGTGAACGAGGGCGCGGGCCACCACTAACCTTCTTTGCATGCCTACGGAAAATTTATTAGGAAAGTCGTGTTGCCGTTCGCTAAGGCCCATGAGGGAAAGGAGTTCATCTATTTTCCGTTTATAGCCGGCGGGTTTCATCCCCTGCATTTTAGCGTGCAAGATAAGGTTCTCTCGAGCAGTGAGATAGCGGTCGAGATTATTTTCTTGAGGCACTACCCCGATTAAGCTCCGCACTTTGGCCGCTTCCCTTACCACATCAAAACCGCATATCTTAGCCCACCCCGAGGACGGTTTGATCAGCGTAGTAAGAATATTTACTAAAGTAGTTTTGCCGGCCCCGTTAGGGCCTAAAAGGCCAAAGACTGTTCCCTTAGCGACAGATAGAGAAATACCTTTGAGGGCCCGGAGATGGCCATAATCTTTGGTAATATCGCGAAGATCTATTTCCGGTTGTCTGACATTGTCCATTTTTCAAAATCAGCTAAATTTTATTGGGGAAGCTAATTAATAAAATAACAGATGATTTAGCAGTCAGCAATAAGCAAAAAATCTAAGCAGTAATCTCTAATTCTTAATTAATTCAGGTGGGAAGGAGAGAAGCTATAAGATAAAGAAAAGAAATAAAAATTTTAGACGGTCCGGAAGAAAATAAGACTAAATTTATTTACTTCTTTTAACCTTCTCTGCTAAAATTTTTGGAGATAAAAATTTTATAGTGAGGTCAACTGAATTTTTGGGGAGGAGAATATGCAAGAATTAAAGCGGATGTATAGGACAATAATGGAAGACCATTTTCCCGAAAGAATGATCATCCAATTTGGGAATCAGATTCTGGTTTATCGGAAAAAAACTTGGAAAATTCCGGATGAAAATACGGGAGAACTGATTGAAAAAGGGTTGCGCTACGGAGAGAATCCAGGGCAGGAAGCTGCTCTTTATGAGTTGATTAATGGAAATTTAGTATTAGGAAATTGCGAATTCATCGGCCCTGGGAAAGGGTTAGTCAGCGCCATCTCCGAGGAAGAGATGCTGCAGGCCGGGAAACATCCGGGGAAGATAAACTTTACGGACGCGGACAATGCCCTGAATATCTTAAAGTATCTGATGGACCGGCCGGCTGCCGCCATTATGAAACATAACAATCCCAGTGGCGTGGCCTATGGAGAAAATTTGGCCGAAGCTTATTACCGAGCAAATATGGCCGATCGCATTGCCGCTTTTGGCGGATGTCTGGCTGTGAACCGAGCGTTAGATAAAAATACGGCGGAACTGGTGAGCGAAAACTATTTGGAAGTATTGGTTGCCCCCGATTATGAAGAGGGCACGTTAGAGATTTTAAAGAAGCGCCGGCCTAATTTGCGTATTTTGCGTGTGCCGCGCATGGACCGTTTAGCGGAATATCGAGATATCCGTTTTGTGGATTTCAAGTCGCTCATCGATGGAGGGATAATCGTCCAGCAGTCTTTGATTAACAAGATTCGGAGCAAGCAAGATTTTCAAAAAGCCACCGCTGTTTATAAAGGTCAAGTTTATACCATTGAAAGAGAACCAACCGAAGCAGAGTATGCCGATATGATTTTTGGCTGGGCTGTAGAGCAAGGGGTAACGTCAAATTCTGTCCTTTACGTTAAGAATGGGCAAACAGTAGGAATTGGTACTGGAGAACAGGATCGGGTGGGCGTAGCCGAGATAGCTGTCTTCAAAGCATATACTAAATATGCTGATGCCCTTTGCTTTCAAAAATACGGCATTCCTTATAAGACGCTGGAGAGGGAGATTGCTCAAGGCAAACGCGACCGCGCCATAAAAGAAGAAATAGATCGCCAAACTAAGGAGGCCCATGGCGGGATTAAAGGCTCGGTCATGGTCTCCGATGCTTTCTTCCCCTTCCGGGATGGTGTAGATGTGGGCATTAAAGAGGGAGTAACAGCCATCGTCCAGCCGGGGGGCTCTGAGCGGGATTTCGAGTCGATTATAGCTTGCAACGAAGCGCGTCCGCAAGTGACCATGGTTTTTACGGGACAAAGAGCGTTTAAACATTGAGCTTTTATTAGGAAGAGCAAATTTATTGCCCGCGGCTTTTGCAGGGTTCTGAAAGTAGGGAATTAAATGTCGCCAAATAGTAATTTCGGGGGACCACGAAAAAATACTGATTATCATGGGTTAGTGCTTCTTTGTTTGGGCCATATGATGACGGATTTAAATACCAGTGCTTTACCAGCGCTCCTTCCTTTTCTGAAAGAAACTTTAGGCCTTTCCTATGCCATGGCTGGGACGATAATTCTCTTTTCTAATATGACTTCTTCGGTCATCCAACCTGCTTTTGGTTATCTGGCTGACCGCAAATCTTTGCGGTGGTTTTTGCCCTTGGGCTGTTTTTGTGCCGCCTTGGGAATAGCTTTTTTAGGGTGGGCCAAAAGCTACGGAGAAATTCTTTTCTTGGTCATCTTTAGCGGGTTAGGCGTGGCCATTTATCATCCCGAGGGATGGCGCCTGGCCAATTTCTATGCGGGAGAAAAGAAAGCCACGGGCATGTCTATCTTTGGGGTAGGGGGGAACCTGGGTTTTGCTTTTGGCCCCCTTTTAGCCGTTTATCTGGTGAAGAAATTTGGTTTGTCAGGAAGCTTTTATTTTATTCTACCCGGCGCGGCTATGGCCGGAATTTTTATTTTCAGTAAAATTTGGGAAGTGCAGAACATTCCCTCATCCAGTTCAACTCCTCAATCTCTTTCAGGGAGTTTTTCTCTAAGACCTGTCATTTATCCCCTTTCTCTTTTATTGGGCATGGTTATATTCCGTTCTTGGACGCATATTGGTCTCATGACCTTTATCCCTTTTTACTACATCAATTACATGAAAGGGGATCCCATGCACGCTGGGAACCTTCTTTTCGGCTTCTTGGGGGCCGGAACTTTGGGAACATTAGTGGGAGGACCCTTAGCCGACCATTATGGGCATAAAAGAATTATTCTTTTAAGTTTAGGATTGACCGGCCCCCTTTTAGTTCTTTTCTTGTTAAGTTCCGGTGTATGGGCTTTTATTTTCTTTATTTTAGCCGGTTTTATAATGATTTTTTCATTTTCCGTATCTATGGTCATGGGTCAATATTTTCTCCCTAAACACTTGGGGACGGTTTCGGGTTTAATAGTTGGCTTAGCCATCGGTACAGGCGGAATAGGGGCCACAGTTTTAGGTTTATTTGCTGATTTGTGGGGAGTACCCTCTACTCTTTGGCTAATTGCCTTTATCCCCTGGGGGGCTTTTTTTCTGGCTGCGCTCATTCCTTACCCGGGAAAGAAAACAACGCCTAAAACTTGATTAGGGGAGTGGGTATTGGTTTCCTTCTTTTGGGCGCAGCTCGTATTTTTGACCGTTAATTACTAAAAAAAACCGATTTTTATCTTCGGCGTGCTGGATAAAAGGGAAGAGAAGCTGATAGGCATTGCGGGAAAACCTGGCGGTGAACGTTTGATGGCGCACGAGACAGTAAAGGACGTTTTCTCGCCCAATGAATAAGGTCTCGGGAATTAATACTTCTCGTGATTCATCGTTTAAAATAAGCATAATTGAAATTAACTCACCGTCCGGTCCCCGATTAAAATCCAAGCTCTTGACTACAAAGGGGGCATCCTCTGCTTCGACGAGGCATTCTTCTTGGCCAATGCGCACCTTGAGTTTTCCATTTTCGTCCCGTATTAAATTCCTATTGAAGAGCAAATAAGTTCGCCAATGAGTAATCTCTTCCTCCTCAAAGAACCATCTGCCCTCTTTATCTATGCGGAGCTTTATCTCGTTCATTTGCCAATACAGAAGCGCGAAAAAATTCTTTCTAAAACATCTTCCGAGGCTGTGGCACCTATTATTTCTCCCAAGGCCTCTATTGCTTGGCGTAAATCCAGAGCAATAAATTCATAAGAGAGGTTTTGGCCCAGCCCCTCTTGGGCCTGATTTAAAGCTTCTTGGGCTAAGACCAAGGCATGTTTATGGCGCAGATTGGAAATTATAACTTCGGCAGAGTTTGTTAATTTGTTTTTAATAATGGTAGTGGCGATGGCTTCTTTAAGTTCGGCCAGGCCATGCCCATACAGAGCCGAAATAGAGATAATGGGCGAAGAGGGCAGTTCGGGGCCAAGAAGAGCTAAGGAAAGTTTTTGGGGAAGGTCATTTTTATTTATAACTATCACAATTTTTTTTCCCTGGATGGCTGTAAGAATGTGGAAATCTTCGGTACTTGCGGGCGCCGAGCCATCTAATACCCAAATAACCAAGTCCGCTTCCTGGAGACATTTTTTCGTGCGCCGCACTCCTGCTTCCTCGATTATATCCTGGGCGTGGCGGAGTCCGGCCGTGTCTAAAATTTTTAAGGGGATTCCTTGCACGTTAATAAATTCTTCGATAACATCCCGCGTGGTACCCGGAATGGAAGTAACAATGGCCCTCTCCTCGCCCAAAAGGGCGTTGAGCAGGCTGGATTTGCCCACATTTGGTTTGCCCACAATTACCGCAGATATCCCTTCCCGGAAGATTCTTCCTTCTTCATAAGAGGAGATGAGCTGTTGTATTTGTTTACTGATATTTTGGAGGCGTTGCCTAAGTTCCGAGCTGGAGATTTCGGGAATTTCTTCTTCGGGGAAATCAATGCTAGCTTCCACATAAGTTAATAACTCCAGGAGTTCTTCGCGAAATTGTTGGATTTGCCCAGCCAGCTTTCCTGATCTTTGTTTATTAGCCAATTCTAAAGCTTGCTGAGTTTTGGCATTGATTAAATCAATCACCGCCTCGGCCTGCGTTAAGTCAATACGTCCATTGAGGAAAGCTCTTTTAGTAAATTCACCAGGCTCGGCTAAACGGGCTCCACCTTGGAGTACAGCCTCTAAAATTTCTCTGAGGATTAATAGACCACTGTGACACTGGATCTCCACCACATCTTCGCGGGTATAGGTATGGGGATGACGCATATAGACCAACAAGACTTCATCAATCACCTTCTGGTTAACAGGGTGAATAACCTCACCCAAATAGAACCGGTGGGAAAGAAAAGAATTTTTGGGCTGTTTTTTGGGACGAAAAACCCGCTGAGCTATTTCCAAAGCCTGGGGACCACTTAGGCGCACCACCCCTATACCCCCCATCCCCAGGGGGGTAGAGATGGCGGCGATAGTGTCTTCAGATAATTTTTTGGTCATAAAATTAAGCTGACTTTTTTTCGGGAGAGATAACTATTTTTCGATAAAGTCCCGTTCCCTTAGAATGAGTGCGCAGGGCTTTATCATTCTGCAGGGCAAGATGAACAATCCGGCGATCGTGGGCATTTAGAGGATTCATGGTCACGGGTTTCCCAGACCGTTTAGCTTTTTCCCCCATCCTTTTGGCCAGTTTGATGAGCGCCTCTTCCCGCCGTGCTCGATAGTTTTCAGTATCGACAACAATTTTTTTCTTATCCTCAGCTCCTCTATGAACAATTTTATTGACTAAATATTCCAAGGCCTCAAGGGTCTCACCTTTGCGGCCGATCAACAAACCACTGCCATCGCCTTGGAAAGAAACCCAAAGACGATCCGGCTCGTCTTTTATTTGAATCTTTGCCTCCATCCCTAAAAATGACAAGATATCCCTAAGAGTTTTTTGAGCCTTCTCGGCTAAGGAATCGCTGGAAGAAGCTGTGGCCGTATGGAGAGAAGGGGCTTTTTCGGCAGATGACTTAAGAGTGGCTCGGATGAGCGCTTTTTTCGCGCCCACTAATCCTAAAAAACCGCTGGAGCCGTTAGAGAGAACTTCGATCTCCAAATCTTCCCGAGCAGCATTAAGCTCGGCACATGCTTTGTGGATAGCCTCTTCAATAGTTTTCCCTTCCATTTCGATAGATTTCATAGCACCTCTCACCTCTATTTAGAATGTTTATTGATATATATTTGCTGCCCAATGGAGAGCAGATTGTTAAAGAGCCAATAAATGACCAAGCCAGTGGGAAAAGTAAGAAACATAAAGGTAAAGATAACGGGCATAATCAACATCATCTTAGCTTGCGTCGGATCTCCGGGCGAGGGAGTCATCCATTGTTGGATAAACATGGAAATGCCCATGAGGATTGGCGAAATATAATAAGGATCATGGGCCGAAAGATCCTTTATCCACCAATAAAAAGGAGCATGCCGAATTTCAATGGAGTAAAGAAGGACTTTGTAGAGAGCGAAGAAGATAGGGATTTGGATAGCTATGGGTAAACACCCGCTCATTGGATTTATTTTATAGCGCCGATAAAGTTCCATTAATTCTTTATTAAGTTTTTCCCGGTCATGCGCATACTTTTCCCGCAGTTTAGCCATCTCGGGCTGAATTTTTTTCATTTCTTTCATGGATTTATAGCTAATATGGGTAGGGTACCAGAAGATGATTTTGATAATAATGGTTAGAATAATAATGGCTAAGCCATAATTTCCTGTATAACGGTAAAAGAACTTCATAGCATAGAGAATGGGCTTAGCTACTACGTCGAACCAACCAAAATCCAAAGCCCGATCAAGGTCTTCTCCAAAGGCTTTTAGGATATCTAAATCTTTGGGCCCCAGATATATGATATAAGATTGAGAATGCTGAGTTTGCGGAGGGAGAATGACCTTTGGCCCACTCAGGCGCAGATCAGCCGAGGTGTCCGAATTTTTTTTCATGATAACTTCTGTGCCTTCTGATCTTTTGGGAATGAAAGCAGCCAGAAAATACACATTTTGGAAGCCCGCCCACTGCACATTTTGGGAAAACCTTTTTTCATCTTTTAGATCACTTAATTCGATTTCGTGCAGTTCTTTTTTGATCAAAGTGGTAAAGGGAGGCACAGGGGCTCCGGCGCCGTTTCCAGAACTGGGAACACAAGCAAAGCCGCCGCTACCTTTAGAAGAAGGCACTTTCCCACCCCAGTGTAAAGTTGGCCGGCCTGCATATTGATTGGTGGAGCGATTAAGTAAATTGATATTCACGTCCATCCGGTAGCTATCAGCGTATAAAGTTATTTGATGACTAACTACTAACCCTTCTGGAGATTCCCAGGTAAATATTAAATCTCCCTTGGGTTGACTTGGACCGAGGTTTAAGCTTTCTGTATTAACTTTAAAAACCGAATCAGGGGAAAAAGAGAAATTCGCTTCTTTTATTTCCAGGCCAAAAGGATAACCATCACTAAGAGCTTGGGTAGCCAGATCAATTGGTTTAGCCCCCTCGCCTATTTTATCCATATATTTTTTTACTTGCCAGCTCTTTAAACGTGCTCCCCGCGTATCAAAGATGGCTGTATAAAGAGGAGTTTCCACAGTAACATTTTTCCCTGGCTGAATTTTTATTTCTTCTTTAATAGGCAAGGGCTTAGGTTGAGGTGGGGGTATCTTTTTTTCTTCTCCGGGAGCAGCTTTTTCGACGGGAGCTGTTTTTTCTACCTGGCCTTTAGGAGCTTCAGGTAGAGGTGGGGCGAAGTACTGTTGATAAATTACTAAAATAATCAAAGAGATAATTACAGCCAATAAGGCCCGCTTTTCCATATTAAGACTCCCTTAAAATGATTTTTCCTCTTGGGAAATCCAGGTATGTAATTAATGGGTAAATTAGGATTTTATCACCGGGTCGTACCCTCCAGGATGAAAAGGATTACACCGCACAATCCGCCAGATGGTTAAAAGGAGCCCTTTCCCCGGTCCAAATTGCGCCACCGCTTCTAAAGCATATTGGGAACATGAAGGTGAAAAGCGGCAGGAGGGAGGGAATAACGGGGAGAAAAAATAACGATAAAATTTAATAAGCCGAATAATTATGCTGGTGAGCATCCCCAAATTTTATTCTCAAGGTTCTTTCAATATTTCTTGCAATTCTGCTGCTACTTCTCCGAAGGTTAATTTATCAGCTCCCTCTTTAGCCTGAATAACAAAGTCAGTAGATTGAAAAAGCTCTGCTTTATGCAGGCGGAAAAATTCTCTGATCAATCTTTTTATACGGTTCCTCTTTACTGCTGATCCCACCTTTTTGCTAACTATAATTCCTAATCTGCGGTAAGGGAGCTGGTTTGGGCTTAGGCAAACGCGAAAATGAGGAGAATAGTACTTTTTTCCCTCCTTAAATATTCTGATAAAATCAGACCGGCGGCGAATTCTCTCCTCTTTCCTGAGAGTAAAAGAGAGCATCAGCCGTGCTCTTTTCCTTCATTTTTAATACTCTAACGCTTCCACAATTAGTCTTTTTCTCCCTTTAGCCCTCCTGCGCTTTAAGACCAGTTGTCCTCCTTTAGTGGACATACGCTTTAAAAATCCATGAGTTCTTTTCCGCCGAATATTGCTCGGTTGAAATGTCCTTTTCAATATTAGATACCTGCCTTAAATTTATTTAGATAAATTTATAGGAATTCTTTAATAGCCTTACCTTAAAAAATATTTTATTATTTAATTTTTGAAAAAGCAAGCTGAAAAAAGCCTGACCGTCGATCAGTTTTTAAATTCCAGCTTAATTCAGGCGGGAGGGAGAGAGGCTCATTAAAATGAGGCCCGTATTCTTTCATAGGTACGGGCGGGGAGATAACCATCTATTTTAAAAGAAGGAA